>Ga0209771_1001338_pt1 | contig 15750 bp, 12 predicted proteins | sample SaaInl59LU_5_DNA_FD_184639 | JGI IMG/M metagenome (GOLD analysis project Ga0209771, IMG submission 184639) | Marine microbial communities from expanding oxygen minimum zones in the Saanich Inlet - ESP_59LU_5_DNA (SPAdes) (version 2) | ecosystem: Environmental > Aquatic > Marine > Intertidal zone... | reverse complement strand
TTCCACTATTGGTTCCTTGTATGACAACAGAGGCAAAAGGAAGCGCTTCTCCTTGGTTCATTACCTTTCCTTTGAAAAGTATTTGGGAAAAACAGAGCATTGGGAATAAGGCAAAAAAAGCAAGCCATTTTTTCATAACAAATCGAATGTTTTTGCAAATATAAACTAATTTTTAGACTTGTCTAAAAATTAGTTTTTATAAATAGAAATATTGTCTTTATCTTTGTAAATTATGAAAGCAGAATTGTCTCAAACTGAAGAAAATTATTTAAAAGCTATTTTTAGCATTTTTCTTTCTTTCCACAAAGCAGTAAGTACAAATGCTATCGCAGAAAAGTTAAAAACCAAAGCTTCCTCTGTGACCGATATGATCAAGAAATTGTCTGAAAAAAATTTGGTAGATTATCAAAAGTACCAAGGCGTTTTGTTGACAGAAGAAGGAAAGAAAATAGCTATCAGAATTATAAGAAAACATCGCTTGTGGGAGGTTTTTTTGGTAAAACATTTAGACTTCAGCTGGGACGAGGTACACGAGGTTGCCGAGCAATTGGAACATGTAAAATCCACAAAACTGACCCAAGAGTTGGATCGATATCTGGACTACCCTACTCATGACCCCCATGGAGATCCGATACCGGATCAAAATGGAAAAATTGTGCATCATGGTGATACGATGCTCTCTTCATTGAATGAAAAGCAATCTGGGATTGTCATGGGTGTTAAAGATTCGTCGCCTTCTTTTTTGAAATATTTGGACAATGCAAGTATCAAATTAGGAAGTGCAGTAAATGTGATCGAAAAAGTAGCGTTTGACGATTCTATGTGCATTGAGATTGAGGGGACAAAATTGTCCATATCTCACCAGATTTCAAAAAATTTATTCGTTAAAAAAAGTGAGTTATGATAGATCAAATTATTCAATACTTTGAGGGAATAGACCCTGTTTTAGGCGCATTGTATGCCACCACGTTTACTTGGGCATTGACTGCTTTGGGGGCGTCCTTGGTTTTCTTTTTCAAATCGATGAATCGTGCAGTGCTTGACGGAATGTTAGGTTTTACAGGTGGTGTCATGGTTGCAGCTAGTTTTTGGAGTTTGCTGGCGCCTGCTATTGAAATGAGTGGAGGAGAAGGATTTGCAAAAGTGCTGCCCGCAGCAGTTGGTTTTTTTCTTGGAGCACTTTTTTTGTTTGGTTTGGACAAGGTATTACCGCACATACACATCAATTTTAAAGAAGCAGAAGGAATCAAAACACCTTGGCATAAAACCACACTTTTGGTCTTGGCCATTACCTTGCACAACATTCCTGAAGGATTGGCCGTAGGAGTACTTTTCGGAGGTGTTGCTGCAGGTTTTGATGGTGCAACTATCGGAGGTGCTGTTGCTTTGGCGATTGGAATTGGTTTGCAAAATTTCCCAGAGGGATTTGCAGTCGCCATGCCTTTACGGCGTCAGGGAGTCAGTCGAAAAAAAAGTTTTTGGTACGGACAGTTGTCTGCCATTGTAGAACCTATTGCCGGCGTATTAGGAGCATGGGCCGTGCTTTCTTTTGAACCCATTTTGCCATATGCTCTGGCTTTTGCTGCGGGAGCTATGATTTTTGTAGTAGTGGAAGAAGTAATTCCAGAAACACAGCAAGACAAATTTACCGACATTGCAACCATGGGTTTTATAGCAGGGTTTATCATTATGATGAGCATGGATGTTGCTTTGGGGTAAATAAGGACTTTTGAGGATTGCTTTTCAATGAGAAACAATTTTTATTGTGAATACGAAACAGGTCGATAGTTTCTTATCTTTACGGAATACCTGTGCATTGCGTTTTTTCTATGAATCAAAATTCTTCTTTTAGTGTTTACAATGCTTCCGCGGGAAGTGGCAAAACTTTTTCTTTGGTAAAAGAATATTTGAAAAAAGTATTGGAAACGACCAATAGGTATCAGTTTCAAAAAATTCTTGCCATTACATTTACCAACAAGGCCGCTGCTGAGATGAAGGATCGGGTGCTTGAAAATTTAAAGCTCTTTTCTGAAGGTAACGAGAATGAGATGTTTTCGATGCTTTCTGAAGAATTGGCATTGGATAAAAAAAAACTCCAAGAACGCTCACAAACTGCACTCGAAGCGATTCTTCAAAACTATTCTGCCTTCAACATCACAACAATTGATAGTTTTACCCATAAAATAATCAGAACTTTTGCGTACGATTTGGGCTTGCCTTTGAATTTTGAAGTGGAAATGGACGGCGTTCGTTTGTTGAGTGAAGCAGTCGATGTTTTGATTTCTAAAATCGGAGAAAACAAAGAGCTGACCGAGGTATTGATTGAATACGCTGTTGGAAAAATAAACGAAGACAAATCGTGGGACATTGCTTTCGACCTCAATGCAAGTGCCAAATTGTTATTGAGCGAAGATCACGTTTCACAGCTACAACGATTGGACGGGAAATCTTTGAAAGATTTTCGAACGCTCGAAAAAAAATTAAAGAAAAAACAACAGGAAATAACGAGTCAATTTATCACTTTTGGAGAAAAGGGACTCGAAATCATAGAGCGTTCAGGAGTGGATCACAAAGATTTTTATCAAAAAGATTTGCCCAGACTATTTAACAATCTGAAGACTTTTTCAAAAATAGAAATAGGGAAGCTTGATTTTAAGGGGCGACTTGCTAAAAATATGGATGCAGGGGTGTTTTATTCGGCAAGTAAAAGTGAAACCGTAAAACAGAGCATTGATGCCATTTCGGATACCTTGCAAATCCTGTACTTTGAGGTAAAAGCCTATTACAAATTAGAATACCCTAGTTATGTACTGTCGCAGTTTGTACTGAAAAATTTGATTCCACTGGCTGTATTGAAAAACATTCAAGACGAGCTTCAGGCAATCAAAGAGCAAAACAATATTTGTTTGAACTCTGAGTTCAACCAATTGATTTCAAAAAAAATCAAAGACGAGCCCGCTCCTTTTATTTACGAGCGAATAGGAGAAAAATTCCAAAATTATTTCATCGACGAAATGCAAGACACCTCGGGTTTGCAATGGCAAAATTTAATTCCGTTGATAAACAATGCGCTTTCACAAGAAAAGGGTAGTTTGTTATTGGTAGGAGATGCCAAGCAGGCTATCTATAGATGGAGAGGAGGAAAGTCAGAACAATTTATGGAACTTTACAAACAAGAAAAAAGTGTCGATTACAATCCTTTTTTGGTAGAGAAAAATATTCAAAACCTCGACACCAATTACAGAAGTTTTAGTGAAATAGTACAATTCAACAATTTGTTTTTTACCCATACTTCTCAGTTTCTAGAAAATCCTGAATACAAAGAATTGTACCTGTTAGGAAACCAGCAAAAAGAAAACAGACGAAAGGGAGGTTATGTGCAGCTCAATTTTTTAAAGAAAAACGAATTGGACATAGATGAAAAGAAAAATGCTTTTGCCAATCAGGTTTTGGAAACCGTTCAAAGCTTGCCCGCAAATCGTCCGAAATCAGATGTTTGCGTTTTGGTGCGCTCGAAAAGGGAGGGGCTTTTGATTTCAGAGGTGCTGACTCAAAATGGAATTTCAATCATATCCTCAGAAACATTATTGGTTCAAAACGATCCAAAAGTTCAATTTGTGGTTCAGTTACTTTCTTACATTCAGAACCCTCTAGATACCAATGCCAAATTTTTAGCACTTTCGTTTTTATACAAGCATCTAAAAACAAATTTGGAAGAACATGTGTTTTATCAAACGTTTTTAGCACACAAAGGAGAAGATTTTTACACCCATTTGCAAACGATAGGAGTACATTTCAATTACCGTTCTTTTTTACAAATGCCTTTTTACGAAAGCATGGAAGCGCTGATGAGGTCCTTTCGTCTTTTTGAGGAGAGCAATGCTTTTGTTACCTGTTTTTTAGACTTCGTGTTAGAGTTTCAAAGGAGCAAGGTAGCCAATATTGCAGCATTTTTAGAGTATTGGGAGCTAAAAAAAGAAAGCTTGAGCATTGCGGCAGTTGAAAACAAAGAGGCTGTTCGCATCATGACCATCCACAAATCCAAAGGGCTGGAATTTCCAATAGTGATTTTCCCTTGCGAGTTGAATGTTTTCAAAGAGCAAAACCCAACCACTTGGTACGACGCCTTGGAAGAAAACCTTTTCAAAGAATTTGAAACATTTTTGGTTTCCTGTTCCGAAAAGCTCAGTTTGACGGGAGATTTTGGGGCATCTGTGTACAAAACGAGAAAACAAGAAGTCGCGTTAGACAATGCCAACCTATTGTATGTAGCACTTACCCGTGCGGTAGAAGAACTCTACATTATCACCGAATACAAAACAGATAAAAAAGGAGAAGAAAACACAGATTGGTTTTCAGGAATGTTTATCAATTATTTGAAAAGCCTTTCTGACGAGAATGTATGGAGTGATTCACGCCTGGAATACACTTTTGGAGAAAAAAGAATTTTTGAAGAAAATCAAAAAAACGAACAGCCGACACACATTGAAAAAAACATGGGCATCATATCAAGCTCATGGGAAGCTCATGGAATAAACATTGTTTCCAATTCTTCAAAGAACTGGGGAACGAAACAGGAAGAGGCAATAGAGTATGGATTGTTAGTTCATGAGATGTTGTCAAAAATCAATTACGCAGAGGAGGCTACTTTGACTGTCAAGAATTATATTTTACAAGGCTTGGTGAAAAAAGAGGACGGTGAATCAATTTTAAATCAATTGAAAAAGGTCCTTTCTCATCCAGAATTGAAACGCTATTTTCAGAAAGGAAAAAAGATTGTTTGCGAAAGAGCACTTCTTACCAAAGAGGGAGAAAAAATGATTCCAGATCGTTTGGTTTTTCAAGGAAGAGAAGTCGCAATCTTGGACTATAAAACAGGGAAGTATGAAAAATCACACAGAGCACAAGTCACGATGTACGGAGATTTGCTCCAAAAAATGGGCTATCAGGTAACAAGAAAACTCGTCATCTATCTTGGAAAACAAATAAAAATCGATAGTTTTTAACGCCCTGTAAATTTTGAATCCGCAGTGTTTTCTCAAAAAAAATGCAAACCATACAGAACCTCTCGCTAACTTTAAGAGTATTTTAGAAAATCTATGAAAACATTTTTATCAGAAACCGTTAAAGAACTCGCTGGCTCCAAAGAAAGCTTTAGAGACACTCTGTGTGTGTTGCCAAGTGAAAGAGCAGGTGTTTTCTTAGCGCAAGAATTAAAACAACAAACAACAGAAAATATTTTTCTTCCAGAGATCATTAGTATCGAGGGCTTTATTGAGCGTGTTTCAGAATTTAGAAAAGAAGACAACGTCAATCTTCTGTTTGATTTTTATAAAGTGTACACGAGGAACGAAGAGACTCCGAAAGAAACGTTTGACTCCTTTTCGCAGTGGGCTTCGGTAGCATTGCAAGATTTCAATGAGGTAGACCGACACTTGGTCAATGCCGCAGATCTCTTTACTTATTTACGGGACATCAAAAGGATTGAAAAATGGAGTGTTGGCAATGAAAATAAGGATGCTGGCATGATGGAAAACCATCTCTCTTTCATGGAAAAATTAGATGTCAATTATCAAAAATTTTACGAATATCTTGTTTCTCAGAAAAAAGGATACCAAGGACTTTTGTATCGGGAGGCCGCGAAAAATATCGAAACGTATGCGCAAAAAAACAGCTCTTCAAAAATAGTATTTATTGGTTTCAATGCCTTGAATAAAGCAGAAGAATACATTTTTCAAGAGCTGTTAAAAAGCGAATTGGCAACGGTGTATTGGGATGCAGATACCTACTACATGGATTCCTCAAAATCTGCAGGAACCTTTTTAAGAAAATACAAAGAAAACTGGACCTACTTTGAAAAAAACCAATTCAAATTTATAGGGCAATACATCCAAAAGGACAAAGAGATCTATGAGATTGCAGCCACTAAAAATGTTTCCCAAATAAAAACGGTGGGCAGTCTTTTGGAAAAACAGCATTCCCTTGAAAATACAGCATTGGTTTTGGCAGACGAGTCTTTGTTGTCGTTGACGCTGAATTCGTTGCCTGAAAAAGTCGATAAATTGAACATTACAATGGGATATGCACTTGCAGATATGCCCATGGTCGGCTTGTTTCACTTGATTTTTGATTTGTATCTCAACCAAGAGAAATTTGGAAAAAAAGACGCGTTTTATCACAAAGACTTTGAACGCCTTGTAAGTCATCCATTTTTTTACAGACTTTTTGGGGAGAGTGAAGACTTTCAGAGGTTGAAAAAATTTGTGATACAAAACAACCAGGTTTTTGTATCGGTAGCCCAAATTCAAAAGAATTTGGTAGAAGAAGGTGCCAAACCATTTCTTCAAATATTTGAAATTTCCCAAGAAGTCCCCAGATTCATAAAAGTCTGTATCGCATTGATTGAAGCGAATAAAGAAAATTTCAAAGGCTTTGAAAAAGAATGCCTTTATCGTTTTTACAATCTCTTTTTACAACTTGAAAATTTGAACAGTGAATATCAGTTTATCAAATCTATCAAAATATTGCAAGGAATTTACCAACAGTTAATCACAACTGAAAAACTGTCTTTTCAAGGTGAGCCGCTCACAGGCCTTCAATTGATGGGTATGCTTGAAACCCGAGCATTGGATTTTGAAACCGTGATTGTCGCATCTGTGAACGAAGGTGTTTTACCCGCAGGGAAAACAGAAAATTCATTCATCCCTTTCGATGTCAAAATCGAATATGGGTTGCCTACATATCGTGAAAAAGATGCTATTTTTTCCTACCACTTTTACCGACTGATACAAAGAGCAAAAAAAGTGTATTTGTTATACAACACTGACACAGATGAGTATGGTGCTGGTGAAAAAAGCAGGTTTTTGACTCAATTGGAAGTAGAAGGATTTTCCATTGTAAAAAGCAGTGTGAGTCTTCCAGTGGTAAATACAAAGAAAGAGGAGCAACTCGTTCAAAAAACACCGGAAATCATTACAGCTTTGAAAAAAATAGCGACAAGTGGATTTTCTCCCTCTGCACTGTCCACATATGTCAGCAATCCAATTGCGTATTACAAGAGGTATCTTTTAAAAATTAAAGATTTGGAAGAAGTAGAAGAAACCATTGCCTTTAATACACTGGGTACCGTTGTCCATGAGGTGTTGGAAGAGTTCTACAGGCCGTTTATTGGAAAGTTTGTGGTTGCTGAAAATGTAAAATCAATGCAAAAAGAGAAAGAGAAGGCATTGCAAAAAAGCTTTCAAAAACATTATCAAAATGGAAATCTTGACAAAGGGAAAAATAAGTTGATTTTTGAAGTTGCCAAGGCGTATGTTTCTAATTTTTTAGCAGCGGAATTGCGACTATTGGTCGCCGGTAAGCAGCTGAAAATTATAGGAACGGAAACCAAGATAAAAGTAGAAATTCAAATAGATGGATTGGATTTCCCAATCTATCTAAAAGGGGAGGTAGATAGGATTGATGAGTTGGATGGTGTAAAGCGGATCGTCGATTACAAATCTGGAAAAGTTACTGCCTCAGAATTAAAAATGCCCGATTTTTCGAAAATAAAAGAAGGAAGAAAATACAACAAAGCACTGCAAGTTATGTTCTACGCTTTTTTGTATACCCAAGAGAACAAAACTATCTTTGACGGTGAATTGGAGTCTGGAATTTTTTCATTCAAAAATAGCAACGAAGGGTTTTTAAAAATGAATTTTGCAGAAGGAAGAGCAAAAGATCACAAAGTCACGTCCGAAAGAGTTATAGAGTACATGGAAGTTGTGAAAGAAATCATAAATGAACTTTTTGACATGCAAACTCCCTTTGAAGAAAACACAGACGATCCATATACATAATACCATGCAAGAAATAAAAAACATTCAAGTCCCAGGAAAGCATCTGAAACCCATACTCACAGATGTCATTTATATGAAAAACCACCAAAAAAAGCCTTTGGTTATTTTTTGTCACGGATACAAAGGTTACAAAGATTGGGGTGTTTTTAATAAAATGACAAGCACCTTTGCTGAAGAAGCCCTTTTTTTCGTAAAATTTAATTTTTCCCACAATGGAGGGACGCCTGAACAGCCCATTGATTTTCCAGATTTGGAAGCTTTTGGACAAAACAATTATGTCAAAGAATTAGACGATTTGGAATCGGTATTGGACCATGTATTGTCAAATCGATCTTTTGAAGGAGAATTCGATCCAGAAGATATTACACTAATTGGGCATTCTAGAGGTGGAGGTTTGGTGAGTTTAAAAGCAGCAGAAAATAAAAAGATAACGCGATTGATTTCATGGGCGGGTGTTGCTGATTTTGGGGCCCGATTTCCTGTAGGAGAAGTTCTTGAAAAGTGGAAAAACGAGGGGGTAGCCTTCATTGAAAATGCACGAACACAACAACAGATGCCGCACTACATTCAGTTTTACGAAAATTTCAAAGCAAACGAAGAGCGTTTGACCATTCGAAAAGCAGTTTCAAAATTAAAAATACCTCATTTAATTGTGCATGGTACAAAAGACACTTCCGTAGAGTTGAAAGAAGGAGAATACCTACATCAATGGAATGCGAACAGCGAACTTTTTTTAATAGACGGAGCAGATCACACTTTTGGAGCCAAGCAGCCATGGACAGAAAAAAATCTCCCAGAAGATTTTCAAAAAGTACTTTTTAAGACAATTGACTTTATCAAAACGAGCTAAATGCAACAAGTCAAAGCAAAAAAAGTTTCTTTCCAGCAAATTAACAAACTTGCAATACCCTCTGTCATTGCAGGGATCTCCGAACCGCTATTATCCATCGTAGATACGGCTGTGGTCGGGAATATTCAAGAAAGTCCTACCGAAGCATTGGCAGCCGTAGGAATTGCAGGTTCTTTTATTGCAGCCATTTTTTGGGTATTGGGGCAAACACGATCTGCACTTTCTGCCATTGTAGCGCAGTATGTAGGAGAAAAAAGACTCGAAAAATTACAAATCTTGCCTTCCCAAATTATTTGTTTCAACCTTTTGATCAGTGTGGGGATCTATCTTTTGACTTTTTTCTTCGCACAACAAATTTTTAGTGTATACAATGCAGAAGGCTTGGTGCTAACTTATGCGGTAGATTATTATAAAATTAGGGCCCTAGGGTTGCCCTTGTCTTTATTTACAGTCATAATTTTTGGCGTTTTTACAGGGATGCAAAACACATTTTACCCTATGATGATCAGCATAGCGGGAGCCTTGTCAAATGTAATTTTGGACTTTTTATTTGTCTATGGTTTTGAAGGATTGGTACCGCCCTTGCATGTAAAAGGTGCGGCATATGCAAGCCTTGTTTCACAAGGACTGATGGCAATTTTAGCCCTGCGATTACTTTATTTAAAAACCCCATTCAAACTCAAAATCACCTATCATTTTCATCCTGAATTGAAAAGGATGTTTGCTTTGAGTTTCAATTTGTTTTTACGAGCATTGGCCTTGCATATTACCATGTATTTCGCAAATTCATATGCCACGAGTTATGGAGCCGCACACATTGCTGCGCAAACCATCTGCTTTCAAGTCTGGTTGTTTTTTGCCTTTTTTATAGACGGTTATGCGAGTGTTGGAAGTATCATTTCAGGAAAGCAAAAAGGGGAAAAGAATTTTTCAGGCTTACAAATTTTGGCAAAAGATCTGAATAGTTATGCAATTTGGGTTTCTGTAGTTTTGGCAGGTGTTTGTTTTTTAGGGTACAATTCTCTGGGAAAAATATTCACTTCAAATCCGCAAGTGCTCGAAGTTTTTGAATCTGTTTTTTGGCTGGTATTGATCACACAGCCTATCAATGCTATTGCATTTGTTTACGACGGTATTTTCAAAGGATTGGCGGAAGCAACAGTGCTTAGAAACACACTTTTTGTTGCGACGTTTATCGGATTTTTGCCGAGCTTGTGGATATGCGATTACTACGATTTAAAATTGACAGGTATTTGGGTGGCTTTTACCGTTTGGATGCTATTCCGATCCGGAATATTGGTCTTTTATTTCAACCGGATTTATTTGCTCAAAAAAAGGTAACTTTGACGGATGGATATAGGAAGCGTACATACTCAGATTGTTGCGAAAGTTGCAACACTTACTTTTTTTCATCCAGCAAGTAACTCTTTGCCGAGTAATTTGCTAAAAAAAATGACTGAAGAACTCATTTCGTTGGGGCAAAACGAAGAAGTGCATGTAATCGTTCTTAAAAGTGGCGGAGCCAAAACATTTTGTGCGGGAGCTTCTTTTGAGGAATTGCTGGTGGTAGACTCCAAAGACAAAGGCACTCAGTTTTTTATGGGGTTTGCACATTTGATCAATGCCATACGCTCCTGTACGAAAGTAGTCATTGGATTGGTGCAAGGGAAAGCTGTGGGAGGAGGCGTCGGTCTACTATCAGCTTGCGATTATTGTCTGGCTACCGAGGAAGCAGCAGTGAAACTGTCGGAATTGTTTATCGGAATTGGAGCTTTTGTTATTGAACCTGCCGTAACGAGAAAAGTAGGAAAATCTGCCTTTTCAACACTTGCTTTAGAGGCCACAGAATGGCACCCTGCTTCGTGGGGCTTGGCCAAAGGACTCTTTTCAAAGGTGTTTTCTAGTATCGAAGAAATGCAAGTAGCTGCAGAAAAATTGAGTACTGCTCTGGCGAGCTATTCTCCGGAGGCGCTTTTGGAAATGAAAAAAGTTTTTTGGGAAGGCACAGAACATTGGGATACACTTCTGGCGGAGCGTGCAGCAATCAGTGGGAAGCTCGTATTGTCAAAATTCACGAAAGAAACGTTGCACAAACTCAAGAAATAAGAAGGAAAGAACCTTTGAAAAAGGCGAACGCTTTCAAAACTACTTTGAAAAAAAAAGATAGCACGCAGAATATTCCTTACCTTAGCGGCATGAATAAAATTAGAATTACCAAACAATTTGATTTTGAAACCGGACATGCTTTGTACGGTTATGACGGAAAGTGCAGAAACGTGCATGGCCACAGCTACAAGCTTTCAGTGACTGTTATTGGGACTCCTATTGAAGACAAAAACAACGTAAAATATGGGATGGTAATCGATTTTAAAGACTTGAAAAAAATTGTAAAAGAACAAATCGTAGATGCATTTGATCATGCGACGGTTTTTAACAAAAACACCCCACATCTTGAATTAGCACATGAGCTACAATCCAGAGGGCACAGTGTTATTCTGGTAGATTATCAGCCAACCAGTGAAATGATGTTGGTTGATTTTGCAGCAAAAATTAAGGGGAAATTACCAGTAGAAATTAAGTTGCATTCGTTGCGTTTGCAAGAAACAGCAACCTCTTATGCGGAGTGGTTTTCCGACGAAAATAGCTAAACACAAAATTACATTTCCAGCGAACCATTGAATTGGTTCATTGTATTTCCAAGACCTGCGGTTCCAAACGATCTGACCAAATTGGCCCCTTTGAGTAGCAATTCAGGCAAATAACGCTTTTCTTCTTTGCTCCATTCTCCCAAAACATAGTTGGATTGTTTGCCTTTTGAAAAATTGGCACTGACTCCAAAACGAAAACGAGGATAACTTTGGTTATTCAATTTTTCATTGATGTCTTTCAGGCCATTATGCCCTCCGGCACTTCCTTTTGCTTTGAGGCGAAAAGTTCCAAAATCCAAATTCAAATCATCTGAAACGACTAGCAAATTTTCCCGTTGAATTTTTTCTTTATCGAGCCAAAATTTCACCGATTTCCCGCTCAAATTCATATAGGTGGAAGGCTTTAAGAGGAGAAAAGTTTTGCCTTTAAAACGAAAAGAAGCCACGTCTCCTAATTTTTCTGTTTGAAAAGAAACACCCTCTGAGGCGGCCAATTCGTCCAAAATTTTGAAGCCGATATTGTGGCGTGTATTTTCGTACTCTGCGCCAATGTTACCAAGGCCAACGATTAAAAATTTCTTCATTTTTCGGGTAAATTTGGATTCAAAAATAGCAAAAAAAAAGGTTCATCTTGAAAACCAAAATGAACCTTTTTAAATTCTGTTGAGAAATTATTCAGCAGCAGCTTCTTCTGCAGCTTCTTCTGCAGCCTCTTCAGAAGCAGTACCGCTTGCAGCACGTGACATTCTAACTTGAGCTACAACCGTGTTTTCAGGATGTAGAATCGTACAGTTTTCTGCATTTACTTCGCTTACAAACAACTTATCTCCAATTTCCAATTTAGAAATATCCGCTTCAATTGTGTCCGGCAAGTTTGCAGGCAAGGCTTTTACTTTAAGCTTACGTTTTGGAAAGCGCAAAGCTCCACCAATGATAACCCCTGGTGCATTTCCTAACAACGTAACCGGAATTTCCATCGTAACTTCTTTGTCGTCAAACAATTGATAGAAATCAATGTGTAAAATTTTGTCATTTACTGGGTGAAATTGGATGTCTTGTAAAATACAAGTAACCGCTTTTTCTCCTTCCAACTCAATCGTTGCAGTATACACATTTGGAGTGTATACCAAGTTTTTAAAAGCTTTTTCTTCAGCTGAAAAATGAATGGCATTTTCTCCTCCGTATAATACGCAAGGTACCTTGTCAGCATTACGTAGTGCTTTTGTAGCAGCTTTTCCTACGCTTTCTCTTTTCGATCCTTTGATTGTAATAGATTTCATTATATATAGTAATTGTTAATTATTTACAGTAAAAAATGGTCGCTAATGGACTTGTTGTTCTGAACTTGTTGCATGATCTCCGCGAACAAGGGCGCGCAAGATACAACTTTTATTTTAGAACTTTGTTTTCTTAATGGGATGGAATCTGAAACAACCAATTCTAGCAATTTAGAGGCTTCAATTCTTTCATAGGCATTTCCAGAAAGCAGTGGATGTGTGATGATGGCACGTACACTTAGAGCCCCTCTTTCCACCATCAAATCTGCAGCTTTTACAAGTGTTCCACCCGTGTCAATCATGTCGTCTACTAGGATGACGTGTTTCCCTTCAACATGACCAATCAATTCCATTGTGTCGATGACGTTGGCTTTCAAACGTTGTTTGTAACAAATGACAACCTCGCTTTGCAAATATTTTGAATAGGCATAAGCTCTTTTCGAACCGCCCATATCAGGTGAGGCCATTGTGATGTTATCCAATCCCAAACTTTCGATGTACGGCAAGAAAATTGTAGAACCGAATACATGGTCTACCGGTTTTTCAAAAAATCCTTGAATTTGATCTGCATGTAAATCCATGGTCATGATACGCGTAGCCCCTGCTGTTTGCAACAGATTGGCAACCAATTTTGCTCCAATGGCTACACGTGGCTTGTCTTTTCTGTCTTGACGCGCCCATCCGAAATAAGGCATTACAGCAGTGATGTGTCTGGCAGAAGCTCTTTTGGCAGCATCTAAAATCAACAACATTTCCATTAAGTTGTCTGAATTCGGGAAAGTAGATCCGACGATAAACACACGTCTTCCACGCACAGACTCCTCAAAAGCCGGTTGAAATTCTCCATCGCTGAAACGAGAGATGTTAATGTTTCCAAGTTCCGTTCCGTAGGCTTTTGCAATGTTTTGAGCCAATTCAAAGCTTTGTTCGCAAGCAAAAACTTTCGGTGCTAATAGAGTGCTAGACATGTGATAGATGTTTAAAAAGGTTGTATCTAATTGTTCGAGGTTGCAAAAATAAAAAATAATTTTACGGAGTCCCTTATATTTTTGAATAAATGTATTTGAAATTCAATTTTTTTTTTACATTTGCAGTCCAATTGCGAAAATGCCTTGGTGGCGGAATTGGTAGACGCGCTGGATTCAAAATCCAGTTCTTTCGGGAGTGTGGGTTCGATTCCCACCCAAGGTACAAAAGCCGACTTTTTAAGTCGGCTTTTTTATTGTTTTGAATGTTGGTGTTTCTCATTTTTGTTCATAAAAAAAGCCGATTTCATGCATTGAAATCGGCTTTTTTTGATCGGCAGAAAAACTATACCAATTCGTTGGCAACTAGGTATTCTGCAATTTGAACGGTATTTGTCGCCGCTCCTTTTCTTAAGTTGTCTGCAACAATCCACATATTCAATGTGTTTGGTAGAGATTCATCTCTGCGAATACGCCCTACAAAGACTTCGTCTTTTTCGTGCGCATAAGCTGGCATTGGATAGGTATTGGTATCCAGGTTGTCTTGTACAACCACTCCTGGGAAATCATGCAACAATTGACGCACTTCTGCTTCGTCAAAATCGTTTACAAATTCCACATTTACCGATTCAGAATGTCCGCCAGCAGTAGGAATACGAACCGCAGTAGCTGTTACAGCAAACGAATCGTCGCGTAAAATTTTCTTAGGTTCTTTCACCAATTTCATTTCCTCTTTGGTGTACCCATTTTCCATAAAAACGTCACAGTGAGGAATCGCATTGCGGTTGATTGGATAATGATAAGCCATTTCACCTTCAATTCCTTTTGTTTCGTTTTCTAGTTGTTTTACCGCAGCCACTCCTGTTCCAGAAACCGATTGGTACGTAGAAATAATCAGTCTTTTCATTTGGTATTTTTGATGCAAAGGAGCCAAAGCCATCACCAATTGAATGGTTGAACAGTTTGGATTTGCAATAATTTTATCTTCTTTGGTCAATACATCACCATTGATTTCTGGAACGACCAACTTTTTGGTTGGATCCATTCTCCAGGCAGAAGAATTGTCCACAACCGTTGTGCCGGCTGCAGCAAACTTAGGAGCCCATTCTAAAGAGGTGTCTCCACCTGCCGAAAACAAAGCAATGTCTGCATTCATGGCAACAGCATCTTCTAAAGTCACCACTGTGTATTCCTTCCCTTTGAAAGGGAGTTTCTTACCTGCAGATCTAGCAGAAGCGACAGGGATTAATTCCGTTACAGGGAAATTTCTTTCTTCTAATACTTTCAACATTACGGTTCCTACCATTCCAGTAGCACCCACGACAGCTATTTTCATCCTTTTAAATTTTAGATAATCGTTATTTTTGAGGCTGCAAAGATTGCACTTTTCTTCCTTCTAACACAGCGAGTTGTGTAAAAATAGTCAAGGTTGTTTAATTTTTATCAAATTTAAAAAAAATGTGGATTATTTCACAAATTGAACGATAGGAAAAACGTGTTGAGAATGTGTACTTTCCAATTTTTGTTGGCAGTTTGAAGTTCGAAAAGAATAAATTCAAAGAGCACTCTCATAGCCCAATAAAATTCTTACTTTTGCAAAGATATTTGTGTAACTAAAATTGGTATAGCATGCAACTGTACAATAAGTTAAGCGCAGAAGAACGTGCGCAATTAATAGACGAAGCGGGAAAAGACCGTTTGACACTTTCTTTCTATCAGTATTTCAAGATAGAAGATCCACAAATTTTTAGAGATCAACTTTTTTTAGAGTGGGATGCATTAGACGTTTTGGGAAGAACTTACGTATCCTACGAAGGAATCAATGCCCAGATTTCAGTACCCGCTGAAAAATTTCTTGAATTAAAAGCCCAATTAGACGGTACTTCTTTTTTGAAAGACATTCGATTGAATGTTGCCGTGGAACAAGACAATAAGTCTTTTTTAAAATTAAAAATCAAAGTAAGAAATAAAATTGTCGCAGACGGGTTGGAGGACGATACTTTTGATGTGACCAATATAGGAGTGCATTTAAAAGCTGCAGAATTCAACAAAATGCTCGCAGATCCCAATACGGTTTGTGTAGACATGCGGAACCATTATGAAAGTGAAATTGGACATTTTGAAGGTGCAGTTACACCAGACGTAGACACCTTTCGAGACTCTTTGGATTTG
>Ga0209771_1001333_pt1 | contig 15764 bp, 14 predicted proteins | sample SaaInl59LU_5_DNA_FD_184639 | JGI IMG/M metagenome (GOLD analysis project Ga0209771, IMG submission 184639) | Marine microbial communities from expanding oxygen minimum zones in the Saanich Inlet - ESP_59LU_5_DNA (SPAdes) (version 2) | ecosystem: Environmental > Aquatic > Marine > Intertidal zone... | reverse complement strand
TCTTCGGCATCAAAGAGTAAGCATACCCGTATACCTGCCGATCAAATCATCCATATCTTTATGCCTCTTCGTGCAGAGCAGACGCGCGGAGAGCCTTGGATGTCTCCAGTAATGCCATCCTTGAAGCAGCTTGGTGGATTTAGAGAGGCCGCTGTGATCAACGCGCGAATTGGCGCGTCAAAGATGGGATTTATTACTACTCCGTCTGGTGATGGTTACGTTCCTGACGATATGGAAGGCAACACTCCAATAATGGAGATAGAGCCTGGCACTGTGCAGCAATTGGCTGCCGGTCAGGACTTTACGACCTTTGATCCAACGTATCCAAACAATGAATTCGACAGCTTCCACAAGTCTGTCTTAAAGGGCATTGCTTCAGGTCTTGGTATTTCATATACATCCCTATCTAACGACTTAGAGGCTACTTCGTATAGCTCTATTCGTCAGGGAGCACTTGAAGAGCGTGACTTTTATCGGGATATTCAGCGGTTCGTTATAGATCACTTCATTAGAGAAGTTTATGAGTCTTGGCTCGGTTCGGCTATGGAAGTAAATAGCTTTGGAATTCCGCTAAGGCAATACGAGCGGTTTGCTGATTCTGCTTCGTTCAGAGCTAAAGCTTGGAGCTGGGTTGATCCGCTAAAAGAGATGAATGCGGCTGTAACCGGCATGAAGGCTGGTGTTATGTCGATTCAAGATGTTGCGGCTCAGTATGGAAAAGATGTCGAAGAGCTATTTGCACAAATTCAGCGGGATAAGGCGCTCGCTGAACAGTTTGGCGTAAAATATGCGCTTGAGCCTTACGGGGCTGATAAAATTAATGTAATGCCAGATGCTGTTGAGGAAAATGATGCCGAAGTACAAGGGCAAGGAGATTGACACCAAGCCAACGAATGGCATGGTCTCTGAGGCTAAAAGCGGCCTTGAATGGCGTAAAGAGCATGGAAGAGGCGGCACTGAAGTCGGCGTTTCTCGCGCTCGTGACATCATTAACGGTCGTAATCTTTCTTTTGATACCGTTAAGAGAATGCGCTCTTTCTTTGCTAGACACGAGGTTGATAAGAAGGCTGAAGGGTTTAGTCAGGGCGAAAAAGGTTATCCAAGCGCAGGAAGAATAGCTTGGGCATTATGGGGCGGAGACGCCGGTAAGTCATTTGCAGAAAAAGTGGTGAATGCCATGGAAAAACAAGACGAAAGATTAGAAGAGGTTGTCGAGGTTCGAGCAGAGCCTAATGGCCTTAGTGTTGGTGATTACGTTCAATGGGACTCATCTGGCGGTAAGGCGGAGGGTGTCATTAAGAAGGTTGAGCGTGACGGTAAGATTGATGTTCCCGGCAGTGAATTCACTGTTAACGGTGATGAAGATGATCCGGCAGCATTGATCGCCATAGTTAGTGATGGCGAAGAGACCGATGTGATGGTCGGTCATCGCTTTTCAACTCTGACTAAGATCGACAAGCCTTCCAAGGAAGAGCGAGAAGAAGATCATCAAGAGGAAAGAAAGGGGCAGGCTGAAATCTCGCACCGCGCTATGGCGGTTGAGATGTCCCCTATCAATGAAGATGAGCGGCGAGTACGCATTGCTGTATCTTCTGAAGAACCGGTTATGCGGTCATTTGGTAACGAAGTGCTTGAGCACTCCGAAGAGGCAATTGACCTTTCGTTCTTAAACAGTGGTCGAGCGCCTTTGCTGCTCGATCATGACCCGTCTAAGCAGGTGGGTGTTGTAGAATCTGTCGAACTTGATGGCTCGGCACGGAGACTCCGTGCGACTGTTCGTTTTGGAAGAAACGGGCTTGCCAAAGATGCGTTCGAGGATGTGGTTGATGGCATCCGCGCCAACATCAGTGTTGGTTATACCATCAATAAAATGGAGCGCAAGGATAAGGACACTTATGTGGCTAAGTCTTGGCGTCCCATGGAGGCATCGCTTGTCTCTATTCCCGCCGATGTGACAGTTGGCGTGGGTCGGTCTAGCGAAGCTTCACCCGAACCCGTGATTAAAACTGACTTTAAAGAGGAATCTATCATGTCAGAAAACACTGTAGATATCGCGGCAGTCGAGGCAGAAGCCCGCAAAGCCGCACAAAAGAATGCCGCTCAAATCGTTGAGTTAGGCGCACGTCACAAGCGCAATGACCTAGCTCAAAAAGCTATTCAAGAAGGTCAAAGCATCGAAGAGTTCCGTGGTGAGCTTCTTGACGTTATTGGTAGCAAGTCTGCTCTCGAGCACGTTGAAGTTGGCTTAACTCCTGCTGAGAAGAAGCGTTTCTCTATCTTCAATGTAGTTAATGCCCTGTCTAACCCAACTGATCGCCGCGCTCAAGAAGCTGCTGCGTTTGAATTTGAGGTTTCACGGGCTGCTGCTGAGAAGTATGGTCGTGACCCACAGGGAATCATGGTTCCATTTGAAGTCCTCGGTAAGCGTGACCTCAACTCTTCAGACGAAGCTGATCTGTTCTCAGATGACTTCCGTGGCGGTGAGTTCATTGACGTTCTCCGTAACAGCTCTAGCGTAATGCAGGCTGGTGCACGTTTGTTGAACGGTCTTTCAGGTGATGTGAAGATTCCAAAGAAGGCAACTTCTGCCTCTGCGGCTTGGATCAACACTGAAGGCGGCGCTGCTTCTGAGTCAGAAATGACTACAGGAAGCGTCAGCATGGTTCCTCGTCAGCTTGCAGCGTTCACTGACATCACTCGTCAGTTGCGTCAGCAGTCAAGCCTTGACGTAGAAGCACTGGTTCGTGACGATCTTGCTCAGGCACTTGCTCTGGCTATCGACCTCGCTGCATTGCAGGGTGATGGAACTAACGGCGCCCCTACTGGCATCAAGAACGTCAGCGGAATTAACACTGTAGACTTCGGAACATCTCCTGTATTAGTGCCAAGCTATGCTCAGGTTGTTGCGATGGAGACTGCCGTTGCTGAAGACAACGCTCTAATGGGCAACCTCTCCTACATCATGGGAGCGGCCATGTACGGCGCGTTGAAGACTACTGAGAAGGCAGCGAACACTGCCCAATTCGTTGTAGAGCCTGGTAATACTATCAATGGTTACAATGCGATCCGCTCTAACCAGTGTGCTGCTGGTGATGCGTTCTTCGGTAACTTCAGCGATCTGTTGGTCGGTATGTGGTCAGGTGTTGACCTTACTGTAGACCCATACAGCCTCTCTACTTCTGGAACTGTCCGCATTGTTGCGTTCCAGACTGTAGACGTAGCTGTACGTCACGCAGTCAGCTTCTGCCTCGGAAACGATGGCGGTAGCTAATAGATAAGTATCCCGCCCTTCGGGGCGGGTTTCTTTCTTGGAGGTCTTATGAAGTACGAAGTAATTAAATCTTGCATGATACGCGGCAAGAACTTTGCGGTAGGCAATATTATTGATCTTGATGATGATATGGCCGGTCAGATGATGGCTATTGGTCGAATCACACCATATGATGAGCCGGTTGTTGAAGATCGCGCTATTGGGCTGTCTGAAGGAACAAAGCCAAGGAAGCGCGCAAAAGCAAAGGTTAGCGTTGAAGAGGGTCTGGAATCTAATGCCGATTGAGACGGTCAGTGATCGACTTTTAATGCTTTCGGACTTTGGTGTGCCATGCACAATGACCAAGCAGTCTGGAGGTGTTTCTCGCTTTACGGCAATATTCGATAACCAGCATGAGCTAGAAGATGCAGGCGCAGGCGTTTCTTTTTCTGTCTTGCAGCCTCAGCTTACTTGTAGAGATAGTGATGTTTCTGGAGTACAGTATGGTGATGCTATTGTCGTTACTGGGCAGGGAAACTACGTGGTGAGAGTCATAATGCCAGACGGAACCGGGATTACAGAGCTTCGCTTGGAGGCACAATAATGGCTCATATTCGCCAGCTTATACGAGACAACATAGTCTCTACGCTGACAGGCTTGGCTACCACCGGGCAAAAGGTCTACAAGAGTCGAGTTTATCCCATTAATGAGGCAGGGCTTCCCGCGCTTGCGATTTACACTCTCTCGGAAGAATCCACCTATTTAACCATTACGCCACCAAGGACTATTGATAGACGGCTTGCTGTGGCTGTAGAGATTTACGTAAAATCAGTGTCATCTTATGATGATTCACTGGATACAATTTGCTCGGAAATAGAGGCGGCATTGTACGCGGACACTACTCGCGGAGGATATGCTAAAGATACCCGAGTAAGTTCGTTCGAGGCAGATTTCTCGGGCGAAGGCGATCAACCTATGATGGCCGCAAGACTAACCGTGGATGTGCAATATACATCGACAGAAGGCAGTCCTACGGGCTAAAATTAATTTGTTAACTTCCTTTAGAGGATATTGAAATGAGCACAAACATCGGTAAAGACGGTGCGGTATACATCGGTAGCAACGCGGTTGCTGAAATTCGAGATTGGTCTTTAGAGATCACCTCAGAGATCATCAATGACACTGTTATGGGTGATACTTGGATGACTAACAAGGCAACCCAGAAGTCTTGGACAGCATCTTTTAATGCTTACTGGGATCCTACGGACTCTCTCGGCCAGGAAGGACTGACTGAGGGAACCGAGGTTACTTTGAACCTATATCCAACTGGAAATAGCTCATCGAACTACTATTGGTTTGGAAGCGCAATTGTTAACTCTGTTAGCAAGAGCGGATCTTACGATGGATTTATTGAGGCTTCGTACTCTGTGACTGGAAACGGCCCAATTGCTCAAGACACGGTATCTTAATATGTCAAAGCTTATCGATACCGCCGTATCGCACTTTAGTAACAAAGAGATTAGAGAGTTGCATGTCCCCGAGTGGGACGTAACTCTTTACTCAAAAAACCTGACTCTTGAAGATAAGGCTAAGTTCTTAAAGCGCGCTCAAGATGATACAACGGACTACATGGTTTACTCTGTCATCTTTGGTGTTACAGATAAGGAAGGAGAGCCTGTCTTTGATATTGGAGATAGGGTCAAGCTCAGAAACCATGTTGACCCAGAAGTTCTTTCGCAGATTGCTAATTTCGTTCTTGATGTTGGCGCTACCACTAAGGAAGAACGCGAAAAAAACTCCTAACTGATCAAGGTGAAACAACGGAGCTTTATCATATTTATGAGCTTGCAGAACATCTTGGTCAGACAGTCTCAACCATTCTGAGCATGACTGTGGATGAGTTTAACCATTGGTTCACTTATCTATCAATTAAGTCACGAAAATTGAAGGAAAGCTCAAATGGCAACCCAGCAAGAGCACATAATCGCCCAGTTCGGCGCGGTAGATAATACAAAGCCTGCCTTTGAAAGCATGCGAGCCAGCATGCGTAATACAACCAAGCAATCAAAAGCCCTTAACCAGCAGTTCCGATTCATGCGGGGCGGATTAGGGCAGGTCGGCCATCAGGTGCAGGATATTGCTGTCCAGCTTCAGATGGGCACAAACGCAATGATTGTGTTTGGTCAGCAGGGATCTCAAATAGCATCTCTATTCGGCCCTCAAGGAGCTGTTCTTGGTGCTGTTCTTGCTGTTGGCGCGGCAATCGCCGTGGGCTTGAGTGGTGATATCAAAGAAGCTGATGACGCATTTAAAGATCTAGAAGGAAGAATAAGAGATCAAATAGCAGCAACTAAAGAGCTCACAGAAACTCAAAGGGAGTTTCTAGCTTTAGCGGCATCAAAAGCTCTTAACAAGCTTAGAGATTCATATAACGATAATAAGAAGAAGCAAATTGAGGCTAGACAGACTCTTGCTAGCCTCAATGACGAGCTTGAAAGACATCAGAGCGGAAACTTAACTGTTAGTGATGCTATTAACAGCTCAAGAAGATCTCAAGAAGATATAAAGAAAGAAATCCAGGCTCATGAGGAAAGCCTTACTACTCTCAACGCCCAGACAGAAGAGAGCCTGAGATTATTTAAAGAGCAGAAGACAGCATACGACAACATAGTTAATGGAATAAACCCTGCAATTGATCAAGAAAAGCTTCTGGCGGAAACAAGAAGAGAGGCGGCGCTGGATATAGCCGAGCAAGTTGCGAAGGAAGAAAAGCAAGCCAAGCTATTAATGAAGTCGCGAATAACTAAAGTTCGCCATAATACTGGCGTTCTTCATCGAGAGCTTGATGATATCAGGAGGGCCGAGGAACTCAAGGATAGTCTTGCCGCAAAAGCGAAACAACGAGACGATGATATCCTCCAGAGTAGAATGCAGCACGTTAGAGACATGATTACTGAAAGCAACTTGGAGCTTGACAACTTTATAGCAGCGCAAAAAACGAAAGAATCAGCAAAAGAAGCTGAGCAGCAGCTAAACCAGCAAATCATGTCAAGTGCATCTCAGGTTCTTGGGCAGCTTATGGCTGGCATGGATCAGCAGTCTGGCGCTTACAAGGCTCTTTTTGCTGTGCAGCAAGGATTGGCTATAGCATCAACAATTGTTAACACAGAAATGGCGGCCATTGCCGCAATGGCTCCGCCCCCGGTTGGTCTCGGCCCTCTGGCTGGTGTTCCTTATGCTGGAGTTATTAGGGCTATAGGATATTCTTCAGCCGCTATTATTGCGGGTCAGACTTTAGCATCGTTTGAGGGTGGCGGCTTTACAGGCTCTGGAGTTCGATCTGGCGGTATGGACGGTAAGGGTGGTCGTCTAGCAATGGTTCACCCAAATGAGAAAATTACCGATCTGCACAAAGGCCAAGGCGATACACAGCCGGTCAATGTATCATTTAATATACAGGCTAATGATGCTCGAGGATTTGATGAGCTTTTGGTGCAGCGCCGAGGACTAATTACTAGCATGGTCAGGCAGGCGCTTAACAATTCTGGAAAGAGGCTTGCATAATGGCTGGTACATTCCCAACTGAGCCTGGCTACCGTAGCGTACAAACTAACGTCAGGCACTACAACCTAATGAGTGAAAGCATTAACGGGCGCGTTCAGGTTCGCTCTCTTGGCGCTTCCCGGCGTGAGTTTGTTGTTCAATTCCCGCCAATGACCAAGGCTGAGTTTGAGCCTATTTACGACTTTCTTTTGTTGCAGCAAGGCATGCTTGAGACATTCAATATAAGCATCCCGAACCCGACACAAACTGGCTATGAGACGGTAATTGTTCGCCTGGCTAATGATGTGCAAGAGTTTTCTGTCGGTGTTGATTCCCTGTATGAGTTCGAGGTTGATCTTATTGAGGAAGTTTCATGAGTCGCGGTCTTAGTTCCGAGATTACTACTGCGCTAGCGACCAATGGGTTTAGGCTTGCAACGCTTATTTATATCGAGGTAGGCAATGCCGTTTATCGGATTACTGATTTTGGCGTTGATCTTACAGACCTTGACTTCCAGCTCTACACTTCAAGCGCAGACCTTATTGATATAGCATCTGCTTCAGAGACCGGCGCTCTAAAGGTAAACAGCTTTGACCTTGTTCTTAGTGGAGCTAATCAGGCGTTCATATCTGCATTTCTTCAGAATGATTATATTGATAAAAGGGCGCTGATAAAGAGAGCCGTAGTATCCTCTGAGGATGTTGTTACAGGGTCTTTTGTGTTTTTTGATGGTCGCATATCCAGCTTTAAGATCGAGGACTCTGAATCGGACAGCAAGCTCTCAATTTCTATTGCTAGCCACTGGTCTGACTTTGAGAAAGTAAACAACAGAAAAACTAATCTAAACTCTCAGAAAGTTCATTTCCCTAACGACTTGGGATTTCAATACGCTTCTAAGGTTGTCAAAGATTTGCGCTGGGGGAGAAAGAGCTAATGGCTATTGATTGGTTACTTGTTGCAATTGTAGCGGCTGTAACGGTTGGCGGTCTTTCGTACAAAACTGCGGTAGATGCTCAGAAGAAAGCCAAGAAAGCCGCTGACGCTATGGCTGGCGTTCTTGTCAATAAAGAGTCAAACATTGAGCCGATACCCGTTATTTACGGTACTCGCAGGGTTGGCGGGACAAGGGTTTTTGTCCATACAGAGGGCGGCGAAAAGAACCAGTGGCTGTATATAGCTCTTGTTCTTTGCGAGGGTTCTGTTGAGGACATTTACGATATTGAGATTGATGACTACAAGATAAACGAAGGTCGATACGGAACCATCCAAACAATACAAAGCACCAGCCCAAGTAGAGTCATTTATAGGACTCAGCAACAGTCGGGTCAGCCGGATTGGGTTTATATCGAGGCATTCAAGGGTGATGACGACCAGCCAGCCAGCGATATACTTTCAGATGCTTATAGCAAGTGGAATACCAATCATAAACTCTCAGGTGTTGCATATTTAGGAATTAGACTAGCCTGGGATCAGGACGTTTTCTCTGGAATGCCTGAGATCACGGCGGTTGTTAAAGGCAAGAAAATCCATGACCCGCGAAGCCCATCTGCGCCTGCGGCGTGGAGCAACAATCCGGCGTTGTGTATTCGTGACTACTTAACCAACAATCGCTACGGCAAAGGACTGACGTCTGCTGCGATTAACGATACAAAGTTCATAAAGGCTGCAAATGATTGCGAAAGCTTTTCTGTCTCGCCTTATAGCGGCGCTACTGAAGATATAGATATATTTGAGTGCAACGCTGTTATTGATACTGGTGAGGAGCTATTCGCAAACGTAGAGCGGATGTTGATTTGCTGTCGAGGGTTTCTTCCTTACTCGAATGGGCAATATGGGCTTGTTATAGACCAGGCTGAAAACGCCGTAATGACTTTAGACTCAAGCAATCTCATTGGTGGGATAGCTATTAACGGGGAAGAAAAGAAAGACAAGTTCAATAGAGTTGTTGTTAAGTTCCCAAACCCCTTAACTGACTGGCAACCAGATCAGGCTATATGGCCGGAGTCAGGTTCTACTGAGGAGACCGACTTCTTAGATGAGGATGGTGGGACGCTTCTAATTGAGGAAGCCGACCTTGAATACATAACCAATTATTACGCCGCACGAGACTTCGCCAGGATATTCTGCCTTAGATCACGAAATGGCCTGCGCTGTGCGGTTAAGTCAACCTCGGAAGCACTAAACCTTGTTGTCGGCGATGTTGTAAATGTAACTCACCCGACTCCCGGCTGGACTGGTAAGCCATTCCAAGTTGATGAGATGACGCTTAATTATGACGGCACGGTTGATATAAATTTAATCGAATACGATTCAACGCTGTATCCATACGATCCGGCATCTGAAGAGACTACCTATGAGGATACCGATCTGCCAGATCCAGGCACGGTCGCGCAACCAACTGATTTGGATGTAGTAGAGACATCCACAATACAAGATGACGGCACGGTAGTTCCGGCTCTACTGGCTACTTGGACTGCGGCAAATGACGCTTTCGTGACCCAGTACGAGGTGGTGGTGGATGATAGCAGCAGACTGACCTCCCAGACTTTTTATACCTCTTTGACAGAAATGACAATCATAGTCCGACTGGGCGGAAATTATACGGTTAGAGTTAGGTCGATAAACTCTCTTGGGGCGCGTAGTGGCTTTATTAGCTTTGATGTAGGCACACTTAACGGCGACCAAACACCGCCAGCAATACCTACCGCTCTAACGGCATCTGGTGGCTATAAGCAGAACATTATCTCATGGGTAAACCCAACGGATACCGACTTTAAGCACGTAGAGATTCACGCATCAGCAACCTCTGGCGGCACGTATACGCTTATCGGAGTATCTAGCGGCGATGAGTTTGTTCACCCTATCAATGGCTTTGGCATAACCCAATACTACAAGGTCAGGGCTTTTGACTTTACTGGCAATGCTTCAGAGTTTACGTCTGCTGTATCGGCCACAACTGAGTTTGTTGACAGTGACGCATTTACCGATGAAGTAACTAATCTGTTCAGCAATGCAAACGTCAATCAGATCAAGATATTTTCCTTGCTACCATTGACCGGCGAGTATGTTGGTCAAGTCATATTCTTTACATCTGACAACAAGCTCTACCGATGGACGGGCGCAGCATGGATTAACTCCGTACCTGCCGCAGACATTGATGGAACGCTCACTAGCGATCAGATCGCATCTATTGATGCGGCCAAGTTAACCAGCCAAATCACTACAACACAGATTGCTAATGACGCTATTAGCACTGCAAAAATAGCTGCTGGCGCTATTGATGCAAACGCGATTGCTGCGGGAGCAGTTGTTGCAGATAAGATAGCGGCTGATGCAATTACTAGCGCGAAGATAAAAGCAGGAACCATCGTTGCATCTGACATTGCGGGCAGCACGATCACGGGCGACAAGATTACAGCCAACACGATTACAGGCGGCCTACTGGCGACTTCCGGTATTATTACCAGTACAGCACAAATCAATGATGGATTAATCACCAACGCTAAGATTGGTAGTGCTGCTATCACTGCGGCGAAAATTGGAAACCTTGAGGTTTCTACGGTTAAGATTGCCGGAAACGCCATAACCGTCCCTGATTTTGGGGAGAACTCTGGCAGCTACAATATAACTAGTGGATGGACTGAGCTTGTCGGATTAAATATAACTGTTAGCAATGTTGGGGCAAATTCAAGGCTTTTAATTTATGGCGTAATATCTCTTAATGGCGGGAACAATACTGACGCAGCCTTCTCGCTTGCTGTCTTTACCGGCGGGTCTATTCATAGCTCGCTAGGTTTTAGATATGCCGGTTCTGGCGTGGCAGTTCCTATTCTTGGCTCTTACGGCCTAAGCGACAACACAACCAATAACCCCAACATACGCATACGGGTTCTTAACGGCAACTCTAATGGAGTTAACATTGAATCTAAAATAATTGCGATGGCGGCAAAGCGATGAGAAGTAATTACGTTAGGGCGGACGCAAACGGCTACATATGGGGACGGAAGTTTAGCGAGAACTACGACCCAGAATGGACTGAGATAAATCAATCCGTTGATGTTATATCTGACGATGTATTTTATCGTTTAGTTGACGGGGAGGTTGTGCGAACGGAAATCCCCAAAAGAAGTCAAAACGACTACGAGATATGGGACGAGGCTAACGGCGGTTGGATTGACCCCAGAACATTTACTGATTTAAAGACTGAGAAGTGGACTGAAATAAAGGCCGCTAGAACGGCGCAGGAGTTCGATTCGTTTGAGTGGGGCGGTTATGTCTTTCAATGCGATGAAGTCTCTCAGAGGCGCATTCAGGGCGCTGTACAGCTTGCCATGCTTGACTCCACTCTAACGCTTGATTGGACGCTGTCAGATAACACGGTTCAAGCCTTTACTGCGGCTGAGTTCGAGGCTATCGGTCAGGCGCTCGCCGCCCATGTCGGTCAGTGCCATGAACGTGGTAGAATACTACGTCAAGAGATAGACGCTGCAACGTCTGAAGAAGATTTGGAGGCTATAAGCTGGTGACTACATATTACTTAGTTCAAGGCGATGACGCGCCACAAATCAGGGTCGTATTGACTCGCGAGAATACTGGGCTGGCTATCGATGTATCCGATGCCACGGTTGTATTGAAGTTTCGCAAAAAGGGCACTGGCACAGTCTTATCGACTTTAACGTCAATTGCTCCAAGCGAAGAAAAGCCAGACGGCGTTGCCATATTCAACTGGGGAGCTTCAGACCTTGATGTTCCCGCAGGTAATTACGAGGGCGAGATAGAGATTCACTTCACGCTTGAAGACGTAACAGAGACCATTTACGAGACGCTAGACTTTGTTGTTCGTGAGGACTTCTAATGATTCGCGCTACGGTCGAATTTGCTAGGGCTGTCAGTTCTGTCATATTTGACAGGGCGATAACTTCTGCAATTGAAATCGGCAAGTTTCTACGGCTTTTTGTTAAAGCATTTAGCGACTCGACAGAGGCAAGCGACAGTCAAGCTATCAGTGCCGGAAAGTCACTTGCTGATGAATCCAGTCTAACCGATCAAAACGCAATCAGCGCAGCTAAAAGAACATCTGATTTATCACTTATATCGGAGTCGGCGGCACTTCAGGCTATCAAGGCTTTTGAAGAGCAGTCATCGCTGACTGATGGCGAGCGTAGAGCTGTCGAGAAGGCTCTACAGGACGCGCCAGACGTAACCGAGACTCAAGCCTTTGCGGTATTAAAGGCGCTATCTGATGCGGCATACGCAACTGATGACGTGAATGGCGAAGCCGATCTCGATGACGAGCAGAATATCAGGTTCTTTAAGATCACCTCAGACCTAGCCTTTGCCACTGAAAGCATAGACCTAACAGCCGAGTTTGTTCGAGTATTCTCTGACGCTGGCGTTCTGTCTGATGATGACGTTTTATTTATTGGTAAGGGCTTGTCGGATGAGGGCTTTATAAGTGACGCTCAAGCCTTCTCGCTAGCTGTATCTAAGTCTGACGCAGGGGTAGCCTCTGAAAGTGCCTCTCTCGGCCTCTCTAAGGCTATATCAGACACAGGAAGCGTATCTGAGTCTATTGCTATTGCCTTGGATTACGTGCGCTCATTTAGCGATTCAGGCTCCGCTCTTGAAGACTTGTCAGTAGCCATAGATAAAGTGTTTGTCGATACCGCTGGGGTGTCAGACGTTATTAGCCTTCTTTTGTTTCTTCCGGTCATCCTTAGCGACTCTGCCTCAATTAGTGACAGCTCAGAAATAAGCAATCTAAAAGCAATTGATGAGCAAATGCTCATAGCGGAGCAGGCCGCTCAAGATATTATTAAGCAGCTTATTCAGGCATCTTCCGTAGCTGACACGCCATCGGTCGGCATTGAGAAGCCATTTAATGATATTAGCGGATCGACAGATGATGCAGTAAAATCAACCACTGCAAACAAAAACGATGCCAGCTTAGTCGCTGACTCTGGCTCACTGCGACAGCAAGATTACTGTGAGTTCTCTTATTTCGCAGAAGATTACGTTGGCGAATCCAGAACATTTACGTGAGGAACATCCCATGATTAACGAATCATTGAAGTTAAAAGGCGATCTGACCATCCAAGTGATCGGTAAAGATGGCAAAGTAAAAGAGCAGCGTGAAGAGAAGAACCTAGTGGTTAACACTGGTCTTGGCTTTATCGCGTCACGCATGGAAGGCACAAGCGCAGGCGTTATGTCTCACATGGCTATCGGCTCAGGCACAACTGCGGCGGCTGCCGGTGATACCGATCTTGAGTCAATTCTAGGTGTGCGCGAAGAGTTAGACTCGACCACAGCAAACGGCGCTGCCGGTAACGGCACAATCGTCTTTGTTAGCTCTTTCGAGGCTGGTGAAGGCACTGGCGCGGTTACTGAGGCGGGTACATTTAACGCTTCAACTGGCGGTGATATGCTTTGCCGCACTGTATTCCCAGTGGTAAACAAAGGCGCGGACGACACGCTTTCTATCACTTGGACTATCACTTTAAGCGCATCTTAATTTAGGACGGGGACTATCTGATGGCAGATATTACGACTAGGGCTGGCAAAGGTAGTCCTCTTACTAACAACGAAGTCGATGCGAACTTTACCAATCTCAATACCGACAAGGCTGAGAATGGTGATAACACAGACATAACGAGTCTTTCTGGTGTCACTGGTGGCATTAGTGAGGCTGATTATTTAGACCTTGATACTACCGCAAGCAGTTCAAGGCAGTCTGGGCGTATGCGCTGGAATGCTGACGATGGCACGGTTGAGGTTGATCTTTTAGGCACTGAGGTCACGCTACAGCTAGGCCAAGAGCGCACGATCAGGGTCTACAATAATGAGACTACAGCCATTCAGAATGGCGAGATCGTCTATTTTTATTCGGCTGTAGACAATCAGACAATTACAGTGAAACGGTTTATTGCTGACGGCACTATTGACTATGAGCTACCTGTCGCAATAGCCACTGAGACGATACCTTTTGATGGTTATGGTTATGTGACCGTCTCTGGAATGGTTCGCGGTCTTGATACTACCGGCTACAGCATTGGCGATACGCTGTACGCCAGTAGCACAACGGCAGGCGATTTTATTGTTGGGCATCCGCCAGCTCCGGCCTATCCGGTTCATATCGGTACGGTTGTAAACGTCAATGATACTAATGGCATTATCTACGCTAACGTATGGAGTCATACGCCAGCGGATGAGTCTGTTTACGACAACTCAAACTCGGAGCTTACTGCCAACACGGTACAGGCTGCGCTAGACGAGCTGGACGTAAAGAAAGCGGACGTTTCATTATTGCAGGCTAACGTAAGTTTCTACGCGACAACTGCCGCATCCCCAGTTACGGGATACAACAAGCTGGTCACATCAATTGACGATGCCGACTATGACAGTGTTGCGGTTGACGTATCAACCGGCACGATCACCTCAGCGGGTGTTTTGATTGCGTCACTAGCGTCTGATACTGATGTTTTGGACGGCTCGATTTCTGGCATAAGCCTGACAACGATAGGCGAGATTCGCAGAGCTAGCGGAAACTCGATGGGTCGCTTTTGGTTTGAGGTTTACAAGAGGGGCTCTGGCGGCACTGAAACGCTCTTGGCTACATCGCCAAAAACAGAGTACACAGAAGCCGAAACGTACACTCAGTTCTTTGACGCTGTTTTTGTACCTACTGGAAGCGTGGCATCAACCGACCGCGTAGTCTTAAAGTTTTATGGTCAAACAGACGGCTCTGACGCTGTATTTGATTTTTTGTTTGGCGGCAACGATCCAGTAAGAACGCTCTTCCCTGTACCCGTGTCGGTTGTTCCGCGAGTCACTAGCAGCGGATCAATCACTACAGACACATCAGCCTTTGCTGGCATTCTCTCCGGTACAGACACAACGGTTCAAGCGGCGCTAGATACTATCGACGACCACGGCCACGGCATCGCTGATATAAATCAGCTACAAAGTGAGCTGGACGCCAAGGCGCTAAAGACTACTACAGTATCGGCTGGCAATGGACTAACAGGCGGCGGCAATCTATCGGCCAATCGAACCATCTCTCACGCTGACACATCAAGCGCGGCAGACCTTACTGCGAGCAACCGAACGTATGTTGATAGCCTAGACTTTGATGAGTTTGGTCACGTCGTCGGCTACTCGACTAGCACTGAGACAGTAGTAGACACCAATACAGTAACCCGTGTTGGCGTTGGTGGCGCTAACTACACAAGCGGCGACATTAACTTTGTCGGCACAAATCAGGCCAGTGTAAGCAAGTCAGGTAATACCGTGACGGTTGATGTCTCGGTCACTGACTCAAACAACTACGTCAACTCGGTCGGCTTTGCTACCTCGACAGGCGTTCTCACGCTGAACCGAGAGGGCTTGTCTGCGCTGACTGTTGACCTAGATGGTCGATATTTAACCAGCTATACAGAAAGCGATACGCTTGACTCAGTAACAGATCGCGGCGCTACAACCACTAACAACATAACTGTCGGTACTGTAACCGCGACAGGCGGCACCATCACTGGGCAGTTGACGGTCAACGGCGACCTAGTAGGTAACAACCTCCGGTGCCGGTCAGGTCAGCAGTTAGTCCTAGACGCGGGTGAGTCGCACTCGTACGCCACAGGGCAAACCGGTGAGTCCGTGTACGTCAACGCGGAAGGCGGCTTGCAAGTCAACAGCAGTCCCGATAACTGGAATTCGGGGTGGACAGGCAAAAGAACCGCCACCATCTGTGGCTCCAACGGGCAGTCTACCTTTCCTTCTCAGATCAACGTATCCGGCCAAGGTAACTCATCCCAATGGAACACAGCTTACGGCTGGGGCAATCACGCTAGTGCTGGATACTTGACAGACTCCAATGCAAACGTAATGAGGCATAGAGGAACGGTAACTAACCAAGACTGGAATACCTACATAGATGGCACGGAGTCTGGCTATTACTCTGTAACAAATGCCTCGG
>Ga0209771_1001331_pt1 | contig 15794 bp, 15 predicted proteins | sample SaaInl59LU_5_DNA_FD_184639 | JGI IMG/M metagenome (GOLD analysis project Ga0209771, IMG submission 184639) | Marine microbial communities from expanding oxygen minimum zones in the Saanich Inlet - ESP_59LU_5_DNA (SPAdes) (version 2) | ecosystem: Environmental > Aquatic > Marine > Intertidal zone... | reverse complement strand
CTAGTGACTTTAGCTCACTATCTTCTTCAAAAAGCGGCTCTGGAAAGCAATACTTAAGACTAGAAGATTATCAAGTAGAGATGGAAGGTCCTACTTCAACAGAAGACGCTAGTCCACTAATACTTGACTTCAAGGCATTTGCTAAGCCATTTACAGGATCTATGAAGAATGTTGTAGGTTTTGCATTTGACAATGATGGTGAGCTAGTGGTAGAAGAAACCTACGAGATTGAAGAGCGTAATCAACAGGGTCAAAAAGAAACGGTTACAAAAACCAGAACTAGAGGCGCTGAACCTAACGAAATTGCAAGAATCAAAAACGCTTTGAAAAAGGACTACGGAATAAGCCTTGATGGAAATTCCGTATCTTCGCAGGAAGAAACCACAGAGGCTACTGAAGGTAAGGATAGTCTCGGAATTCTATAAAAGATATTATGGCAGATCAAAAGCTAACAGTTTCAGAATTCGCTGCAAAAATTAAAGCGAAGTATCCTGAGTATAAAGATATTGATGATTTAGAATTGTCTAGAAAAATTGTAGACAAGTACCCAGAGTACGAATCTGTAGTGGTTTTTGAAGATCAAAAAAAAAAAGAAGATTCACAAGAACCTTTTCGTGTCGGTGTTTCGGAATTATCTTCAGACTTACAATCTCAAGAGACACCTGAACAGGTATCTGAGAAATCTGAAGGAGACTATGATATATATGCGTTCAATCCTATCGGTAGGGTTATAAAGAACACTCCTGTACTGGCTGAACTACAGTCTGGTATTGAATCTATGGTAGGCTCTGCATTCAAGCTTGGCGAAATGTTCGTCAAAGAAAATGTATTGGCTTATGCTACAGCTAACCCTGCATACACTGCTGCACAAAATGCTATGCTTAGTGCTGCTCCTATAGACAATAAGCTGTCACAAGCTTTAGGTGCTATGGGTGACTTCTATATGGATGATGCCGCTAAGGTAATGAAGGATAAGTGGCGTGATGATTATAATATCAGTGACGAAGATGCCGCTAGAGGAATTGTAGGAAATATAGCTGAAGGTAACTATGGAACAGCTGCTAAGATGGCTGCGTCTACTATGGTGCAACAAATTCCACAGCTTGGTGTAATGGCTGCAACAGGTGGTACAGCAGGAGCTGTAGTTCTAGGTGCAACTGCTGCCGGTGGTAAGTATGCTGAGATCCAAGATGACCCTACACTATCTTCTCAAGAGAAAGCTTTATACTCTCTAGCTATTGGTACAGCTGAAGGTGTTGCAGAGAATTTATTCAAGACGGATTTCCGTCAATTCGCAAAGATCTTTGGTAAAGAGGGGACTAAGGAAACGTTTAAGAAGGCACTAAAGAAAGAGCTAAAGAAAGAGACGTTACTTGGATCGACTTTTGAGGAAGCTACAGAAGAATTCCTAGTAGCTGTAACAGACAACCTCGTCGAGAACGGACTCAGAGGGAACTTTGATAACTGGGATCGTGAAGCGGTACTAGAAATTGCAGATAATACTTTGATTGGTGGTCTGATGGGTGGTTCTATCCACGGTCTATCTAGAGGTGTTAACGCTGTTGGTAGCACTAAGAACGAACGTGAAGTAGCTCGTACCAAGAACAATGTTACTGAGCTAATGAAGAAGCGTGAGAACGCTAAGCCAGAAGAACAAGCAATCATTGATGAGATGATTGAAGAAGAGGTTGGTAAGCTCATTAAGACACAGGGTGAAGACGCTGAGTTCTACAACAAGTTTACAGAACAAGACAGAACAGAGGTCCTAGACCTTAACAAGAAGATACGTACAGCTTCTAAGAGATACAATGTAGCACCTAGTGATGCACAGAAAGCTGAGATCAAAAAAGAGATTGATGATCTACGAGCAAAGAAGACAGCTGTAGAAAACAAGTACGCTGAAGATGGCGGTGCACGTTACATCCGTGACGGCAAAGAAGTCTCTAAAGAAGAGTTTGTAGAAATGGTCAACAATGCTACTCCTGAGGATATTGCTACTGGGCAATGGGGTGTAGAGAATGATGACGAGGTTACAGAGCTGTTGTTGAATAAGATGCCACAAGAGGAAACCAAAGGAGAAGAGGTAGCAAGCCCCGAGCCAGAGGTGAAACCCGATGTGCAAGAAGCACCTGTCCAAGAAGCACCTGTGCAAGAAGCGCCTGTGCAAGAACCAGCTGTCGAAGAACAACCTGTCGCTGAAGCGAGCAAGGAAGAAGCTCCAGTAGATGTAGATGTCCAAAAGGCTGAAGAAGAGGTAGCTGAAGATCCAGTAGTTGAAGAAACTAAAAAAGCACCTTCAATACCTTTAGACGCTGAGATTGAAGTTCAAGATGTGGTATCTCAAAAAGATAATGAGGGAAACACAAGATTCTTTGCTAGATACCCATTAAAAGATAAAGATATCAGTACTTTTTTTGAGGTCAAACAAGAAGAAGATGGAACAATCACTAGGGTTAGTGATAAGTCATATGGACCTGCGGTAAAAACCCTAAAGAGAAGACTAGCCAAAGAAGAGACGACAGCTAAGCCATCTCCGATACAAGAGGTGGATACCGAGGCTGTAAAGCTAGAAGAAAGCACTATCGAAGATGCGGAATTTAGAATTGAAGACCTACAGTCTGAGATACAGATAGAAGAAGGGAACATCAAAGAGGCTAAAGCAAAAGCTAAAGAAGATATAGCAGCTGTCCGTAAGTCAAAACTTTCTAAGGAAGCTAAAGCTGAAAGGATAGAAGAAATAAATGCAGAGCTTCAAGATGCTGTCGACGATATGAGGGGCAACATCGGTATCTATAAAGATGACATTCGTGGTTTTAAGTCAGATATTAAAAAAGCCAACAAGAAACTTGATAAGCTAAGAGGTGTAAAGCCTACAGCTAAAACAAAGCAGCAGTTAACTAAAGGAGACACTGTCGTAGCTAAGCTAGAGAAAGCTGAAAAGGGATCTGATAAGTTTGGAAATTCTTTCAAAGAGCTTGTAGATAATTTTAACAATACGGTCTCTAAGCTAGGTGGTTCTCCTATACCTGTTTATGTTGTAGATCAAAGCACATATGAAGAGGTTACCGGAAAATCATCTAGAGGTTCATTTACCAATTTAGATGGAAAGAAATCTATAGTCATAAATGCTGACAAGGCTAGTTTAGGAACTGTGTATCACGAGATGATGCACGGATATATCTCTTCTGTGAAGATGTCTCCTAAACAGATTGTGGAATTAGCTAACACTCTAAAGTCACAGCTAAGAAAAGGAAACGCTCAGGAGAAAAAACTCGCTACCTCGCTCGACGCATTTCAAAAAGAATACATTAAGCAAGAGGTGTATGGCAAGGGTCTTGATATGAATGACCCTAATATAGCTGAAGAGTTCTTGAGTGAGTTTGTAGCTCAGATAAAAGAAGGTATTGACGTAAACAATATGTCTTTATCTACTGTGGATAAGATACGATTAGCTGTAGCTAACTTCATCAACAAGGTACTTAACGCCAAGATTGACACATCTCCTATACAGTCTCGCCAAGAAGCGTTTGACTTTATAGAAAATTTCTTAGATGCACTTGAAGGACGTACCGAGGTTACAGCTAATGAAAAGTCATTAGACCAAACACAACCTCTAACAGAAAGTCCTATTGAAATATCTTCTGAAGATATACAATTCAGTAAAGAACAAATAGAAACAAAGGGCACTTACATTAAAGAATCAGACCTTGTAAACGTAAAGGAATTGTTCAGCAATTTCAAAAAAGAGAACGGTAGAGAACCTAAGGTTTGGATCTGGATGTCGGATCAGCTTAAGCGTGGTCAATACAACAACGAGAAAACAGGTGTTTCTACTATCTTAGAGGGTGGCGTTGGATTCGCATACGACCAAAAGAACAAAGCTAAGAATGTAGCTTGGGCTTCAGGTCTAAGTCTTAAGACGCTAAATGAAAGAGTTGAAAAGGCTGACTTTATTTGGTTTATGGCAGGCTCTGAAAAGAGTAGCTTTAACTTTTCTAAGGGCACTACCAAGACTATTATCGCTGAGATTGAAGCAGGTATGTCCAAGCTTAAGGGTACTTCTTACAGAGGTATTGAGATTAAGAAAGGTAACTACAGTGAGTTCGCAAAGATAGGTCTTGAGATTCTAAAAGAAGATAAGACGAAGAAATGGAGTGAAGTTAAGAAAGCCCTTAAAAAAGGTGCAGATGTAGTTGACCATCCATTAAGAGCAAAGATTGCTGGTAGTCTTTTAAATGCCGGTACTACAGCTAAGATGAACCTAGAGATACATCAGTTCTTACACGAGACACTTGGTGTGCCTAAGCTAAACGAGTATCACGAATTAATTAGAGATGAGTTCTTAAAGAAGAACAACTATGCAAATGGTGATATGTCTCTAATCATCAAGCCTACAGGTGTAAAGGCGGATGCTAATGTTCACGATACATATCCTCACGCTATTCTAGGTGATGTTGTAGGTATGCCTAGTAAAAAGAACTACGTATTAGATGTAGTTCCTGAAGAGAGCAAGACAGTTATATCTAAGAGTACTGGGCTGCCAATTGAGAATGCAGGAACACCTGTAATGATTAAGACAGCTGTAGGTGATGTTGGTGCTTTTTATGAAGGTAAAGACCTTGATGTAAAACAGCAGATTGACTTTGCAGGCATCGAGATGAAGACAAAGGAAACAGCTGGAAACACAGACCCTATTATCAAAACAGGGGGTACAGCTTATGTCCCTGTGTCTACGCTGTACAATCTTATGGATATGCGTGACGGAGATCGTGGCGGTCTATACGAAACAGCTGAAGATAAGAAGCGTGTACAAGAACTTGTTAAAGCATTTAAGAAAGAAGGATTTGAATATAAAGGATCTGACCACATCTACATAGATATTGATGCTCAAGGCTACGGCTGGATAGGTGAAGGCAATCACAGAGTTCTTGCAGCAAGAGAATTAGGAATGTCTCATTTACCTGTACGTGTAGAATTTGGTGCAGCTAGAGATGGTATTTCTAAATACGCTAACAATTACTCTCGCGTACCTACAAGAGTTATTTCTAAAGAAAAGATTAACGACTTAAAAGAAAAAGCAGAACCTCACTATCATATCAAGTATGCCTCTATTTGGAATACAGACCTGCCTACAAATAAAGAACCTAGTGGAGATAAAGCTAAACAACAGATCGATTGGAAGCCAAGTCTATTCGGTAGAGGTCAGGTAAACCCAGCTATTGTAAACAGAACTACAGAGGTTCAGGAAGCTGCTTCTGAATTGCTACAAGGCAAGATTACCAATACCGAGTATAAAGAGACAGTTCGTATCACGCAAGCTATTGAAGCTATCACTGACTTCTTCCTTCCGGCATCTACTAAAGATATGCAGGAGTCTCTAGATAAAAACAAAGGCAAGCTGTTGAACGTGATGCTAGAAGACGGGACAGAGGTAGGTCTTCGTCTAGACATACCAGCATACAAGAACAGAAATATCTGGGTTGTATCTATCCACGATAAAGGAGCGTCAGGAAAGTCTTTAAGCTACGGCTCTGTAGCTTGGGCAACAGATGTGAAGTTTGGTAGCAATCCTAAGGTGGCTTCATTCATTGCTGCTGGTAAGAATATGGATACCCTTAAAAAGCAAGACAAGACTACCATCGCACGTATGCTTGGTAAGTGGAAGAACTTTGAGGGTAAGACCAAAGAAGAGAGGGATGCATCAGCTGTAAAGAAGGTTGAGGAAATCGTAAAGATTGAGAACAGCTTTCCAGGTGCAGGTCGTAAAGGCTCTCCTTGGAGACAGGTAGGTATGAACCCATTCCGTCACAGCTTCTTCTACGATAGAAGAAATGGAAAGCCAATTGTTTCTGCTGCTGAGGTGGTACAGATTGGTGGTTTGGTATATGCTAAAGATGTAGAGTATGCTGATTGGTCTGATGACCAGTTTACTGTTAACGGATATAAAGATGCTGACGGTCAGCCAGTTAAGTTCCAGATCGATAACGATCCTGTAAGCAAAGTTGAGAAGAAGCAATTAACAGAGTTAGAGAAGGGAGAGATTCCAAAACCTACACACAAGAAGGCTTGGTATATGCAAGCTTGGCATATGCTCTTTAGAACACAGCTAGAGACAGAGATCCTTAAGCTACAAGAATCTAAAGAAGGCTTGATCTCAAGAACCGAGGAAAAGTCTAGGGTCATCTCTAACAAGATCAAGAAGTATGCTAAGACTGAGGAAGCTCTAGCGTTAGCTAATGAATACTTGACAGCTGACGACAAGAAAGAAGCTAAGGAGAAAATCCTTGCACTACCTAGAGGTGAAAAGCTGTTGAGCTCTTTGCGTGAGGCTCGTGCATTTATTGACAGTATCTCTGAAAGCTTGATTAACGACCCTGCATTTGAAGGTCTTAGTGATGACTTGGTGATGGCTATCCAGCAGAACCTTACTACTTACCTGAGAACTCAATACAGATTCTTTACGGATAAGAACTTTGATATCAATAAGCGTAGAGACCCAGCTATCCAGGCTCAGTTTAAAGAGCTTATGATTAGTGAGATTGCTTTGCTTAATGCTCAAGGTTTAAGTCCTTTGGACATACAGCGCATTGTGAATGAGCGTAGAGATGAGATCAGAGACGAAGCTGTACAGATGATTGATGGCTACATTTCAGACCTTGAGGATGTGAAGTATCAGCCTAGTAAAGGCGGTGCCGGTATCAAGTTACCGAATGCTCCATTCAAAAGAAAGCAAGAATTACCTGCGTACATAGAACAGCTGTTAGGTAAGGAAAAGAATCCTATCAATAGGTTTGCACAGACATCACAAGCGTTAGCTAATGTATTGTACAAGGGTCGTATGGTAGAAGGTATCTTAGATATTGTAGGTCCAAACTCAGACTATATCCTAGATGAAGACCCAGGAAGCCCTAAGAACAAACACTACACTAAGATTAACGATCCATACTCTAAGCTTAATGGCAAGTGGGTACACAATGAGATTACTGATGCACTAGAGCAGAAGCCTTTGTATTCTTCTGATAAAGCTTGGGCAAACGGATACTTCAATGTGCTAAAGCTTGCGAGAAAATCTAAGGTTATTTGGAACATCACCACTTGGAGAAAGAACTTAACCGGTGGTTGGTATTTCATTATGGCTAATGGTGTTGCCAACCCTAAGTTTGCTAAAGACTTTAGTCAGCGTACTAAGCTGATGTTTAAGAAGACCGGTGAGACTTGGGCACCAGATGCTGAGACTGAATCATTACTAGACCTTATGGCTGAGTACGGTCTTATTGGTAAGAGTATTGATGCTAACCTTATCGGTATGTCTCAAGCTGCTATGCAGTATGGTATGGACGGTGATGAGAATGCTTATAACGAAAGAGCAAAACGTATATGGGGCAACATCAAAAACAAAGACAAATGGTTGCAAGAGAAGTATGGTGCGGTCGATGACTACACTAAGCTTATCATATTCAGAAGTGAGATCCAGACGTATGCTAAAAAGCTGTACGGCAAAGAATACGACAGCTTAACTGAAGCTCAAAAAAACAGAGTACACAAGGAAGCAGCAGAGCGTGTAAAGGAGAGTACTCCTACATTCTCTAGACTACCTAAGTGGTTTAACAATGTGGCTGCAATACCTGTAGTGGGTGACTTCGTTTCGTTTAGACTAGAGTCCCTACGTAGTTACGGACAGAACGTTTGGAATGGTGCTTCGGATATTGCTAAGTCTCAAGAAAAAGGCTTGACAGATGTACAGAAGAAAGCGTACTTACAAGCTGGTCTTAGACGTGTTGCTGGATCGGCAGCTGTATTTGCATTGAAGACAGCTATTGTTACTGTGCTTTCGAATTACTTCTTAGGAGATGATGACGAAGAACTCGAAGATGCAGCGAAGTTATTGCGTCCGGAATGGATGAGTGGTCAGACTATTATTCCTAGATCGATTGACAAGGATGGTAATGTAAGAGTTTACAACTACTCTTCTGAAGATCCTTATGGAGATGTATCGGATATCTTTGGTGGACCAGAGTCTTGGTCAGCTATGGTGAAGGACTTTATCCGTCCCAACATTGCAGCAGACCTTCTGTTTAACTTGGTTAAAGGAGAGGATATTTACGGCAAAAAGATTGCAGACTACTCTGATTCTAAGATCAATAACATCATAAAGGTGTCTGGATATGTAGGTAAGCAGATCGTGGTACCACCAACAATCTCTTCTTCGTTTAGAGACGCTTACTTAAGATCTGATTTACCAAAGAAAGACAAGGTTGTCAACCTAGCTTCTATGGTTGCTGAGCGATCGTTAATACGTGACTACAAGTACAACATCGTAAACTCACTAGTACAAGATCTAAGGAAGATCTCAGAGACTAGAAAGAGCTACGAAGACTACGACAATCCAGCCAAGAGAAAAGCACAGCTAGATGACATTCGTGAGAAGTGGTTAGCTGTAGTGAAGATTGGTAATGCAAAAGGCAATTACGAAATGATAGACAAGGCTGAGAGATACATCAAGACACACTTGCTGGACGTAGATCAAGATTACTTTTTTTACGAATAGACTATGAAATTTTTAGAGATCTTTAAAGACGACAACAGCTGGAACGAGAAGACCATTATTGGTTTTCTCTCCTTCGCTGTAATGGTATTGGTGATGTTTGCTGATGTAATCACTGGAGCATTTGGTGCACACTTACCTATCAATGAGTTCACTTATAACAGTTTTGTTTTCGTAACTTTGGGGAGCTTTGGAATCGCAGGGCTAGAAAAATTTGCAAAGAAATGAAATTGACAGAAAACTTATCCCTAGCTGAGGTCATCAAGTCAGGCACAGCTAAACGATTAGGCATCGACAACAAGCCTACACCAGAACACCTAGCGAACTTATTGCTCGTTGCTGAACACGTGTTTCAGCCGATTAGAGAGCACTTCGGTAAACCTCTATATGTGTCGTCCGGATACAGAAGCGAAGCTCTTAACAAGGCTATAAAAGGCAGTAGCCGTAGCCAACATTGTAAGGGTGAAGCTCTGGATCTAGATGCACAGGTGTATGGTGGGTTCACTAACAAGGAATTGTTTGAGTACATCAAGGATAACCTTGTGTTTGATCAGATGATTTGGGAGTTTGGTACAGACGATGAACCGGATTGGGTTCACGTATCTTACAAGAAAGGGAAAAATAGAGGCGAGATGCTCAGAGTAGAGCGTGTCGATGGTATGAACCAATATAGAGTTATATGAAATGGGTGGTAAAGTCAATTCTATTGCTGTCATTAATGAGTTGCAGCGCGCAATGGCACTTAAAGAAAGCGGTGCAGAAGGACCATACTATTCTGGAAAAAGACACGATGGTTGTGACCAACACGGTTGTCAGCCCACCTGTGGTTATCACGGATACTGTGACTTTGAAGCAACACGACACTATAACACTAGTGAAGGATCGTCTGAGGGTACAGCTAGTAAAGGTGAACGACACGATTACTATAGACGCCATCTGCGACTCGGATACGATTATTAGTGTGATAGAAGTTCCCTACGAGAAGATTGTTTACGTAGAGAAAGAGAGCTTCAAGGATAAGCTATTTAACTTTGGGTTAGCTGTCATCGCTGGAGCAATTGCATTTACTTTAATCTCAAAATGGATACGTGGGTAAACGAAATAAACGAAACGATACAGAATATACTGAAAAGAAATGGTGCGAAGTAGCACCGGTAGAATGCGGAAAGACTTGTTGTAGTAATGTCCGTAAACAGAAAAAGCCCCGTTAGGGGCTTCTTCATTGAGAGAGAAATGAAAACATTAATCTGAAAGAGATACCCTAATATAGCTCTTCTAGTACCGTTTTACTTGTTGTAGATTCATTTTCATTCAACAAGCTTATCAACATACTAGCTGCATCTTCTTGGGTAACACCAGCATAGACGATGGAGTCTTCAATGATAGACTGTATTCTTTTCTTGAGTTTGTGTATAGCGTTAGTCTCTTCGGTAATGTCTAGCTCGTGCTCATCAAATATGATGCGCCAGTTGACCATAGCGTCAGTGTACATACCATCACCTTGAGACAGAAAGTTTTTTCCTGTTCTGTTTCCGTGGAGTACTGTAGCGTGGTTCTTACCACCGAGCAAATACCCTACGTATGACAATGTCATTTTGTATTTATGAGTCAAGATTAATCCAAGACAGTGCCTCGGAACCACGATTTCTCTGTCTCTTCTCTTCCTCAATACGTTCACGCCGTGTTTTTCTTCGTAGCTCAATATAAGCTTGTCTATTAGCTCTTTCGATAGTACGTTTGTTTGCTTTCTTTCTCTCTTCTTTACGTTTTTCATAGCCGTCTTCATCTAATCTTTCTTCAATTAATTTATACTTTTTTCTTATCTTTTTCTTTATAAAGTCTAGAGATCCGTTGTACAATCCTGTTTCATTAGTGATGTCTACGTACCTCATACCTCTTTCGTAGCGCATCTTAAAAACCTCTAGCTCTTTCTCGTTGAGCATATTCTTTAACAGCTCTGCCTTTAATGATGCGTTATCATCAATTTCAAATGGATCTTCCGATATAGTATGGAACACACTGTACTCATCGTCACCTTCTCCGTATGTTATGTCAGACTCTTTGTAAATCTTTAACCGGGTTTCAGAGGTGTTCTCACTGAACACGTGAAGCATTGCAAATCGGAATGAGTTCATTACCCAGCCGTACAGCTGTGCATCATTTTCAAACTCCTTACCTTCTTTATGCATAGCTATTATCCTCTCCATTGCTACAGCATTGCAGCGTTCTGCTACAAGGTCATTCTGAAACTTGTAGTTATATCTATTGGCGACATAGTACAAGAACCTCATATCCCTAGGAAAGAATTCAATTAAATGTTTCTCTGTTATCTTCATCTCTTATCTCTAGTGAAAAATAAGAGGGACCTAAGTCCCTCCAGCAATCAATTATATTTCAGTGTTGTGTTAGCTTCCACAGCTGTCACACTCACTACTATCTAATCCGCAGACTGCATTTGCGTTTTTCTCTGAGCTCTCTAACTCATTAACAAAACTATCAAAGTCTCCGTTCATTTCAAAATCTTCTTTCATTTTTCTTTTCTTTAGTAGTTAAACAATGGGGGCGCAAGTTACGAAAATAGTAAGTCCGTAATGTCTTTCCCTCTGTTAATATTGTAGTACCCTACAACCTTTGTTATAAAATGGCGTTGCCTAAACTCTGAGGTCTTTGGCATACCACGCTCTTCCCAGCTTGGCTGGTCCATATCGAGTAGTCTAAAAGCCCACACACCTGATGGTGTTGAGTTAATGTATACTGGGTTTGTTCCGTGATCAGTAGCCCTAAGCACTAGCGCATCATACTTTTTCTTTTCTATGAGCAGGTCATCGTAATGTTTCTTACGACACTTCAACTCTATATCTACGTTGTGATCTAGAGAGTAGCAATCGTATCGAGACATCTGTTGTTCCGACATAGTTAGATCTGATATGATCTTCTCTTTAAGTAATTCAAAGAGGTGCGCCTCATCAACTATCCTTATCTTCGACATACTGCTCTACAGCTGACTTAATAAGCTCAAGCTCAGTCCTAACGACTCTCTTGTATGCGTTGATCTTGTGTGTGATATCTTCAATGTCTGTCAGGGGTTCACCCTTCTTGTTGTGAAGATCTTCATACAGCTCTGTCATTAGGGCGCATACCCTGGACGTAGCTGTAAAGTAGGATTTACTCACGGACTTGGTATCCATAACACCGAATGGTAGCTTTGAACTCATCTTTATTTAGTTCTTTGTTAAAGGTAGTTGACTGCGAAAAAAAATACTTCGGAGTGTCATCTTCAACGTAACCATCGCCACGTAGATAGTCTGCAAGAAACTTGATACAAGTAATAGCATTGTCAACGTCATAGCGACAATTATACTGAACATCAAGCGCAAATCTATCCATAGTAAACTGATCGATCTTTTCAAGCTCATCCCCGATGCTTTTGCTGTAGGATTCTTTTTGCTTTTTTCTAATCGACCAATGCTTTCCCGAATACCATTTGTTAAGACTCGGAGGCTTGGGAAGAAAGATAGTGACTTCATTGTATTCTAATTTCATTTTACCAAAGCTAACACATTGAGTGTTAAATTCCTAACACTTTGTATCATTTTTTTACAAGACCATATTAGACTGTCTAGCCTCAAAGTCTAGTGGTTTAAATAACAGCTGACCACGTTGATGAGATAGGAACCCGGTGTTCTCATTATTCATACACAAGAATACAGGTCTGTCAAATGGTGTAGGCTCTCCTCCGGTTTCTGTCTCACGAACTTTACGTACGTGGAACTCAACACTACGCTTGACTCTGGTGTCAGGTGACTGAATTTTTCTATGGAACGTCAGAAACGCATCGGCTCTATTCACGAACTTACCGCCGCCTTCAGTATCCTCAGCGTATGGAGCTACTGGCAATCCATCTTCTCCTTTACGTCTCTGTGCTTCTGTGACAGCGTGAGTGTTTAGCCATACAGCCATATTGTTACGCTTAGCGAAGGTCAGGAACTCTGATGCTGCTTCGTAGTGGTACTCGTGTGTAGAGATGCTACTGCCCTGAGTCATTTGAATCTTCAAGCTGTTGTAAGGATCGATAAAGAACCCTTGGTACTTGCCGTTCATATGAATCATTTTCTCTGCGAATATGATGAGATCTCTGTAGCTGTAGACATCTTCATTGCCAATGATAACGAAGTGCTTTGTAACCCACTTAAAGGAATTGGTACGTTCCTCTTGGCTCATCTCGTGAATCTTAATGCCTGAGATAAATTCCATAAGGCGCATCTTCACACTAGCTGTGCGGTTCTCTGAAGAGTAGATGATCCATTTCCAGTCGTGTCTTACAGCTGAATTAACGATCATATAGAGTGCCATTGTGGTCTTACCTACGTTGGAGTGTCCGTTGATGATAAGGAACTCAGGCTTGTATCGGAAGTAACCGTCTAGGATTTCATCACCGGTGTCTAGACCTAGCTTGATATCACCGCTAGCATAGGAGTCAATCCAAGAGAAGTCATCTTTATCGTTAGATAAGAAGCTGTAGTCATTGTCGAGTACCAGCATCTCTCTGCGCACTTCATTCTCCTTGCTTACCATTTCAGCCGGAGGTATGTTTTTACCAGCTTCAATGCCGTCTATGATGGTACTCTTAGCGTGGCTGAGATCGGTAGGGTTCTTCTTCTCAATCTCATTGAGCATAATCTCGTAGATCTCCTGCTCGTCAATACGCCCTGCTGCTATGTATCCACCTGCTAGGTAGGCTGCTTTAACAAGCTCCTTGTGCTTAGCTCCTTCAGGTGCTCTACGTATCATAGATACAATGATAGCTACCTTGTTGTAGTCAGTACCTTTTGTTGGTGCAACTACAGCTAACTTCTCACGCTCTTCACGAACGGATACCATCCCGGTGAATACCTCAGCACCTTCGTTGTATACTAGCTGTTCATCCCAGGACTCATAACAGGCTCTAGATTCATTAATAGATGTGGAGTCTACCTCGACATCATACTCACGCTCAAAGTGCCCTAGAATAGCTCTATAGTGGTCTCTGTGCCTGTCAGTGTGCTTGATCTTCACCAGTACTTTAAGACCATTACCGGATGGAGATATCCAACAGGCGTAGGTGTACTGATCACAAGCTATCTGAGCTTTAAGTGAGTCAACATCAATGTCGTCAAAATCAAGTATGACTAGACCGTTGTGGTCTGCTAGACCTTCATCAGCTCGATAGTCAAACCTACCACTGAAGAGTACTACCGGTAGTTGTTTCTTAGCTGTCTTGTCCGGTACTGGATTCCCGTGCTGGTCTACCGAATGCACCCCTCTTACTTTCTCGATCAAGGATCTGCTCTTGCCAGTCTTGATACGCTCCAGTGCTACTTTCAGTGAAGTGTGGTACGGCTCCTGTGTGCTCGTTATGTTTTTGAATAGGGTTACTTGTTCTTGCATTCTCTCTCTCGTTAATTAAATTACTAGTGTTGCTGTCATCATCGCAGATGGAGTCCATACTATTGATGTTCTCCTTCCTCTCTATTGCAATGATAAGCAAAGTAATGTATCCGTGCAAATCATATAAAGTATCTACGGAATCTTTGCCCATCCCAAGACTTTTGAGTCGCATAAGTTTGTCGTCCATACGAGCTCCTAAAGATGTTACGGCATCCCCATTTCCAAATACCCCTAGAGGGTTGAGTGCGCTGTCTCCGTATGCTTTGTTCTTCTTTATTAGAAGGTTCTTTGTGTTGTCGCATATTCTTACGATATCATTCTTAGTCATTGGCTTATTCTTGAATTAGTCTATCAATTTTTTCAGGATCGATATCTCTGACTCGAAGAAGCTTTTGGCGCTCGGCAATCTTAGCCTTCTCGTACTCTGACTTCGAGCTGTCTAGCCCTAAGTTCTGGAACAGCTGTACATTCTGATGAAGTACGCAATCGATGATCTTCTTGTGTTCTTTGTTGTCTGTGTATGCCATTGTTATTTGTTTTTCTTCTGACCTTTATAATAAAATCCATTGTATCCCATAGCGTGTAGCATTGTCTCCGTGAGGTGTGCTTCTACAGCTGTAGAATAACTACCTACAACCTCGTAGTTGTCAATGAATTTACCCTTGTACTTGTGCTCTTGCATCCTATACTTCATAGAGTTTGTCATTCCTACGTAGTGATGTTCGGGTAAATAATATACAGAGTAAAAGTCGTCACGCAGTCTTCTTCTCCCAGAGTCTATTACAGACTTACAGGACTTGCATTCAGTTCTTCTACCATTGCCTCTACGGTGAAAGCTGTCGATTGATTTAGCTTCATTGCATATCCTACAGGTTTTCATCACATCATTATTAGCCGTAGCCTGCGCTGATACTTGCGTATAAGCAGTGCGTTGTTGGTGATAGAGTTTTGAATCTCTGCGGTCCAACCAAACCTACTTGCCTGTATTGACAGGTTAGTGTTATCAATCACTAGCATCTCAAGAAACTTTTGGGTTTCACGGATATGTCTCTTCTTTCTTAAATATCTTCTAATCATCTCCCTTACCAATCAAATGTATTGACCCATATAGGTGTTTTCTCTCCTACATAAGCATTAAATGTATTGTACTCTAGGTACTCTAAAGCTTCCTCTTCAGGCATATCGTCATCCTTCATCAGGATCTCAATGCACTTTTCCTTAGAGTAAACTACTCTCCAGTCGTTCTCAGCGAAGCCTATGATAGCCTTGTCTAGTCCGTCAGCAAACAGGATGTCATCTGTGTCTGCGTACAGCTCTATGATTGTATCTTTCTTACTCATCGTCCTTGATAAATACTCCGTTGACAGTCTTTCCGGTACGCTTAGCAATGACATTGTATGCCTCGTTCAGACAGGCTACTGGGTCATACCCTAGCTGCGCTGATAGGATGATGAGTGTAACGAATGTGTCACCCATAGCATCAATGGTTTCTTCTTTATCATCTCTCGCAACTGCTGCTGCAAGTTCACCTACTTCCTCAATCACTTTAAGGAATTGCTTAGGTGCGTTCTCTTTTTTGAGTAGACCTTTGGCATCTGCCCAATCCTCTACGTTTGCTTGTAGTTCTTCAAATAGCATATTAATTGTTTAGTCGTTTATGTTAAAGTAGGCGTTGCGCTACGAGCGCATTAACAACCTCTTACTTATACCAATGCATTGGTGTGTTGAACTATGTAACCTACTTTCTATTGATAAATTGAATACTTAGGAATGGAAGGTCAATACCAAAGTATTGGTCTCTCATCCATCCAGAACCCCAATA
>Ga0209771_1001324_pt1 | contig 15837 bp, 20 predicted proteins | sample SaaInl59LU_5_DNA_FD_184639 | JGI IMG/M metagenome (GOLD analysis project Ga0209771, IMG submission 184639) | Marine microbial communities from expanding oxygen minimum zones in the Saanich Inlet - ESP_59LU_5_DNA (SPAdes) (version 2) | ecosystem: Environmental > Aquatic > Marine > Intertidal zone... | reverse complement strand
ATCATGATTTTTCATCCAATTGGTATGAAGATATGAAAAAGATTAGGCCTCAGAATGTAAAAGAAACGAAAGTTTTAAAGGCAACACCTACAATCGTAGAAGATTTGATACCACATTTATCCAAGGTTAAAAGTTTTTATTTTGCAGGAGGTGAACCCTTGATTATGCCAGAACATTACAAAGTTTTGAAATACTTACATAATAACTTTACTAAAAGAAAATTTTACACACATGAATCAACCGAATCATTTATGGAAAAGGTTGATATCTCTATTCATTATAATACTAACTTATCTATATTAAGATTTGAAAAAACAAATCTAATACCTATTTGGAAAGATTTTAAACAAATATTCTTATCTATATCGTGTGATGGTGTTGGTATCGTTGGAGAATACCAAAGAACAGGATTCGATACAGTAGTATTTGAAGAAAATTTAAAAGAAATTAAAAAGCATTTTAGGCCAACTAATATACAGGCTAGTGAAGGACATGGTCTTAAATATAATTTTCAATATACAACTACTATAATGAATGTATATCATATATTTGATTTTATTGATTATATGATGGATAATGAACATATAACAGAATCATCTCAGATAGATTTTTATTATGCATGGTCACCATTAGAAATAGCTCTATCTAATTTACCTCAATCAGAAAAACTAAAAATTGAAAATTTCATTAGTAAACATAAGGAAAGATATCATTTAAAAACTCAAAGTGAATTAAATTCAATGATTGATTTTATGAATTCATATACAACACAGAATGATGCGTGGATAAATGATAATACAAAACACTACATTAGACAAATAGAAAGTGTTCATGGTGGAAAATTTGAAGAAATTTCTCCAATAAAGCTTTGATATATCAATTAATTTTCGTATCTTTACATAGTAAACGATAAAATAATAGAACAATGGCAAGAGTAAGTTATAGTCAGTACGGAATGTATAGTTCGTGCCAACAACAGTACAAATTAAATTATATAGATAAGTTAGGTATCTCAAACGCTAATATTCATTTAATTTTTGGTAGTGCAATGCACGAAGTGGTACAACATTTCTTAGATGTAATGTATAATGTATCTAAAAAACAAGCACTCCAACTTCCTCTTGAATCAATGTTACAAGATAAACTTGTAGAACACTTCAGTAAATATAAAGAGAAGATGGGTGAAGATGACCCATGTACCAAAGAAGAACTACAAGAGTTCTTTGAAGATGGTAAGGCTATCTTGAAATACTTCACAAGTAAATTAGATAAGTTATATACTAAAAGTGGATTCGAACTTATAGCAATTGAACAAAGATTGAATGCTGAGATTAAACCTGGTGTACATTTTATTGGTTTCATTGATGTACTTCTAAAGGATAAAACTACCCAAGATTATATTATCATTGACTTGAAAACTTCAACAAGAGGTTGGAACAAGTATCAAAAAGCTGATAAAATAAAAACTTCTCAGATGTTATTATATAAGAAGTTCTATTCTGAAAAGTATGATATACCATTAGATAAGATTAAAGTAGAATATCAGATACTCAAACGAAAGCTTTGGGAAGGTGCTGATTTCGTACAACCACGAATATCTAAGTTTGTTCCTGCAAATGGTAAACCCTCAATGAATATGGCATGGAAGAATTTTATGTTCTTTGTTGATTCGGTATTTGGTGATGATGGTGAGATAATACAAACTAATTTCCCTACCAATAAAGGTAAACCTTGTGATTGGTGTGAATTCAAACAAAGGGGTTTGTGTTCTGCATGGAATTAATTTCTGTTTTATATATTTTTATATATTTATACATAACAATAACAATAAAAAGGAGAGTTATGGCAGATACAAAATTAACAACAGTAAAGATAATAAAGGATGTTTATTCAAAATTTAAGAAAATTTCATTTGATTCAAACATTACGTTACAAAAATTAGTAAATCGTTCATTGAACAAATACATCGAAGAGGATGTATTTCAGAATGAAATAAATAATTATGTGGAACTACAATCAAGTGGTTCGCAATTTTAAGAAAGAGTAAAATAAGATGAGTGCAAGTAATGCAAGTGGACCACAATTAAATTCACTTAGAAACAATTTCAATGAGTTAGTTTCTAAAAGAAAAATGGTAGGTAGTACAAAAAGAGTAATATGGCAATCTAAGAGAAGATTCGGCAATATTTAAAAAATTATTAATAAAGGTTATATGACGAAAAAGAAGAAAATTCTATTGTTATCGGATGATTTAAGAATGTCATCAGGAATAGCAACGGTTTCAAAAGATTTAGTATTTGGTACACTTGATAAGTATGATTGGGTTCAGTTAGGAGCCGCAGTTAATCATCCAGAAAAAGGTAAGGAAATAGATTTAGGTGAAGATGCACGAAAAATTAGTGGTATCTCGGATGCCTCTGTCAAACTTATTCCATGGACTGGGTATGGTGATGCAAATATTCTTCGTGAATTAATTATGAGACATCAACCAGATGCAATCATGCACTTTACAGACCCAAGGTATTGGAGATGGTTGTATGAAATGGAAGCAGAATTGAGACAAAATCTACCAATTCTATTTTACCACATTTGGGATGATTTACCAGACCCTCATTATAATAGAAACTACTATGAATCATGTGATTGGTTGGGATGTATCTCAAGACAAACCTATGGTATTGTAAGTAGAGTTGGTGATATAGATTCAGAAACAATCAAACCATTAGAAGATTGGCAAGTATCCTATGTACCACATGGTATTAATGCAGAAGTGTATAAACCTGATATTGTACCACAAGAATTTAAAGATAAGTTGTTAGGTGGTAAAGATTACAAGTTTGTTTTATTTTGGATGAACCGAAATATCAAACGTAAACAACCATCAGATGTTATTTGGGCATTTAAGAGATTTGTTGATGGGTTGCCGAAAGAAGATAGAGATAAGGTATGTTTAATTATGCATACAAATCCTATTGACCAAAATGGAACACATCTAATTGAAGTAGCTAATCGTTTGGCACCTGATTGTGATATTAAATTTTCAACTGATAGAGTTTCTCAAAAAGAATTAAATTACATTTATAATATAGTAGATTGTACAATCAATATTGCTGGTAACGAAGGATTTGGGTTAACAACTGCAGAATCAGTAATGGCTGGAACTCCATCTATTGTAAATGTTACAGGTGGATTACAAGACCAATGTGGATTCAAATGGATTTCAGATGATGAATCTGTAAATGGTAAATACCTAACTGCAGAAGATTATAAAGATATTGGTTCACTTCACAATTATAGAGATTGGGAAGATAAAGTAACACATGGTGAATGGGTAAAACCAGTATGGCCACGAGTTCAAACGTTGGTAGGTTCTATTCCAACCCCATATATATTTGATGATAAAGTAGATGTATATGATGTTACCGATGCTATTCAATATTGGTATGATAAATCAGCTGAAGATAGAAAAGAAGCTGGTTTAATTGGTAGAGATGAATTCTTAGGTGAAATGGGATTAAATTCTAAAAATATGTGTAAAACACTTGTTGATGGAATTGAAACTACATTTAAAAATTGGAAACCAAAACAAAAAGTAAAAGTATATAAAATTAGATAAGATGTCTAAACCAATCTTTGTAGTTAGATTTCCTGGTTATTGGACTCAATCACAAGTTGATAATTCACGAAGTGCAATATTTCAGATGAAGGATTTAAATGAAGATTATCATCTAATTGTATTACAGGATAATGAAATACATTCAAGTACTAAATTTGAATGTTATAATTCTCCCCACGAACAGGAAAAGTTAGAAGAAGTGACTCGATTAACTGAATTATCAATACAACGTTGTTTAAGACAAGAAGACGAAAAATTAAATAAAAAAAATGAATAAACCTATATTAGTATTCCAAGCACCGATTGCAACAAGAAGTGGTTATGGTGACCATTCAAGAGATATCTTGAAATCATTATTTGAGTTAGATAAATACGATGTAAAAATTGTACCAACACGATGGGGAAATACTCCTCAAGACCAAATAGACCCTCAAACTGAATTTGGACAAAAGATTTTACAAAATATTGTTACTCAACTAACCAAGAAACCGGATATCTTTATACAAGTATCAGTTGCAAACGAATTTAAAGCAGTTGGTAACTATAATATTGGTATAACTGCAGGAGTAGAAACAACCGTTGCACCACAAGAGTTTTTACAAGGTTCTAATCAAATGGATTTAATCATAACTCCATCTGAATTTACAAAAGATACTTTAGTAAAAACGATATTTACTCAATTGGATAAGAATACAAAAGAAAAGACCGGTGAACTTAGGTTAGTAAAGCCTGTTGAGGTTTTATTTGAAGGAGTGGATGTTTCAATCTTTAATGGTAAATCAGAATCATCTATATTAGAATCAGTTGATACTGATTTCAATTTCTTATTTGTAGGACATTGGTTGGGTGGTGATTTAGGACATGATAGAAAAGATGTAGGAATGATGATTAAAACATTTTGTACTGTATTTCAATCATTACCAAAAGATAAACAACCTGGTCTTATTCTTAAAACATCAAATGCAGGGTTCTCGGTTGGTGAACGAGAAATGACTGCTAAGAGATTAAAAGAACTTACAAACTCATTTGGAGATAAGTGCCCACCAATACATTTGGTATGGGGAGATTTATCAGAGAATGAATTAAATTCACTTTACAACGATGAAAAGGTAAAGGTGATGTTAATGTTCACTAAGGGTGAAGGCTATGGTAGACCTCTTGCAGAGTTTGCTACAACTGGTAAACCAATAGTAGTTTCTGATTGGAGTGGATATAAAGATTTCTTACCAAAAGAAAATACTGTTTACTTAGAAGGTGAACTAAAGGAAGTACATCAATCAGCACAAAATAAATTCTTGTTAAAAGAATCAAAGTGGTTTTATGTAGATTATTCAAAAGCAGCAGGTAAGATATTTGATGTATATAATAACTACAAAAAATATTCAAAAGAATCTCAAGGATTAAAATCTAATATAAATAAAAACTTTTCATTAAATAAAATGACAAGTAAATTGGGTGAAATACTTGACAAATATGTAAAGGTACAACAACATATTGAATTAAAATTACCAACTATTAAGAAACTATAATGGCATTTACTCGACAATATAAACAATTTCTAAGACCTGAAAAAAGAATTGCAAAGGGATTACTTAAACCAAGAAATATTTATAGGATAACCACTTATCAAGGTGGAAAACCTGCTACTAAGAGTGGGGAGAATGCACGATATGTTTTTGCTATTGGTAAAGTTGGTGATAAATTACATTGTTTGAAACTAAATGAAATAAAACCAAGTGATTTCACACATTTTATTTCTCAGTTGAGAGATAAAAGAATTCCATTAACTGAAGATACGATGTTGCATTTATTTTTAAAGAAATACTCACCATCAGGAGATGATTTATTCTTGACAAAAATAAAAAACAATCAAAAGGTATATTCGCCTAAACTAAAAAATTACAGAACTTATTTTATTAGTAAAATACAAAATGTATATGAAATTAGATTTGAACAGCCTGTATTAGAAAAACTATTTGGTGAAGTAAAAACGATAACACAACAAAGAGAGATAATACAAGAAGAAATAAATGATGTAGATGATGTATAGAATCCCAACAGTACTACGTGATGAAATTGATTATATAAAAAATAGTAGTGTGATATCAATTCAATGTAGTAATGATATTGGGGAATCTAATTTAAATAATCGTATTGTCATTAATAAGCTTTCTGGTAAACAAACCTATATTTTCAGTCTTAGAGAAGAGGTAATACATACTGATGAGATTTTGCAGGATTTGATAAAAACAGCAAAAGAAAAATCATTAGATTTTAAAATACTTTCTTCAACATCTACTGAATTTGAACACACTATACATCCTCTTGTATCACTAACTCAATGGAATGGTAATTCTGCTAGAAATCAAATTAATTGGGATTTTGATGATACCATTGTAACTTTTAAGAAAGATACTTTTGACTTTGCACCAACTTCCAATCATAGAGAATATAAAGGAATATTATCAGTAAGAAAAAATAATCCAACACGTAATATGTTTTTTAATAAAGATGTGAAAATTAATGATGGTATTGTTAGGTATGCAAACTGGCCAAATTTTGGAAATGAAACTAGTAAGCTATTAAAAACAAAATCAAAATTTCCAACATTTTTAGAACTAATTGAAGAATATAAAAATAGTTTATTTTCTTTTATAATGGAAACATCAGAACCGTATAATGATAATAATAATACGAAAACCCATCACAATAGCCTATCAGAAAAAACTATATTAGCATTTTTATCTGGTACTATGCCAATCGTACTCGGTGGTAGTGGGTATGTAAAAGAACTTACTGAAATGGGATTTAAGGTTTGGAATAATGATTTCGGATTTTCTAATGCAGATGAACGAGATGATTATGATAAAGTAGGATTGGATTATTTTTATGAATGTTTAAATCAAGTTAATACTATGACTTTGAATGCGGCAAAGAAGTATTGGGATACTTACAAAAAAGATATACAGCACAACTTTGATATAATATCAACTTATGTTCTTAACAATGAACTTAATATATTTAATAAATAAATGAAAACAATATCATACGCAATAACAGTACATAATGAAATTGATGAGTTAACAAAACTTTTAAATTTCTTACAACTCCATATCAGAAAAGAAGATGAAATTGTAATACAATATGATGATTCATCTGTAACGGATGAAGTAAGGGAATATGTTACCTTAATGGATTCTATGCATGAAAATCATATAGTAGTTGGATTTCCACTTAACAAAGATTTTGCTACTTTTAAAAATAATCTAAAATCACATTGTAGTAAAGATTATATTTTCCAAGTAGATGCTGATGAAATTCCACATGAATATTTGGTAGAATATCTTGGTGAGGTGTTAGAAACTAATCCTGTTGATATTGTATTTGTTCCTAGAGTAAATACCGTAGAAGGATTAGAACAATCACATATTGATAAATGGAAGTGGAATGTAAATGATAAAGGATGGGTAAACTTTCCTGATTATCAAACAAGGATTTATAAGAATACAGAAGATGTAACGTGGATGAATAAGGTACATGAACGAATTACAGGTTATGATACCTTCTCAAACTTTCCAGCAGAAGAACAATGGAGTTTGTATCATCCTAAGAAAATAGATAGACAAGAGAAACAAAACGAATTTTACGAAACGATATGAAATTAAAAGATTATTATAAGATGTATTTAACATTACATCAAAATAAGAATTGTATTAGATTACACTTCATAGGACAATGGATAACACTAATAAGTACATTCTTAATATTCTATCATTGGTTGTGGTATTTAATACCAATTATACCATTTATCATATATCCATTTGCATGGGGAGGACATTATCTATTCGAAAAGAATGAACCAGCCGCATTTAAAGACCCAATTAAAGCAAAACTATCCGATTGGATGATGTTTTGGGATATATTGAGAGGGAAAATAAATATATTTTAAATATGAAAATATTAGTTACGGGAGGTGCAGGATTCATTGGGTCTAATTTAATAAAGAGATTATTATCAGAAGGACATGATGTTCACTCATTGGATAATTACGATACTGGATTCGAAAGTAACCACCAACCTAAGTGTAATTATATAAGTGCTGATATTGAACAACTTGAATATTTTGAAGGAAATGATTTTGATTTAGTGTACCATTTAGCTGCACAATCAAGAGTACAACCATCGTTTGATGAACCAACTGAATCATTTAGAGTAAATGTAAGAGGAACAGAAGCAGTAATGGAATGGGCAAGACATAACAACGTAAAAGTTGTATATGCTGGTTCATCTTCCAAACACCATGACCCGACTGATTCACCATATGCTATGTACAAATACTTAGGAGAAGAAGTTTGTAAGTTGTATAGAAATAGTTTTGATGTAAACGTTAGAATATGTAGATTTTACAACGTATATGGACCAGGTGAATCATTGGATGAAAAATTTGGAAATGTAATTGGTATTTGGCGAACAAAGAACTTCAATGGTGAAAAACTACCAATTGTAGGTGATGGAGAACAAAGAAGAGATTTTACTCATGTAGATGATATTGTAGATGGGTTGATTAAAGTATCTGAAACAGATGTTTTAAACGATGATGCATGGGAACTTGGATGTGGAGTAAACTATTCAGTAAATCAATTAGCTGGATTCTTCAATGAAAGATTCGGAACTGAAACAACTTACATACCAGAACAAAAAGGAAATTATAGAGAAACTCTTAATACCAATACAGATGCTATTGATAGATTAGGATGGAAACCAGAAGATAGATTAAGTGATTATATAAAAAGTTTATAATGATAGGAATAATAGGACAAGGTTTTGTTGGTAATGCAGTTTATCAAAAGTTTAAAAATTACTACGATGTATTGACATATGATTTAGATGAATCAAAATCTAATTCTAATGTAAATGAAATAATTCGTAAATGTGAAAATATATTCGTATGTTTACCAACACCAATGAATAGAGATGGAAGTTGTAATATCAGTATAGTTGAACAAGTTTTAGCTGGAATAGATTTAACAACCGATAACTTAGAAACTGAAAGAAATATTATAATCAAATCCACAATACCACCAGGTACAACTGCAAAATGGAATCGTAGATTTGAATCACTTAATATTGTATTTAATCCAGAGTTCTTAACAGAGGCAAATGCTGTATCTGATTACGAGAACCAAGATAGGATTATATTAGGTGGTGTAAGACCTGCAACTACTGAATTGAAAACAATATTCTCAAAGGTATTTCCAAAAGCTCATATCATTAAAACAGATTCTACTCACGCTGAGATGGTTAAGTATTTAACTAACTCATTCTTAGCAACAAAGGTATCGTTTGCAAATGAAATGTATCAGATATGTGAAGGATTGGGTGTTGATTACGATAAAGTAATTGAATATGCAACTCAAGATGAGAGATTGGGAGATTCCCATTGGAATGTACCAGGTCCAGATGGTGATTTTGGATATGGAGGACATTGTTTTCCAAAAGATGTTAAAGCATTAATGGTAGTAGCAGAAGATATGGATATCATTCCACTTATGTTAGCAGCAACTGATGTTAAAAACAACGAAGTGCGAAAGAATAGAGATTGGGAACAAATGAAAGGTAGAGCAGTAACATGAAAGATTTCAGACAAAAAATAACACTCATATACGCATACGAAAACGAAGAATGGTCAACCCCAATCGCTATCGCAAATGAATTTAAATCACGTGGATGGTTAGTAGATTTTGTTTCGATTGGTTCAAATAGAACTGGTAAATATTCTGATGAACAACTTCAACTTTGGATTCAACAAGATTTAGAGTGTGATATTGTGTTGTTTATGGATTGGGGTAGATTTGATTCTAAGTGGTTAGATAAGGCTTTAAAACCAAACACATTTTGGGTACAAGAAAGTGGAGATGACCCACAGAACTTTGAAAGAAACTATCCAAAATCAGAAAGATTTGATTTAACTCTTTCACCTGATTTTGAATCAACAGTAGAATATAGAAAGAGAAATCAAGAAGCAGATTGGTGGACACACTTTGCAGATACAAAAGTACAGTTTCCTATGAATATACCAACTGAATATGTTGCAGTAACTACACGAGGTAGGGGTAATTCACCATTTTTAGACCAACTTACTGACCATAGTGATGGTGAAGTTGGAAATCAAAACGGATTAGATTCCAAACAACATACCGAGTTTCTTAATAAAGGAATGATGGTAATTCAACATTCAAGATGGGGTGAAGTAACGCGTAGAATCTTTGAAGGAATGGCTTGTGGTAAAATGGTTCTATGTGATAGGTTACATGAGAACAAAAAACTACATGAACTATTTATTGATGGTGAAGATATAGTTTATTATGATGATATAGTAGATTGTATTAACAAGATGAATAAGTACCATGATGATGGAGTAGAAAGAGAGCGTATTGCAAAGAATGGATATAATAAGGTTTTAGAAAATCATACTCAAAAACAAAGAGTAGAGTTTATAATAGAAAAATATAAAAAACACATTTTTAATTAAATTATGACAAGACAAGAAATAATTAATGGACTTATAGAAAAAAACGCATATTCTTCGTATTTAGAAGTTGGGGTTCAAAACCCACAATCCTGTTTTTCAAGAATACAATGTAACTATAAGCAAGGAGTAGAACCATATCCAAAAATAGGAGAGTTTGACTTTCCATCAGAAGTTCATATAGTAACCTCTGATGCATATTTTGAATCAATTTCAAAAGATGAAACGTTTGATATTATTTTTATAGATGGATTACATCATGATGACCAAGTTATTAAGGATATTGAAAACTCGTTGAAAGTATTAAACACAGGTGGCACTATTGTAGTGCATGATTGTTTACCAACAACAGAAAAGCAACAAGAAAGAGATGACCATGGTGGGGTTTGGTTGGGTGATGTTTGGAAGGGAATTGCATATCTTCGGATAAATCGTAGTGATATTCAAATTGAAGTTGTAGATACTGATTTGGGATGTGGTGTTATAACAAAAAAAGATTCTAAAAAGTGGGATACTAAAGGTGAAGAGTGGAATGTTTATGGATATTATAAAAGTAATAAAAGAGAATTAATGAACATAATTAGTGTAGAAGAATTCAAACAAAAATATTTCTAATATGAGTAAATATACAGCAATAGTACCAACTATGTTAAAAACTTACAGATTATATACCCTTGTGGATTCATTATTAAACTCACAATATATCGATGAAGTTATAGTTATTGACAATTCAGACAAAACAGAACCAAGTATTGAACCACATGAGAAATTAACTTATATTTGTGAAGGTAGAAATACAGGATGTAATCCAGCCTGGAATAAGGGAGTAGAATTATCAAAAAATGAATTACTTGTAATAGTAAATGATGATGTTAATTTTAATCCAGATATCCTTGGAGCATTAACTGATGAGCTGGTGGAACAGTCTGGTATAATTGGTATGGGAGTAGGAAATTGGGATGGTTATAATGGGATACCATTTACTTATGAAGGAAATCCATACTTAGAAGAATGGAAATCTGGTATTGATGATGCAGGGTGGGCATCATTATTTATGTTAAAGAAATCTATGTGGATTCCTATACCTGAAGATTTAATAGTTTGGTATGGTGATAATTTTATAAAAGATGTAAATCCTGTTAAGAAATCAATACTAAGAGGATTTAAATGTGAAACCGATATGAGTACCACAACAGATTTACCAGAGTTAAATGAATTAAAAAAACAAGATGGGGTCAATTGGATGGCCCATTGGAAAAATTGGAGAAAATAATATGAAAGTACTAATAACAGGAGTAGCGGGTTTGCTCGGAAGTAGATTGGCAGATTGGATTATAGAAAACAAACCAGAAGTTGAGGTAATTGGTGTAGATGATTTAAGTGGAGGATGTAAGGAAAATATACATCCAAATGTTCACTTTTGGCAAATGAATCTTACTGAGCACCCAATCGAGAATATATTTGAATCACATAAAATTGATTATGTTTTTCATTTTGCAGCATATGCGGCAGAGGGATTATCACCGTTTATTCGTTGTTACAATTATGATAACAATTTAAAAGCAACTGCTAGAATTGTTAATGAGTGTATTAAAAATGATGTTAAACGATTAGTATTTACTTCAACACTTGCTGTATATGGATATGGTTATGGTGGTATCTTTGATGAAACACAAGTACCAAACCCAATAGACCCTTATGGTGTTGCAAAATATGCCTGTGAAATGGATATACAAATTGCAGGTGAACAACATGGATTGGATTGGTGTATTATCAGACCACATAATGTATATGGTGTTAAACAAAACATATGGGATAAATACAGAAATGTATTAGGTATATGGATGTATCAACATTTAAATGGTGAAGATATGACAATCTTTGGAGATGGAGAACAAACACGTGCTTTTAGTTTCATAGATGATTCATTAGAACCACTTTGGAATGCAGCGGTAAGAGAAAATGCATCAGGAGAAATTATTAACTTAGGTGGTATTGATGAAATATCAATCAAAGATGCATCTGAGATAGTTAGGGAAGTTATTGGTGAAGGCAATATTGTTCATTTAGAAGGTAGACATGAGGTAAAGCATTCTATACCAACTTATCAAAAATCAATTGATATATTGGGATTTGAACATAAAACTTCTATGAAAGAAGGACTAACCGAAATGTGGAAATGGGCAAAAGAACAACCAATAAAAGAAAGATTCGTTTGGCCTGAATATGAATTGGACAAGGGGATATATTCTTATTGGAAAAATAAATAACATGAAACTACCAATTAGTATTGGAATTCTATCTTGGAAAAGTGGACAAGTGTTGGTTGATACTCTTAGTTCACATTACTTCAATGGTTTATTTGAAATAGTAAACGATGTGTGTATCCTATTCCAAGAGTTCTCAGAAGAAGATAAAACAATAGCAGACCATTTCGGAATACCATACATAGCGAAAGATGATAACATAGGAATTGGACAGGCATTCATTGAACTCACAGAACAAGCTAAGACTGATAATATTTTAGTTCTTGAACATGATTGGAATCTAATTGAAGATAAGGAAACAACTTACAACAGATTAAAAAGTGGATTAGATTTGATTAATTCTGATTATGATGTTGTAAGATATAGACACAGAAAAAGACCAGGAATTCCACACTTTTCCTTTAGACATAGAGGAAACGAACTTACTTATTATGATGAAGAAATAGAAGCAACTTCGCCTCACTTACTAGATTCAGTACATTGGTGTAATCCAAATGAATCTTTTCCAGATAAGATTCGTAAAGAAGGTGAGTATTTTGTATCAAATGCAAGATGGTCAAATTGGACAAATAATCCATGTTTGTATAAAAAAGATTTTTACCTAGAAACTGTTAATCAATTTGCTGGTAGTGGAATTGCATTGGAAGGTAACATTGGTAGATGGTGGGTAAAGCAAACAAATATGGTCGCACATGGTGAGGGATTATTTATGCATAACGATTGGAAAAAGTTCGGTAAACAAAACTAATTATGAAATATACAATTTTTGGATGTATTACAAAATATGGTGTTGAACAAATCAAACCATTTGTAGAATCAATTGAAAGAAGTGGATTCAAGGGTGATAAGGTAATGTTGGTGTATGAGATAACCCAAGATACTATTGATTATCTTAAATCTAAAGGATGGATTTTATTTGGCAGCGAATTACAACAACATATTATATTACAGAGATTTAGAGATGTATATTCGTTATTAGAAAATTATGAAACTGATGTAATAATTTGGTGTGATGTAAAAGATATTGTATTTCAGAATGACCCAAGTAAGTGGTTGAATAAAAATATGAAAAAAGATATTTTATCATTTGCAGAATCTGTAAGATTTAAAGATGAAGAATGGGCAAAGGTAAATGCAGGTACTACATTTCCTATGGAGTGGAGCTGGTTACAACATGAAGAAATATATTGTGCTGGTACTATTGTTGCAAAGAAAGAAGCTCTCAGAGGATTATTTCTTAGTATTTACAGATGGAGTTTACAAACAAACAATCCTGACCAATTAGCAGACCAAGCAGCTTACAACATATTAATTCATTTACATCAATTTAAAGATAAAGTTCAGTTTGTAAAACAACAAGAAGGTTTTGCATCACAATTACATTTAAAGTATAATTTTAAGAAACCAGGACTTTGTACTGAAAAGTTTGCTAATGTTGATGATGAAGGTTGGGTTACAAATGATAAAGGAGAACTATATTCAATAGTTCATCAATATGATAGAAATGAAAATTTAAAACAGATTATAGAAACTAGATACAAATGAAAAAAATAGTAATCACTTGTTTTTGTATGCCAAATGAATTAGATGATTTGGAAAGAGTATTGATAGACTTAAATAAATCTTCTAAGTACATAGATGGAAGTAATTATGAATTTTATATATCTGTATCAGTAGATGAATATTTAATACAATGGGATTTATCTACACTAAGTAAAGAATACATAGTTGAGAGATTTTCTTCATTAAAGCCACTTACTGATTGGGCATCAAAATCTACATTTCAAATAAGGCCTCAAATATTAGGAGCTCTTTCAAATAAAATTTATGCATATGATGAAATAAAAGATGCAACTCATTTTATTTGGTTAGATAGTGATATTTGTTTTGATGAGAAGGCATTGATTCATATGGAAAACTCCATTGATATTATTGAATTAAATAATATAACAGATAAATATTTTATTACTCCTGAGGTTGTAAAGTATTGGGATACAACTTGGGATTGTATTGTAAATGAAAACTTTTTAGATAAACCTCTCGATTATTGTAAGATAAATAATCCATTTCAGGATTGTGGTGAACATGGTGAAATAGGATTGGAAAGTGTACAGAATACCGTAAATGGACAACCAAAAACGAAATTTGGTGCAGGTTGGTTTACTTGTGTATCAAAAAAATTATTAGATAGAATCCCTCTTCCTGTATCGATGGGACACTATGGGCCGGATGATACATACTTAATGCATGCTATCGATAAGGTAAATTTTTTAGAAGATAATTCTATTTATCAATTTAAGATAAAAAACTATATAGTTTGTGAAAATTTCAAATATAGAAATAGAAATTATTATAATAGTATAATAAAAAGAATTGATAGAAAGGAAGAATTTAAAAAAATAGCCCAAGAAAATCTTGTTATTGAGTTAAAAAACTTAAAATAAAGTAAGGTAAACACTCACTTTTCTTTTTCATTACTATATTTATTATCAGAAATGCACAACAAGTGCACGTTATACACAAAAAGTTCTACTTAACAATCCCCTCAAAGGGCAGTTCTACAAATAAAAGTAGTTTTATCAATCGTTTCTTTAATTAGTTACAGTAATCTATTAATATAATATAGGAGATTACTTTGAAGTACGCTACATTAAATGTATTTAAAATATTCATTTTATGTATCATCATGTTATTACCAACAGGTTCTAATGAGATACATGACAATGATGACAACCTCATTAAAGTTGGTGAAGTAACCAACGAAATACGTATGGGCCAGTTTGCTGGTAACCGTAATCTTACCGTTGGTGTAAGGAATATCCTCCAAGAATTATTATTAGATTTAGATTATGATTTATCAGACCAAGCATCTACACAAGTAAATGTACGATTGGTCTTTTTTGATATAAAAAATATTGGAACATCGATTGCGGTGTTTCACAAAGATGTTTCACTAACTCAAATTATTGCGATTGGTGAATTAGAAGTCAATGGTAAGGTTAAAAAACGTACTACTCAAAGAGGAACGAGTAAAACGATTTCTACCAGCACCCTTGTAGTTGCAGAAGACGGAACATTTAATCAACAAACAGCTAGCATAGCACTGAAAAAAGTATGCGAACAAATTATTAAGGATTTATTATGAAAAAAATTTTACTATTATTAGTTAGTGTACTATTTACACTAAGTTCATTTGGACAATCATCTATTGATTATAGTCCGGTGAACACCGTAACACAAGTTGGAGATACTTTAATAATGAAGTTCCAATACTTTAAAGGAGATGGAGCTAATTTGACTTTAGGTCAATTGGATTTCGAATATAACAATAAATTGTTATCGTATGTATCACATGAATCACAAGCACCAAGTGGTGCATCATTTGCTAGAAACAATTGGACAGGATACGAATATGTACCGAAAGC
>Ga0209771_1001323_pt1 | contig 15840 bp, 7 predicted proteins | sample SaaInl59LU_5_DNA_FD_184639 | JGI IMG/M metagenome (GOLD analysis project Ga0209771, IMG submission 184639) | Marine microbial communities from expanding oxygen minimum zones in the Saanich Inlet - ESP_59LU_5_DNA (SPAdes) (version 2) | ecosystem: Environmental > Aquatic > Marine > Intertidal zone ... | reverse complement strand
CTACTTGTTGGTGTAGGTGTAGGACTATTAGTAGGTGTAGGTGTTGGAGTTGGGGTGCTTGTTGGTGTTGCCGATGGGCCTGGTCGTTTAACATCATCACATGGACCCGATATTATATAATCAATAACATTGGCATAGACTTTAGATATTACAATCCAACAATTTTGACCTGGCGATAATTTTTGAATTATGTTAATTTCTTCATTTTGAGATCCACCGCTAATGAATTCAATATTAACCACATCACCTATATTAAAATCTTCGTTTATTTCGGTATATCTTATTTCTCCTGTATCAAAGTGTTTAAGTTTAAACGCATTTAATGTATCACAATCATCCAATCCTGTTAAATCTCTTTCAATGTCATCTATATCCGGCATGTCAGAACAATCTAACTTATCTTGGAAGTATTGTTGCATTTTCATGTCCATGTTTTCGAACTTCTGTTCGTCATGTCCAACTAATACACAATCTTCAGAATCTCCATTAAAAAGGATAACTTCAGAACAGTTAGTTGAAACATCGTAAACCGATGTTGGGCTAACATTTAAATGGTAAAATAAATCTCTAACACAATAATCTAAATCGACTTTTAGTACTTCTATAGGGAAACCATGTTCATTAAATATGTAATCCCCACTTTCATAGTAACCAACTTGGTAACTACAACAAGGATCAATAGGGTCATCAGGTCTTGGGTATAATTCTTCAGGATACTTTTCAGTGAATCTCCAATTATCTCCCTGACTTCCATCTTCCATTGTTTTAGTCATTACCCATAATCTAGTGTTAGGTAAAAAACTAAATCTCTCATTTATCTTGTTAATTTTTGTGGAACCTAAACAGTCTTTATTTTCAACCGTTACGACCTTGTAATCATAAGAGAACGAATATCCGCTAATAACCGCATCGTTATAGTCTTGGGATGAGAAAGGGCAATCTTTATATACCCCTGAAAGTAATTGATCACCTATTACAACATTTTCAATGTTTATTTTTTCTAAAGTATTATCATCTAAATAGGTTTGTATTTGATCCCAAGTTGTATTTTCGTCAAGTATAACACCATTATTTACTTTTATAACTTTAGTGTTTTGTCTCAGACCATAATCAAACGTAGGTCTATATTGTACAATAGGTTGTAGAGTATATCCTGAATAATTATCACAGAAAGTAATACCAGATTGACTATTGAGAGGACTACTACCATAAGGGTTGTCCCCCTCAGCGTAAGTATCAAACGAGTATTGTAAATAATGACTTCTTGATGTGGTAACATCATCACCATCCACAGGATCCCATTCAAACTTTTGTTGTAATCCCTCTATTCTTATTTTTTGATCACAATTCGCGGCATCTGTTATTGATATGTCAATAATATCATTTTCCCTAACATTGTTAACGACGAACGTACATCCCGAAACATGGTCAACCGTATATGTATGACCGCTAATTGACTCGTTGTATCCACCCACACAATCTATGAATATGTTTAACGGCCACGATGTATTATATGGTGGACAATCGGTACATGGATCTCCATCATCTACAGTATCTTCATTACCAAATGTAACTCCTGATACTTCAAAATACACATCCTCCATTAAAATACAATCATCACTATCTTCAGGTAGTGTGTAGAAAGTACCAGGACCATAAACATCAACTTTAGGATCACATTGTGTTGTGCCCGTTAAGTAAGTTGATTCCCAATAGAAATCAAACGTACTTAAATCTAAACAATCTAAATCTGCGGGTATGTGTTCGGGTTCCTTATAGGGGTATTCAGGATTTATAACGTATAATTGGGTGTCGTATGTGAATGGTGTAATCCTTATCTTTTCGACACCATCACTATCAGTAAAGATTTCGTGAGAAACTATAGGTACAATTTCATATTCATATTTTTCACCGTTAGTTGATAGTTGATTAATAAACCCATTATCGATGGTTTCATTTTCAGTTCTTTCGTAGGGTTCCCAACCCGCATGATTACTTATTGTATCGTATCCAGTGTACGATGTTCTAGTATAATATTTATTGTTTATCTGAGCGAATATGTCATTTACCGCACCAATCCACAGTGGATTTAATACATCCCTATCAGGGTTTAAATTACATTTAAAGTCACATATTAGTGGTAAATGGATAGACCCATCAAACTTTTCACCACCATCGAAAACAACGTCATTAATAGTTGTACACTCAGATGTAGAAACAAATGGATCAAATAGATCTCCACCTGTAAGTGTGATTGTATGATTTGGAGAAGACGCCGTATATTCTTCTCCCATTAAAACTATCTTTAGGACGTAAGTGACTCCACTTACAACAGTTAACCCCCTGAATAAATCCTTGTCACCTAAAAAATAAACTTCTAAATCTTCCTCTATAGAGTGTTCGAAACCTAATTTAGGGTATAGATTGTCCTCAACCTGTTCAATAGTACACGGTTTTAGGTAATCGTGTTTAGATCTACCAATACGACTATTTTCTAAGATATTACCACCAGTCCATAAAGTTGTTGCAGGTACAAACTGTTCTATTATTTCCACCCAATGAGGACTCATTCTATTAATGAACTCATTAACTGTTGGGAAACTATATGGTGTACCGACTTTTTCTAAATACCCCCAATAAACATCTTCTAATTGAATATAAGATTTTTGGTATTTTACAGTGTGTGAGTTACGTATTTGTTCATTCAATACGTTATCCATATACTCCGCAAATGTGAAACCTGTTTGAGGTTCTAAAGTCTTTAATCCAAAACTAACCTCTAAATCTCTCGATTTTCTATATACGTCATAATCAATACCTTGTGCGGACGATAGATAAATTTGTATATTTTTTCTATTTAAAGTTTTTGAATCTGTATCCGACAATAACTCCGTTTTATTGTTGTCTACGGTATTGTGTAATTCATGTCCATAATCTAACCCATAAAACTGTCGATATAAATCAAAATAATCTTCACCATACGTGAAATCTTTATTCTTTGTTTTTATAATTTTTGGGTTAGACAACAAATTAGAATTTTCTGTATCCAATTCCGTTGATGACCTATGTTGTAGACTTATTTCATACCAACCGGCACCTTTTTGGAAGAATACATCATTATTCTCACTTACAATCTTTTGTGTATCACCATACTTTGTTGTTCCTGTCAATACTATCGGATATTCATCTACTTGATATGTTGTGGTACCCGTAGTTGTTATTCCTTGGTATATAAAAGAATGTGTTTTATCCTCAAGATCTATCTGACCAACAGTGAACGTTTTTTCTAATTGAGTTAAATCATAAATGTCGTTATCAATGTCTAAAGACAACTTCTTTACATCATCATATTTGTATACATGTTCATTTATTTTAATTAGAGGTTCAGGTGCACCAATAAATCTTAAGAAAAATTCAATTGATTTTCTTGTACCCTTTGATTTGTAAATTCTTACAAGATTGATGACCAACCTTCTATAGAATTCCGCCTCCGCCTCAACCATATTCATTCCAAGGTTGTTACCCTCGAATTGACTTTCTATTCTTGAATATAGTGTATCTTCAAATGTTTTCTCATCAAATAGATTTACAGAATCTAAACCTAAGGTATTTGATAAATTCTTTAATAATACATCGGGGATGTTATTGATTTTATCATAACTTACATTTCTCATGTATGCTATGTTGTCTATAAATTTCTTAACAGAATCAAACCCACTACCGTATATCTGAAACATTGAAGACATTCTTTGGTCTTCAGTGTCAAACTCGTTTAGAGATGCAGTCGTTAAGAATCTTGAAATTAAATTAGACTTATATTGGTCAATCTCATCACCAATCGATTTTAAACTTTCAAGGTATGAGAGATATTCTGTACCTCCTATCTTTATATTCCAATTGTCTTTAAAGACTGGCCAAGTAATTTTAGTGGTTACTGTTTCTGTTTTAGAACCATCTAAAGAATCTTTTGGTAATTTAAACTCCGCAGTATACCTTGGTGAAGATTCTCTATCTAATATTAACTTTTCTAAATCATCTAAACTTTCGAAGAATTCTTCTACAGTATTACTGATAGGTCTAATAAGGAAGTTTTCACTGTATGTCGATCCACTAAACGGTTTACCTTTAACCTTTAATGTTATAAGTCCGTCAGTACCCGCCTTTGAATATGTTAGTATTTCATACTCTACCTCATCAATAATAAGGGAGTACTTGGAATAATTTTCAAAAAAGTTTTTAAACTCATTACTAACCTCAGGACTTACATTACTTGAAGGTTTTTCAAGTACAATGTCTAAAGGATTGAATATTTTTGACTTCTCAAACTTAAAAGTGGTTGTTCTCGCTTTAATATCGTATGTGATATTTTCAGCGGTATATTGTGAAAATGAAATGGGAGTATCCTTGTCAATATAAAATCCCGCAGGGAATTGTTCTATTATATTATTGACAGATGAGGATAACCTCTTATTTAAAGACCCAAATAATGTCTTGGAACCCGCGTCTTTATTTTGTCTAAATTTTACCTTACCCTCTTTCTTTACTGACCTATTAGATTTAGTTTTAGGTGCTTCAGTTTCTTCTTTAAGATCATCTATCGTTAAGAACTCAGAGAAAGGTACAGATGTGAAACTTTTAGTATCTCTTTGTGGTATCGTCTTATCTATCGAAAAGTTTGTTGCGGTCAGCTGACTTGACCCATCAGTAATTTGATTACCGATTAAGTTATCATTAAAGGTATCTCTTCCGCTTGCAGCTTGACTTGGAACTTTTCTTTTCGCCATTATTCAGTGATATCATCAAAGTTTTTAGTTTCATCAATGTCGTCCCTCTCTTCTCTCACTTCGAAAAGTGTTTCGTTGAACTCATCTCTTACTTCAAACAAGTTAAATTGTTTGTAGATATTGTTTTCTGCGGTATAGATTGTATATATTCCATCAGAGATAGATTTAGTCTGATTACCATAGAATGCATATGCTAATGTTGTCTCGTCATGTTCTACCATTTCAACCTCAACCGTAGTAGGGTTAAAGAATGTATTTGATAGAATTATATTTTGAGATGGTTCCCCTATAAAAGGTACCGTATTTGGTCTATTTGATGGTGCTGATGACGGGGTTACCGTTAAAAACAACAAATTAGTTGCTTGGTCTGTGTATTGGTATCTTATCGCCTTTTGAGTTGTACTCGTCAGGTTTGATGTAATAGGAGTACAGTAGAATGAGGATGTAACAACTCTATAAAAATTAGGAGTTTTACTTCCATCACTATTCAAGTACTCAACTCTGTATCCAACCAACCCTTGAGGGTTAAACTTATTTCTATCTGTGGCAGGTACATTACTAAGATCTATAATAATTCCTCTTACCGATGGTAATGATGCTAACACCCCACAATCAGTTATAGATGTTCTTATCTGTTTAGGTCTAAGATGTAAGGTATATATACCTAACTCATCAAAGTCCGCCGTATCTAACTTTAAATTATATAACCCACCTAAAATTTCTACGTCGGGTGCGTTAGCCGCGTCCGTCGTATCTGAATTGTGATAGACAGGTGTTAATATTTCTTCTGAATTTAATTTTTTAAATTGTACAGGTGCGTCGGATGTTCTCCCTGAAACGTAATGATAGAAAATTTCTACGTCTGCTGGTGACACATCTGCCGGTCTAACTGTACCATAACTACCTACTGCCATATCCTTTTAATTAATAAATATTATTCTATTGTTTTTTAACTTGGAAAAATCCATTTCCGTAGATATCAATTTCACCTACGTTATCAATTTCTCCTAATCTGAGGTTCATTTCCAAAACCCCTTGTTTACCTCTTTCAACAAATACGTCGGAAAAAATAGTTGGTTCATCAATAAATCCAATGAAATGTTCGTTTCTCGTTAACATCTCATTAAAGACCTCTTCTTTTTCAAAATCTGTTGTTGACCCCGTTATTGTTGTTATTCCGTCATCATAATCCTTATATGATAAATTATCTATAGTATACCCCGTATAACTACCCACACCGTCGGTACCTACTGTTGTTCCTTGGTAAGTACTTTCTCCATATCTCTTTAATTCACTTAACCTACTTCTCCCCTTAGCCGCAAAATATATTGGTCCGTCTGAGTCCTTTTCTACATAATCTAAATCATTTATGTAATCTTGGGTGATAGTAACTCCCGTAGTATACGGTAATATAAATGGTCCAAAAGATCCGTTAGAGTTACTCACTGTTGTGTTTTCAGGTACTGTAATTTTTTTTGTTATTTTTTTCTGAGTCCAATTATTAGTTAAACCAATAGACACATTATAAGTACCTGAAGAAGGAAATGTATGTTGTTTATATTCCAAACTATTACCAAGACCAACACCAATGGTATCTACTGAACCATCACCCCAATCAATAGAAAAATTTTCATTTTTAATTATTCTTAATGCGTCCCTATTAACTGAGTTATATAATCTAATCGTATTACCACTTGTATGTTCGTAATTAAAGTTCGTTATTTGTTCAACTTGCTCAATGTCTCCTTCGAATCCAACCATTCCACCCATCTCATAACCTTTACTATCCAAGTATATTGGTAAATGGTATGTTGTGCCAGTGATCGATTTTAGTATTTTATAATAATTCTTATTCATCATTTAATCAGTCAACCACTGTCGGTATTTCATAAAACTTTATAGGGTCTCCACTCATACCCTTTCGATTTGATGTGTATGGGGAACTTCCATTGTATTCTGAAATAGTGTAATGGTATGTGGGTGTGTTGGCCCTATCCATCTCTACTTGGAAGTATAGATCTTGTTCTTCTACAATACTCGAAGTGTCTGTTATTTCTTTATTTGCAAATGGTACCTTACTACCATCAAAAGAATTGTAAAACTTTGCGGTCATAAAGAAAGTAGTTCCCGTAAGTTCTGTCTCTTCTAAAACAGTATCATCATGGAACCAAAAAAGATACATGTTCTCTTTGTTTCTCATACTTGAACCGAAAAATACAGGTACATACATTTTCTCAAACTTATTTTCAAAGGTTGCTCTTTCTCCAACCGCGGGTGCTAAATTTTTTGCAAAAACCAATCTCCTATTAGACCTGTTAGGTGGTTCGTTATTGGGGGTTTTATAAAACTCTAACCTAAAAAAACTATATTTTAAGTTAGCCATTAATTTATCTGTTTGGGTAATACCTACATTTTTATAATCTAATGTGTAGACATTCGATGGGTTTTTAAAATAAAAGTAAAACCATATATCAGTTTGTTCTACGGAACTAGCTGACGTGTCTCCTGAACCAGATGCTTGACCTATTGTAGAAACGTAAGGTTTGTGAACATACCTATTAGTTTCGTAGTTCTCAACAGGATTTATAATATCTCTTAAAACCTCATCCTCATACGATTGGAAATTCTCATCCCACCCCGCGTCGGTTTTAAAGTTTTGTTCCTTATTAATTAATAAGTTCTTATTATTTTGATTAAATCTAATTTTCATCTAACAGAGTCCGTCGTTATCCTCACTGAAATTAGTAAGACCATCGTTTTTATTCATGAAGGTCTCTTCATTTCTAAGGTAAAAGTTTATGTCAGATTTGACGTAATGTTGTCCGTTTGTAAATGGGTGGTTTGTACCAAACCCATCAGGATCAACATAACCGTGATCATATAAATCTCTCCATTTCCATAAAACTCTGTAGTCATCGTAAACGGAATTTTCTGGTAGACCATATATTTGATCTGTATTAGCGGTCTCTACATATGGTGAGAGTTCCCTTAATTTAACTCTTTGATGAGGTTGGTAGTATAGTCCTAAAGGGTTTGTTGTTGTCGATCCTGCATTTGGGTCTATTTGTCCGTGATCAAAAATATTAAAATCAATTGTGTATTTGTGGAATGACTCAGATAATATTGTTTCTTTAAAATCTTCTTTATTATACTCCACAAATGCCCCCAACATATCATCATCTTTCTGAAGTTCAGTACCCTGACTAAATGTAAAACCACTATTAGTAAAATTAGTTGATTGTAGTCCTGAATCTGACCCCGCAAATGTTCTATCAAAATGATTATCCACCCAATCATTGTGGAAATGAAATTTATATCCATGTCTTGGAGGATATTGGAAATATCCATTACCATTTTTAAAAACCTTTGTTACGTATGCATCGGTTATTGTATACCCTAAATTATTTGTTAAACCATTTATATCTATTTCGTCTTTAAAGTGAAATAAAACTGTTTCAGGTCTATTTTGTACTGTGTATACATCGTTTCTATTGTCTGCGGTCTCGAATTGTAGTTTTCTTTCTATTTCAAAAACGGGTGTTTCAAAACCTGTCCTATCTATTATACAGTCATCGGTATTTGTGAGTATTTTATGTTTATGAACATAATACTCAGACGTTGTTCCCGACATTCTTAATTTATCTACACATCTTTTTCCAAAAACAACTCCACTCATTGTTTGTGAACTGGAAAGTGCCGATTTTTGTATGATTAATACGTATTTCTCAGAGTCAAATATTTCATTACCCACTGAAGATATTGGAAATATTCTATCCAACTCAGTACCACTACTTATTGAAGTTCCTGAGACTATTACATATTCCCCCTGTTTCATGTTATGAGGTATTGGACTTATAAGTTCATAATAATTAGGGTATTCGTTAACTCTAAATGGTACTCCATTAGATGCGGTGAAACTATATTCGGTATTACCCGATAATGTGTACTTCATTTGGTGTGTTGAATCTTTATCGTAGACATACGATAAAAATACATTCCAATTAGTAGACGCGGACTCTATTTCGTTTATTACCCTATGTGTTGTGTCCCCTGTTATGAATATATTAGGACTATAAGTACCCATTGTACTTCCTGTTGGGATGGAAACTTCCCTAACATAATCGTTCCTAATGAACGCAAATTCGTTGTATGGTAAATACCCTGTAAAATCTCCATCAAGACCATCACCAATAACATAAAGGTTATTACGTAAAGGATCATATGTGGTGGTTCCACTATATGTGTTTCTAAACACCATATTCATCTTACCGTAAATTCTATATTTGGTACTTTCATTACGTTCCTTTCTATAAAGTTCCGCAATGTCTAATACTATATTTTTATCACCTTCTCTTAATAAACTCTTATCTTCTTCAAAATTTATTCTTAAAGTTAGATCCTCAGATTCCGCCTTTTTATATCGTTTACTCGGTGCTACAATTTTCTTTTTTATCATAATGGACCAAAGTTTTTAACGAATTTATTCCAAGAAGACTTACCCGTCCTCAAACCAAAATAAAAGAAATAGGGACCACCTAATGGTATGTTAGTATCTGCGTAATTATCATCTGCACAATCTCTAATTGGTGGTAAAATAGAACCGTCATAATAATGGCTATTTATATTATCCGTTGGTTCACCACCAGCGTCACTATATGGGTCTGTCTCCATTAATCCTGGATAAGTCCAACCCCCTTGATATTTTGTAGTATGTATCGTCCCTAAACTCCATTCCTGTTTTTCTGAATTTCCACCGTTGGATCCGAACCCATCACCTAACTTGTTCCATTTATAGTACGGTACTTCTTGAGCAGTCTCTGTCAAGTTTCCTGCAGAGTTTATACATAACCTAAGTAAGGTACCGTCTTTTTCAACAATTTCTGTATCCTCATCGTCTTCGGAAAAAGTAAAATCAATACCAACGGGACCAAAACCATCAAAAATTTGTTGATTTGGTGACCAATAAGGACTCTCATCGTCCTCATCATTATATCCATATATACCCATTTGAGAGTTAAAATTAAGTAGTTGGGCAATATCTCCATCGATTTTACCCCCACCCCTTCTATCAAAAAGGTCTTGGACTTTTAATTTACCTTGCTCTTTAACCTCTTTAGATGCAATAATGTATTCCATTAAGTCGTTAATGTCTTGGTATGATGTGGTACCTATACTTTTAGATACCGAACAATTAACGTCTAATTCTGGATCTACACATATTTCTTTTATAAACATGTTTCTTGGACCCAAATCCATTATAGTGGTAGGAAACAATATTTCCCCATATCCACTTTCCCCAACCTGTCCAATAAAATTACCATTATGGTATGGTGTTGATCTATAGTAGTAATGAACACCAGTATCATCGGATATTCTCTCAATTATATCTTTACAGTACCTTGCATTATCACCACCTTTTCTTCTTCTGAATTGAAAGAAATATAGTGAACCATTTAACCAACTATTACCAAAACTATATGAAGTTATCCCTGCACACATTAACTTACCGAGTAGTTTTCTTCTCGAGTAATTTTTAATTAGTTTTGAGTTTTTTCCTGTCGTAGCGACAAGAGCGTATTGTCCATCCGCAAATTCAGAGTAACCTGAAGCGGTACCATCACAATCTTCCGAGTCTACCCCAACTATACCACACCATCCCTGTATTAATGCAACCCTTCTTGGGAAATGACAGTTTCGTTTACTAGTACAATAAAAATCTGTGCCTAAGTTACTATTTTCCGCTTTGACACTAACACTTGCAACAATATCGGGTATCGGTGGTACGGGATCACAAGGGTCTTCGTTACCGTCATAAAATATGTCTGGATAACTCACGTGTGTGTTAGGGTTATTAACGAAGTGATCGTAAGTTTGTGTACCCGTAGAATTTATATATGCCCTTAACTCACCATGTGACGGGTCATATATCGTATCGTATTTTTGACAACCTCCTTCAACAATTGGTTGTACACCTTGACTTACTTGTGTTAATTCAGAAACGAAATATACGTTAGATATGAGTATAACATATGACGATTGTAATGCGGTCCCACTAACAGAAGTGGGTAATGGGTTATTATTTTGTAAACCATTCGCAACATAAACATCATCATGGATATTAATTGTTACGCCTTCAAAATCCCCACTCTCTAACGGATAAGGTGACCCATAACCAACACACTTATATTCGTATATTGGAGGGACGGCGGGGACAAACACAACCATTATATCTGTTAGAGCCGTTGCGGGTGCACCATTCTGTGGTCCGTCGATTGCAGTAAAATCTCCATCGTCTATATTTTGTTGAGTGGCCGTTACTTCAGGTATTTCGGGAATCTCCGCAACAGTTATGTACTTTATAATATAATTTTTTAGATTAGTCAGTCCACCTATTGGGATTGTTAGTCCCGGTGGGTCATCATCGGTCTCTGAATTGGGGTTATAATCATGTACACAATTAGAGTTAGAGAGTACCGAACTAAGAGAATTAGTGGTAATATAATTTTCTAAATCTGTATTTTCATCAATCGTTGGGGCTACATTACCGTTACTGAGAAGTAGTTGATATTCACTTTCTTCTCCACCTGGTGTCTGTTCATCCGTACCAGGGTTCGTATTACACTCATAACAATCGGGGTAGTTTACCAAACCTAATCTTCTTATTGTTGTTATTTGTGCCTTTTTTGCAACCTTCGCAATTCTTCTCGCCGGATCCGCAAAAAACCTCTTTTTAAATGGCCAACCGAGATAGAATGAGTATAATGCCTCTGAAATATCAAATAACGTTTCGATAATAAAATCTAAAGCGAACTGAGTTATTAATAGATAAATCCTTTCTAAAAAATTTAAAATTATAATTATTAAAAATTTAAACTTGAAATTACTTACCGCATCGTTTATTGGGAAATACTCATTATTGTTAGCACAATCCTCCTCAATAGATGGTTGTATTTCCTTGATACCAATAAAAGATTCATTTTTATCTTTTGTGAATAATGAGAAATTCTTCTCCCACCATCCTTTATTATTATATTGATTAATAAATGATGAAACCGTATAAACTCGATTATATCTAAACGAATAGAACATATCATTTGAGAATCCGTTATTATTAATTCCCGTAATATCATCCATCGCATCTGTCGGATAATCATCTAAATCGGTGGAAAACGCGTAGGATTTTTTATCTGTATAAGGAAAACCACTCGGACCTAATTGATGTTCTTTTATTTGAGGTACTAGGTATTTTCCTCTGTATTGTTTTCTCGCACCATTATCATTTTGTAACGATAGTCTAAACCTATATGTTCCTCTTGTTGGTATTCCTCTTTGGGTATCTTTAGTCTCTACTAGTTCACCAAATTCATTTGTAATTCTATATCCCATATTCATAGGAACCCTGAAAAAGAAATTACCTTCTTTATCTATCTGAGAATCTAACTGTAGTGCTTCTAATATTGGTCTTTCGTAGTTTGGTGTTCCATCATCATTTTCTTCATATTGTCCCGAAAACCTAATAGTCTCAATATCCCCCTCACCTGTTGTAAGAGCACACTTTTCACCCATTTGGTTATCAACATTACATTGAACTCTTACCGAATCCTTTCCTGAATCAGTAAAGACTCCACCCATCATGATTGAATATGGTTCTATCCTAATACCTTGTTCAGATAAATCATAATCTGTCCTTGTAATTCCAATTTCACATAAATCCTCGTTACCCCAAAAAGGATAAACTTCCAAACTCTCTTCAAAAGTTAATGTCTGTGGTAAACTTCCAATATCAGAACTACTTCTAAATATGTAATTGTTTTCAAACTTTTCTTCAGAAACCCCCTCATAAATAAAATCATAAGGTACTAATGACTGACACCCCATGTCGGACAAATCTACATCTACATGTATTGTTTGTTTACCAACAGGAACACCCCATATCATGAAATCACCAGCGTCGTTAGTCTTTACAGTGTACTTATAATATTTTTCATACACATATAGTACTTCCTCTCTTGTTAGAATGTCTTCTTGATCAGGAAATGTACCTGTAGGAGTATGTCCTGTGTGTTGTTTCCTTTTTGGGAATAGATTGTACTTGTATCCGTCTGTATTTGTGTCCTGTGTTAATTTATATGGATAAAGTGCAGATACTACGGGATCTTGTTCATCAACATCATCCAACGGTATAAAAATAGATACCCTTGCATTTGCAACACCAAATCCATTGTTTGCACTGATTCTACCACAGACCACCCCATAATCAGCACAAAGAGATGTGTATGCGTCTTTTTGACTAAATTTGAGTGAAAGTATTTCTAATAAGTCGTAATCTTGTTTTAACTCTACAGTCAATTTTTGATTATTTCCTATTTCAGTACGTATTCTGTGTTTCTGCATCATATCATATAAATAGATTGGAACATAGTTTCCCTTAATTAATAATAATACAGAAAAAGAATTTTAAAATGTAGTGGAACCCAAAGATTTAACCCTAATTTTTATATCTTTATTAGGGAATCTAATTTGGAAGATTTGATTGCTCTTCATAAAAATTGTTGAATCTGATTGGGCAACTTGTTTTGTCTCTTCGTCACTATAACCTTGACTTACCTCCGCCGTGGAATATTCTCCACCTGTCTTTCCAAAAACTCTTAAATCAACAACATTAACAATACCTGAGATATTTGATATTTCTTTCTGTAACTCACCTACGAATAGTGGGTCACCCATTTTTCTTTTCTCTATATTAAAGAATGATGTAGATTTAGAAACCACATCTTTTAGTATGTCTGTCTGATTAATGTTTTTATCGACTAATAAATCAATTTCTAACCCCAAATCAAGTACTTCTCCACTTTGTATATCAATATAGTCATTGATCATTCTATAGTTTGTTAGATACCTTAAAATGTTGTTTTTAAGTGTAGTTGATACGGTGTCATTTAAGTTACCCTCATCATCATAGGAAAGAAGTTTTATTTTAACTTTATTATCTTCCTCCATCACATTTACTTTCGCGGGTGCACCATACGTAGACGGCATGGTCTCTATTAAAACTTTATAATCGTTAAGTGTTACTGCCCTATCTTGAGCCGCAAAATTATACCCAACCATATTTCTTATTTCTTCAATTGTTGGTTGGTCCGCCCCACCTACTGCAGGTGTAACATTGGTAGCGTTTAGTGAACGTATTACCTGACTATTAATATTTCCTAATGGTCCTGTTACATTAAATTCAACATTATCGACACTATTGATGACATTAACACCAAGATTACTGTTTTTACCCCCACCTACTCTATATTTTATGAAGACTGTGGAGTTTTTCTTTGGAGTCGCACCTAAGGAAAGATTGTTAAGGTATGTACCTAAATTTACTTTTAACGTACCATCGTTAAATGAATCTAAATTATCTAATGGATCTATATTACCAGAACCAAAAGTCACTGACATATAACCTTCAGGTGTATATTCTGAAATAAATTTATTACTTACTCTTTTGTAATCTCCCGCAGTAAAGTTATCCGTATCCGAGGACTTAGTTTTGTTTGGGAGAAATACCTTATCTTCCATCAAACTCTTAACTTCATACCACCTATTTTTTTCACTTTGGAATTCGGATGTTGATGGATTAGATGTGAAGTTAGTTCCTTCCTTATGAATTATTGACGTTACACCTAACACGTTTTGTTCAGGTAAAAATAATTTTAAGAATGGTTTCTGATCTTGTGCCCCTATTACTCTTCTGAAAACTCTTGACACCCCATTGACTATCGCATCTCTCTTAGTGATGGTGTATGATACTAACTTATTATTACTATCGAAATTCGGTATTTTAAGTCTATTTGGTTCTCCTTTACTATTGAACGGACTTGAGAAATCAATGTCCTCTATTGTTTCAAACGTTTGTCCTCCACCTGAAACTTGTGCCCCTGCCTTGAGTATTCCCAAATATCTTTCATCTTCTTTATCACCTCTTACAGGTACGTTTACTGAAAAATCAGACAACGCAACCGATGGTCTATTACCCGGTACATTAATACCGTATGTTTTTGCAATATGAAAAAGTGATCTTCTTTGTTGTGCAAAGTCTAACATAGTCTCTTGCCAAACTCTATCTATGTGGTAGTGTAGGTTATCACCTATTGCGGCGTTAAGATCTAACATCACCGAATAGATCGATGCGTCGTTAGTGTTCTTTATTAAATCGGGATAAAAGTCCTTAGTTAAATTAACCAATTCCTCCCTTAATCCTGCGAAGTCTCTTTTAGCGTATGATATTTTTTTTGCCATCTTATATATTAATTATTATAAAATCTGATGACGAAAACGCACCATTATTAACTGTGTAATCAATTTTTACTTTTGCGGTGTATGGTTTAGTTGATTCGTCCGCAAGTCTAAATAATCTTTCATCATCCTCCTCATCTACCGTTGTAACGGGGTCAGAATCATCTTCTGAGGAAATTACTTTTATTGAGTTTATGTCAAGGTTTGGTAAGTACTTCTTACACCCCTCTCTTATTTCTTCTTCTATTAAGTTGAATGTAACCATGTCATTTTGATCAAAGATGTATTGATATATTCTAGTCCCAAAATCAGGTAAATAATATCTACTACCCTTTTTAGTAAGAATAAGGTGAATAAGATTCCCCCTAACCTCTTTTTCAGGGGTTGTAGTCATTTTTAAATAATCTCCTGTGAGACTTTCTCTAAAAGGAAAGTCAATTCCATATGTTACTGCCATACTAATAAATATATTCAATACTAAAATGGTTGTAAATAAAAAACCCACCATTACGGTGGGTTTGAAAAAAATAATAAAAAGTGATTAAGAACCACACCCTTCACACTCAAAAGGTGAGTCGTCAGGTCTTATTGTAGGTTGTGAAACCATTTGTAATTCTTTATTATCACTTATTAATGAATTAGATGTGACATTTGGTTTAGGTTTTTCATCCACCTCACTATTATCTTCAGTGTTTTGTTCTGTTGGTTGAGTCCTTGTAGTACTCACACCTAATCCCTTAAGTGGGTCAACCGCAGATTTTGTCCTTAG
>Ga0209771_1001315_pt1 | contig 15905 bp, 10 predicted proteins | sample SaaInl59LU_5_DNA_FD_184639 | JGI IMG/M metagenome (GOLD analysis project Ga0209771, IMG submission 184639) | Marine microbial communities from expanding oxygen minimum zones in the Saanich Inlet - ESP_59LU_5_DNA (SPAdes) (version 2) | ecosystem: Environmental > Aquatic > Marine > Intertidal zone... | reverse complement strand
ACAGAAGTCATAAGCAGAAAGATTTATATTACCGCTTTTGGAAGAGAAATAGCAGTGGCAGCAGAAAAAATTATTCAAGAAGTTCAGGCTATTAACTATATGACCCTTGAGTATAAAGGAAGGCTTACAGGGAGGTTAAAAATTTCTTCTGTTTCGACAGGGAAATACGTTATGCCCTTTTTTCTGACAGATTTCATAAAAGACCACTCTGGCATAGAGCTTTCTATAGATGTAACAAACAAAAAAAAGGTTATTGAAAGTCTAGAGAAAAATGAAATTGATTTTGCATTGGTTTCAGTGCTTCCCAGTCAAATGAATATTGAGAAATTAGACCTGCTTCAGAACAAACTTTTTTTGGTAGGAAATTCAAAAACTGCTATAGAATCTGGGGTAAAGAGTCAAGACGCTTTTCAAGAATTGCCCCTCATATTTAGAGAAAAGGGTTCTGCAACAAGGCAAACAATGGAAGGATTTTTAAAGAACAACAATGTAGCTGTTCAGAAAAAAATGGAGCTCACGTCTAATGAGGCCGTAAAACAAGCAATTATGGCCGGTTTAGGCTATTCCATAATGCCGCTTATTGGGATTAAAAACGAACTCTCCAACAATGAACTTCGTATTATTCCAATGAAAGGATTGCCTATTACTACAAATTGGAGTCTTATTTGGTTAAAAGGTAAAAAGCACTCCCCTGTGTCATTGGCTTTTCTAGATCACCTTAAAAGGACTAAAAATCAAATTATAAGCCAACGATTTAGTTGGTATGAAAAGTACTGAACTTTATAAACTGAATAGATTGGCAAATTAATTTTTTATCTATTGAAGGCCATTTATTGTCATGGAGCAGAGAAGAATCCACGGATAAAAAAGTTAAATTTACCGCCATATATACCAAAAAACTTCCTTTATGAGCGTTTTGAATCGCCTGTTTTTTATTGCCTTTTTGTTTTTAATAAGCTGTGCTAAAGACAACGGAGACAGCCCTGAATCTGAAAAACCGGTAGTATTTGCCGTTGAGACCAATGGAAGTCAGTTGCCTTATATGATGGTAGAAACACCTGAAACCATTCAAAACGAACCAAAGATTGCTGCAAATTTAAGGGTGTTTTTGAATAAGTCTTTGGCGCATGAAACGCCCATAGGAATAGAGTACAGAGGCTCTACCTCTTATAGGATGTCTGACAAAAAATCCTACGGAATAGAAACATGGGATGCAGGGGGCTTAGACAGTCCCTACAGTTTTTTAAATTTCCCAGAAGAGGAAGATTATATTTTTATGGGCCATGTGTTCAGGGCATCGCAAAATACGGTGTTTGATCCCTCTTTAATGCACCATTATATTGGCCATGAAATGTACCGATCTATGGGCCGTTATGCCAGTAGGACACAATGGGTAGATTTGGAAATTAACGGGGTGTATATGGGGGTGTACCAATTCATGGAAAAACTCAAAAGGGATAAGAATAGGATAGATATTGAGAAATTAACCCCCTTAGACACGGACGCAGCAGCTATTACAGGAGGTTATATTATAAAAATTGACAAAACGGCTGGTGAAAATGGCCTTGGGCAACCCTTGGCATATTTTGACAACAATTGGGGAGACGACGCCCTTTATACCGCCAACAATTCATGGCGTTCTCAATACGACATTTTTAAGCAGCCCATCAATATTGCTCCTTATGGCGCTCCATACCACCCAGACCAGTATTTAGAGACTTATTTTTTGTATGAATATCCCAAGGCAGCAGACATTACCAATGCCCAAAAAGAGTATATACAAGGCTATATTCACGATTTTGAAACGGCGCTCATCAATGACAATTTCGCTACAGAAACCCGTACTTACACGAATTATATAGACCTGGACAGTTTTGTAGATTTTTTCATTATCAATGAGATTACGGGCAACATAGACGGCTATAGACTCAGTACTTATATGCACAAACAAAGGGGCGGAAAACTTAAGATGGGGCCTATTTGGGACCTCAATATTGGGTACGCCAAGCAGGGTAGGGTACCGGTAACGGATTGGATTGCCAATTACAATGTTCACATATCACAAGACGCTTGGATGGTGCCGTTCTGGTGGCCAAGACTTTTAGAGGATCCTATTTTTAAACAGGCTTTAAAAAGCCGATGGACCACCCTTAGGGCCAATACATTTAGTAACGCCTCTGTATTGGGTAGGGTAACACAAACCGCTAATTACCTTAAGGACAACGGTGCCATAGATCGCAATTATAACAAATGGACTGGGATAGCTGTAGATTATGACGGAGAGATTTCTATTTTGAAAAACTATCTAGAAAATAGGCTTCAATGGATGGATCAAACCATTAATAACTATTAGACTGCACTTCGTTTTCGCTGTAAAAGAGCTTTGATTTTAGAAGTGAAGGATTATTTTTTGCATCTAAAATTCTTATTTTAATGTGGGCACTCTTCATACTTTTAAACCTCAAAAGACGCTTGTTTCCTATAGTGGTTCCCTTAGAAATAATTTTCCATCCCTGAGCCGTATTTGCCATGACTTCAAATGAACTTACTTTTTGCCCCAGGCTAATGTCTTCTTGAAGCGAAATAATATTAATGTATTTTGGTGTAGGTAATAAGATTTCTTGTGTGTAAGGGTCTTGGTTTATAAAGGTTGCATTGGCCGCTATATTTTCTTTAAAATCTGCCTTTATCAGTTTTGAAAGACCGACGAGTGCTAGAGAATCATTTTGATGAATTTTGCCTCTTCTGTCTACTGGAATATTAAGCAGCAGAGAAGAATTTCTTCCAATAGATTCAAAATAAATTTCCCTAAGTTTCTTTGGAGATTTCACCAAGCTATCTTGGTCTTCATGATAATACCACCCTGGCCTTATGGATACATCTGTTTCTGTTGGAATCCAATGGGTGCCATTTTCTTGACCCGAAGAAAATTTATTGAAATCTACCATTCCGGGGTATAAACTATCTTTAAAGATAGGTGCCCAAGAAGTTAATTTTGCTTGTCCTGTTTCATTTCCAACCCATCTAATATCTGGTCCCGCATCTGAAAAAATAACTGCCTTAGGTTGGAGTGTTCTTACTATTGAAGTAGTTTTATCCCATTCATAATAGGTTTTTTTATCTACTTTTCTAATGTCTTTTGCTCCGCCATAATATCCGTCTCCACCGTTTGCTCCGTCAAACCAAACTTCGAATATAGGACCGTAATTGGTCAATAATTCACCAAGCTGATTCCTGAAGTACTCTAAATATTCTTCTTGACCGTAACTTAAATGGTTCCTGTCCCAAGGAGAAAGATAGATACCGAGTTTTAAGCCGTATTTCTCGCAGGAGTCTGCCAATTCTTTAATGAGGTCTCCTTTTCCATTTTTCCAAGGGCTATTTTTTACAGAGTACTCAGTGTATTTACTTGGCCACAAACAAAACCCATCATGGTGTTTGGCAGTAATTATTACTCCCTTCATTCCAACAGATTTAATGGTTTTAACCCATTGGTCCGTGTCCAATTCTTTAGGGTTGAATACTGAAGCAGCTGTGTCCCCATAGCCCCACTCTTGGTCTGTAAAAGTGTTCATATTAAAATGGATAAACGCATAGAATTCCATTTTTTGCCAGTCCATTTGTCTTTTTGAAGGAAGGGGAGGTGTTTTTACCAAGTCTTTTTCTAAAAGCCATGTTTCATTAAAATGGGCAAAGTATATACCATTTTCATCTCTTTCATATAATAATCCAATTTGGTTATTATCTAAAATGGTTAAGTCTGAGTATGCAGATGCTCCTGTATACACTTCTTTTACTACAGGCCAAGTCTTGCCATTGTCTCTAGACAAAAAAATACTCATTTTCTGTCTTTTTTCAGTGCTGTTTGGCCCAGAAAAAAGCAATGCTGTTTCTTTGTTATTGCTGTAGCTAATAATACTTGACTGGCATACAGGACTGACTAAAGCACTGTCTATATATACTTCATTCCAAATTTCACCTCCTTGGTCACTTAAGGCCACTATTCTTCTTCTTGATTGGCCGTTTTGTTCTCTGATATTAAGCATTAGCTTCCCGTTGGGTAATTCAGTAGCTATGGCTTCATTGGAAGAAGGCCAATTAATGTCCGGACTTACCTCCCATGTTTCTCCGTGATTGTCTGAATAGAAACCATAAGTTTGATAATCAGAGGCATCGCTTTTAAATTCACCCGTAGAATGATTGGCTGCAATATACAAGCGACCTTTATATTTTCCTTTTGTTAATTGAATACCATGACCAGGGGTGTTAGCGTGTGCCCTCCAATCTTTGTTTAGGATGGCGTTTTGTTTACTAAAGTGTACTTGAGAGGAAATTTCTATAGGTGTATTCCAATCCAAACCCATATTAGGAGATGTTGTATACCAAACTTTTCTTTCTCCTATACCACTTCTTATATCATATTCATTAGCATTACCAGTATTAAAAAAAAGGAATAGCCTTCCTTCTGGATATCTAGGGTCTGTAAAATCAAATACAGGAGCAGAATTTCCTGCTTGAAACTGGTCTTTGTCAATAATTTTTTGTGCTGGACTCCAATGACTCCCATTATCTGTAGAAATTCTCAACAGTATATCTACATTTCCATAGTCTCCACAATTATTCACCCTTCCCTCTGCAAAAGCAAATAGCACTCCTTTTTTATTGCTTACAATAGCAGGTATTCTATAACATGCATAACCTCCAACACCGTTAGTGAATAAAGCTTCTTCAGTGAAAATAGCTGCTATATTTGATTTGTTTTCACAAGAAGTAAAAAAAAATACAGTAAAAAAAAGAGAAAAATATAGGTGTTTCATGTGCCTAAATATTTTAATGTTCAGGCAATTTATAAATAAAAATTTAAGAAAATTCTTAATTTAGACGAACGCTTGTTAATGCTATACGAAAGGTTTAATACTTAAACCAATTTACCCATTGCCACATGTCAAGTGCCTGTGATTCAGTACTTCATTACCCTGCGACTAGTCTTTTACCTCAATGAGTTTAATGTCAAATATAAGTACTGAGCCCCCTGGAATACTACCATAGCCGTAATCTCCATAGCCAAGATTTGATGGAATAAATAGTTTCCCTTCCCCACCTTCTTTGAAGTAAGTGAGGCCCTCTGTCCAACCTGGAATGACCTGATTTAAAGAAAAAGAAATTCCTGATGAACTGCTTTGATCAAAAACTTTTCCACTGGTAAAATATCCTTTATAAGCCACTCTTACAGCACTATTGGTATTTGGTTTAATGCCGTTTCCCGCTTTAGACATAAAATAATATAAACCTGTTCCTGTTTTTGTGGCACTAATATTATTGGCTTCTAAATAAGCTTGAATTTCCAGATCGTTTGAAGCGTAGAGACTGTTGGAAGATTCTTTGTCTTTTGAACAGCCTATTAATAATACGCTCAGTACGCATAGGTAAAAGTATTTCATCTTTAAATGTATTTTTCTTGCAAGATACAAATAGGGCAATATTTTTGTAAGTTTATTTAAAAAAACATGAAACCTTTATTTAAACGAATCCTTCTCCTCCTTTTCCTGACTCAAACGGTAGCTTTAATGGCACAGCAATACGAGCAAAGCTTTAAAGACAGGACCACTTTAATACAATTTATAAACAACTACTATACAGAAGTAGTGTATGAGGAAAATCCACCAAGATTTATTAGTGCCAGAGGTGGTTTTGTCTCTAATACTACTAGCGGTTCAGTAGTGAATTTAGAGTATAATAGTTTGTTCAAAAATGATTCTCTGCGTGTTATTTCAATACCAGTTTTAGATAATTTTGTTGCTGTTGCAAATAAGCCTCAAGCCCTTGATGGTCAGTGGTTAATGGGGGGTAGGATGCGTAATGGTGAAATTTCTTACCGGGACACTTCTGGCCCTAGAAAAACATTAAAAGTATTGTTCAATGGACGCTTTCAGTGGATAGCCTTTAATACAGATACTTTTGCTTTTATGGGAACAGGTGGAGGAAACTATTCCTCAGTTGATGGGATTTACAAAGAAGAAATCAAATTTTTTTCAAGAGATGATTCAAGAGTCGGGGCTATATTGCCTTTTGATTACGAGTTAATTAGCGGAGAATGGCACCATAAAGGGAAAAGTTCTAAAGGGGTGCCAATACACGAAATATGGGTTCAAAGAGAATATTAAATTGTTTTCTTGAAGCAAAGGCTGTTTTTCACGCCTACATATGGGCCGTAATTTGAAATTATTTTGTACCCGCACTTATGGTACAATGCTATGGCTGCTTTTTGTCTCGTTCCAGTTTCTAAAATACATGATTTAAAACCCTCCTCTGCGCCCCATTTTTCAAGTTCACTAAGTATCATGACTGCATGTCCTTTTCCCCTGTAATGCGTCACTGTATACATTCTTTTAATCTCAATTTCTTGGGTATTGATTATTTTGAATGCCCCACAGCTCACTGCTTTGTCTCCTAGATAACCTAACAACACGTGCTTTATTTGATCTGTGCCATTAAATTGGTTGTAAAAACTGTGTTCCTCTCCGTCAGTCACGGCCAAATCCTGATCTAGTTGCTTTATAAGTGACCTAAAATGCGGGTCTGAAGGATTGGTTTTAATTATTTTTAAGGGAAACATGATTCTTTTCGCTTGAAATTTATTTATTATTGCTCTAATGTAATTTTTTAAGCATCAATTTTATAAAACGTTTTTTAATTTATGAAATATATAAAAACTTTATTATTGTTTTTTGTTCTTCTCATGAGTTGCTCTAAAGAATTCGAAACCGAAAAAGAGCTCATACCTGAAGAAGCTATTTTATCTAGTTGCGTTGATTATTCTCTGGCAGATGAGGATAATCTTTTAACCTATTGGAATTTGTTTGTAGCAGACGTTAAATGCTCAAGAGGTGGTCCAGATTATGGAGCGTTAAATACCATTGTAAATATTAGTTTTATTACACCTTCTGCTGAAGAGTTTGCTTCTGGTATTACACCAGATCATGCAGGATATTCTACTTTTTATGGATACTGTAATTCTGATGTTGTAAATATTGGCGTTATAAAAGATTATTGGGAGGATTATACAGAAATTCAAAAACTATGGCTAATGTATCATGAGTTTGGGCATGATGTTTATAAATATGAACATTCAAGTCTTCCAACTGACATTATGTATCCTTCAGTTAGTAGAAGCGACATTACAATGAATGATTTTATCAAGGCAAAAGAGAAATTACTTAAAAGAGATTTCGAAGGAATAAAGTATATTTACTGTCCAGAATAACCCCGATTCATGTCCATACGCTTAAGTTTTTTGTATTTCTTTCTTGGAACAGTTGTATTTGCTCAAAAGCCAATGTCTCAAGATAAAGCCTATATGGGTAATGACAGTATTGTTATACTGGGAGATGATTATATTTTAAAAAGTTCGGTAGAAACGCCCAATGACTTTAAGGCCTATTATCCTCATGTGCCAGATTCAATATCAATCAAATCTCTTTCATTGCTGTTTAAAGGCAAGGATTATATTTTTGTGAATTCTAGGGACAATGCTGTGTATGGTTTAAAAAATGATTCCCTGATTTTATGGATTTCTCCTGAGGCTACGCCCTCAATTGGAGCCACATATTTAGTGAGAAATGACACTATTTTTAGGTATGGCGGTAAAAGAGGATTGATGAATATTGATTATTGGTCTTTTTTAAATGAAGCCCAAAAATCTTGGGGTCCATATCCTACTTTTAAAAGTGATTATACACCCAACGGTACATTTAACAACTGCTATGTGAGTGCTGGAGAACAAATAATATTTGTAAGAGGTGCAAGGGTCAATAGAAGAAATCTCTCCGATGAATATTTAGACGACCATATTGTACGCTATGATTGGAATCTTAAAGAGTGGAGAGAGCTGGGGCATGTAAGGGCAGATTATAAAAATTTCTCAAAGAGTATAGCCATGGGAGATGAGTTGTTGTTTTACAACGACAAAAGCATGTTTCATGTCAATCCCTTTACCAATAAAAACACTTTATACTACCGCAATTTAACCCATCAATACCTCCATAAAAACGATCAGTTAGACGCTTTATACTCAAAAGGAATATTCTATGTATTTATAGATAATCCAGATGGAATTATTATTAGAAAAATTCCTAAAAATGATTTTTTAAAGGGGGTAGAATCTGTAGATGCTTTTTACGACCCTCCTGCTAACCCTTATCCTTACGAATACGTACTTATCATAATACTGTTTATAGCGGCTGTGTATAGACCAATTAGAAGCCTTCTGATTAAAGATAAAATTCAATTAGATAAAAGAGGATTTAAATACGCAGGAGTGTTACATCCTATGGCTTCTAATGAAGTTGAGGTGATTAAACTTCTGCTCTCTCGTGATTTTTTAACGACCCAAGACCTCATGTTACTTTTGGAAAATCCAAATATCTCGTATTCTCAAAATATGAAGATTAAAAATCAGCTCATTGAAAATTTAAATGTGGTGCTTAAAACCATCTTAAATATTTCTACTCCAGTCATTAAAGAAGTAAAAGACAAAAATGATCATAGGGTGACATTATACACCATTGACCCTACTTTTTTTAAGCATTAATTAAAGTGTTTTAGGTACGCTCAAAAAATCTTCTTTCAATACTTTTCTAAGCCCATGTAATAATCTATCTGCCTGGCTAAAAGAGAATACCATTGGAGGTTTTATTTTTAGCACATTGTGGTCGGGACCGTCCGTACTCATTAAAATACCCAAATCTTTCATTCGGTTGGCCAAGTAGCTTGTTTCTAACGCTAAAGGGTTTTGTTGGTCGGATAGCAGTTCTATGCCAATAAAAAGTCCGTGACCCCGTACATCTTTTAAGATGGGAAAGTCTTTTTGGAGCGCTTTAAGTGCTTGGATTAAATAGCTTCCCACCTGGTTTGCATTTTCCTGCAACTTTTCTTTCTTAACTACATTTAAGGTTTCTGAAGCAATAGCGCAAGAGACCGGATTTCCTCCAAAGGTGTTAAAGAATTCCATTCCATTGGCAAATTTTTGGGCCACTTCTTGGGTACAAACTACTGCAGCTACTGGGTGACCATTGCCTAATGGTTTTCCTATAGTCACTATATCTGGAGACACTCCATATAATTCAAAGCCCCAAAAATGCGTACCCATTCTCCCACATCCTGTTTGTACTTCATCTGAAATACAGAGACCTCCTGCCGCCCGAACTGCTTTATAGGCTAAAGCTAAAAAGTTGTTAGGTAAGGGTACTTGACCACCACAACTAATAATAGGTTCTATAATAAAGCCCGCCAAAGTTTTTTGCTGCTCTTGAATAGATGCTATGGTTTTGTGTACTTCCTGAGCATACAGGCTGCCAGTATTTTCTCCTCGGTATTTGCCTCTAAATGCGTCAGGCATAGGAATTAAATGGGTGTCTTTTGGCTTTCCTTGCCCTCCTTTGCCATTGAATTTATAAGATGAAACGCCTATGGTTCCATTGGTGTTTCCATGATAGCCGTGTTCACTGGCTATAACCTCCTTACCACCAGTGACGGTATAAGCCATTCTTAGAGCCAATTCATTGGCTTCTGAGCCTGAATTTACAAAATGCACTACCTCTAATCCCTTAGGTAAGGTGTCTATTATAGCTTTAGCAGCCTTGTTGAGGTTTGGATGCAAATACCTTGTATTTGTATTGAGCACCGCCATTTGCTGTTGGCCGGCTTTCACTACACTGGGGTGTTCGTGCCCTACATGGGCTACATTATTGACTGTATCTAAGTATTTTTGACCGTTTTGATCAATGAGGTAAGCACCATGCCCCCTGACCACCTGAAGGGGCTCTTGGTATTGAATACTTAAACTTTTGCCCAAATGTTTTTTACGAAAGGGCATAATATCTTCGGTAGTGGGTTTTAATTTAGGCTTTAATTCCTCGGATTTAAACAATAGATTTGGGTCTGGGCAAAGGTCAGCCCAGAGGTCTTGCTCTTGATAGGTTTGTACTCCTGGAAAATCTTCAGTGTAGTCCAGCAGGTCTAACAAAATTTGAAAGTGTAGGTGTGGGGCCCAATTTCCGTTGTTTTCTTTGTTGCCAAGAAGTCCTATGAGGCTATCTTTTTTTAGGGCATCGCCCACTTTGTGGGCAGCGATAGATTCTGGGTCCAAGTGGCCATATAAAGTATAAAAGTGCATGGCGTCTATTTGGTGTTCCAAAACAACAAAACCTCCGTATTCCTTTTCTCCTTTTCGGTCTAGCGCCATCACTACCCTGCCATCTAATAGCGCATGCACAGGGGTTTTTGAGGGCAGCCAAAAGTCTACCCCTAAATGAACACACCTGCTAATGGGACCCTCGTTGCTTTGTATGTCGTAATCTTCAGACGTGTATAGTGGCCTAGGTTCAAGGTATCCGCCTGCAATAATTTTATGGGGATTTGCCTCTTGTAGGCGTTCAATCTTATATTGAAAATAAGTCAGGTCGTTAAAAGCGGCTTCATTTTCTATCCAAAGGCTACTGACACTTAAATCCAAGTGCAAAGTATCTTGCTTTTTTTGGGATGGAAAAAGTGTTTTTAGGCTAAAAGTATTTGCCTTTCCCCACTGTTCAAATTTTGCTAAATTTGGGTGTGCTTTGAAACCACAGGCCTTTCTAAAAGAATAATAGGCTCGTTTGGAATTGATTTTCCACCATTTGTGTAAAAGTGCCCATGCGGGCTTTTCACTGACGAGTAAATACTTATTTTCCGGATGGGATTTTTTATTTATGGCTGCTTTAGTCAATGAAATGACCAATCGCATGCCTATCAGGTGGTATAAATGACTGATTGCTGTTTCAGACAGCTCATTGGCTTGGTGGTAGCCTTTTACAATAGGCAAACTGGCTGCTAAGGGATCTTCTGTATCCATAATACCATAGGTGCACGCAACAGCTAAGTCATTAATGGTTTGGCTATAACAGGCGTCTCCGTAATCTATAATTCCTATTATTTTTGGTTGAATAAGCGCTTGACTCACTACAATATTATGGTCGTTGGCGTCGTTGTGAATAATAGATTTGGGTAGTTGGTTGTAAGTTTCTTGGTGGGTTTTAAAGGCGGTTATGAATGGTGTTACTAATTCAAGTTCAGTGGCTGTAAACAGCCCCAGGTGTTGCTCTACCCACAAACACTCACTTAAGTTCCATTCAAAACTTCTTTGCGCAAAAGGGTGTTTAAAATCTTGTAGGTTTTGAGCAATATTTCCCAAATGATTTCCCAGTCCATATCTTAGATCTGAAAGAATTGGATTGGTTTTAGACCAAAGCCTTCCTTCCACCCATTGTAACACCCTAAGGATTGCTTTTTTTCCATTTAGGAAGACTTCTTTTTGGTAGGTTCCGCTTAAGTTTGGAATGAGCTGTGGTACTTCTCCTTCAATTTCTTTTTCTTTTAAATGACGCAAAAGGGCTTCTTGAAAAGCTATGGATGAGATTGTTTCTGGGTCTCTTGAAATTTTGACAATAAAGGCGGTCTCATTGTCAATGGTTAATTTGTAGTTGAGGTCTAACTCACCAGCAAGCGGTATTAAACTTCCTTTCAGTTTATAATGCTCCGCTAAAAGACTTAAAATTTCATTTGATTCCATTTATAAAAATTCAAATTGTATCCAAATGGCAAAGATCACTCCAATAGAAATGGTGAGTACAAAACCATACATTAAAAAGATGCCAATGCTTTTGCTAAGCGTTCTTAGCCAACTCCTTTCAAACAGTTGTTTGAATCCTAAGAATGTGTGGATGGGAAGTAATAGGAGTAGGAAAAACTCTGGGTCGGATGTTTTATTGGGTAAAAAGTATTGTATGCTGAAATACAAAGAGAGTATTAAAAACCAAAAGCTGTGTTGGTTTACGGCTAATATTAAGTGGCTGTAATAATAAGGAGCTGTTTTTCTGTTGAATATCCAAAGAATACCGGCGTAAACAGGCATGAGTAGGAATAGCGCCCAGGACAGAAACTTCAAAAAACTATTCATATAGATTTTGGGATTTTCCATGACTTTTACAACACCATCTTTAACTTTGGATAATTTCTCATCCTTTTCTTCCTCAGAGAGTTCGGATGTGTCGTTTCCGAATTCGAAATTAAAAGTGTTTTCTGTGGTTTTTATCGTGTCTAATTCAGTTGCGTCTCTGGTAACTGTACTTTTTTTTGCTTCATCTAGTACCTTGTACACATCTTGTTTGTTTTCATCTGAAACACTTACTTCGTGGCCTAAAAAACTTGAAAAAATAAAGAAAAATAGGAAACTCACAAAGATATAAAACCGGAAAGGCGGCATATATCGCGCCCTTTTTCCTTGGATAAAATCTTTGGTAAGGCGTCCTGGTTTTATAGTTAAGGCTTTTAAAGATTTCCAAAACCTGGTGTCAAATGCAAAGAGATTCCCAGTAAAATCTGCTAATAAAAAGCGAAACGGCCTTTGGTATTCAAATACAGATTGACCGCAGTTTGGACAAAATTTACCCTCAAATGTGGTCTTACAATTTTTGCAATCTACACGATTTTCTTCAGTTGTTTCCATACTTGTTCCCTTTAACATATAGCACAAAACTATATTCCTCTAATGTAATATTTTTAACTAAAACACTTTAGTTGGGGGGCTTTAAAATCATTTTTTCTTGTCATATTTTGACTATTTGTGCAGGATGTACTATGGGGTGGAAAAATATTTTTACCCCACTAAATTGTTTTATTTTTGTAGCATGTTTACATCCCTATTGATTAAAAATTTGCGCTTTCGCTGCTTTATTTTTTGCTGTTTTTTTTCTTTTCAAGCCTTTTTATTGGCCCAAGAAGCCACCATTAGTGGTGTGGTTTCAGAAGCCAGTAGTAATGAGACTCTCATAGGAGTGACCATAGCTGTGCCGTCTTTAGGCAGGGGAGTCATAACCAATGAATATGGTTTCTATTCTCTATCACTTCCCTTAGGTACTTATGAAATACAGTTAAGTTACTTGGGATTTGAAACCTTTTCTAGACAGATTACTCTTTCTGAAAACCTGCGATTAGACGTGCAGTTAGAAGAAATAGCGGCTGCTTTAGAAGAAGTTATTTTAGTAGAAAGCATAGAGCGCAATAGCATTAGAAAACCTCAGATGAGCGTCAATGGTCTTACCGCTGCGAGCATAAAAAAAATTCCTGTAATCTTAGGCGAAGCAGACGTTTTAAAATCGCTGTTATTACTTCCCGGTGTTACAAGTGCTGGAGAGGGGGCTTCTGGTTTTAATGTTCGGGGTGGTGCTGCAGACCAAAATTTGATTCTTTTAGATGAGGCTATTGTCTTTAATTCCTCGCATTTATTTGGCTTCTTTTCCGTGTTTAATCCAGACGCTATTAAGGATGTAAAGCTCTACAAAGGGGGAATTCCTGCCAAATACGGTGGAAGAATTTCTTCTGTTCTAGACATCTATCAGAAAGAGGGGAATAGCAAAGATTTTAAAGCGAGTGGTGGTATTGGATTGGTTTCTAGCAGGCTTTTATTAGAGGGCCCATTGGAAAAGGATAGGGGGGCTTTTTTAGTTGGCGGAAGGGCTTCTTATGCCCATTTGTTTCTCGCGCTAACAGGCAATGAGAACAAAGCATATTTCTATGATTTAAATACCAAGCTAAACTATAAAATCAATGAAAATAACAGCATTTATTTGTCTGGTTACTTTGGTAGAGACCTCTTTGGTATTTCGGATAGTTTTATAAATGTCTACGGCAATTCGGTCGCTAATTTTCGATGGAACCACCTTTTTTCGGATAAATTATTCTCAAATTTATCTGTCATATACTCTGATTACTACTACGGATTAGAATTAGATTTAGTTGGGTTTCAGTGGGATTCAGGCATTCAAAATTTTAATTTGAAATATGACTTTAAACATTATTTGTCTGCCAACACAAAACTCAATTATGGAGTAAACAATATTTATTACCGTTTTAATCCAGGCGAAATTAAGCCCAATAGGGAAGATTCTGGTATTGTAAAAGATAAATTAACAGATAAGTATGCCAATGAATTTGCTGCTTATATAGATGTTGAACAAAATGTGTCTACTGCGTTTTCTATTCAATACGGCATGAGATGGAGTAGGTTTGACCGCTTGGGGCAAGAGGTGTTTTACACCTATGAAAATAACAATCCTGTGGCCTATGATCCTGCATTTGATTTGTATTCAGAGGGAACGCCTAATGGACAAGTACAACAAAGTAGGAATAGCTCCATAGCTACATTCTCAAATTTTGAACCCAGATTGGGATTGTCTTATGTACTAAATGACAGAACAAGTATTAAGGCGAGTTACAATCATATGGCCCAATACCTTCATTTGTTGTCTAATACAAGTTCTCCAACGCCTCTAGATGTATGGACGCCCAGTGGCCCTTTTGTAAAGCCCCAATTACTAGATCAATTTGCGCTAGGTTATTTTAAAAACTTAGACAATTACAGCATAGAAACCGAAGTGTTTTACAAAGAAATTGCCAACCGAATAGATTATATAGATGGCGCGAACCTCATTGCCAATGACGCTATTGAACGCGTCATACTCAATGGAGAAGCCCGTGCTTATGGCTTAGAATTTTTACTTAGAAAAAACACGGGTGCTTTTACAGGTTGGTTGGCCTATACTTGGTCTAGATCTGAGCAGAGAACTCCTGGAAGAAATTCGTTGGAGACCGGTATTAATAACGGGAATTGGTATTTTACTCCCTTTGACAAGACCCACGATCTTTCTATAAACAGTAGTTATGAGCTCAATAGTAAGTGGCAATTCAATGCCAATTTTTTGTTTCAGACAGGACAACCCACTAACTATCCAGTGGGACAGTATGAACTCAGGGGTCTTAACGTTCCCATTTTTGGATTGAGAAATCAAGAGCGACTACCCACCTACCACAGATTGGATATTTCTGCGACTTTAATTCCAGACAAAAACAAAGGCAGGAAGTTTCAGTCTGAATGGTCTTTCGGAATATACAACCTGTACAATAGAAGAAATGCAGCTTCCATTAATTTCCGTCAAAATACAGACAGTGGTAATAATGAGGCTTTGAGAACATCAATTTTTGGGATCGTACCCTCAGTAACGTATAACTTTAAATTCTAGGTAAATGAAATACTTTAGCGCCCTACTTTTATTTGCACTTACCATTAGTCTGTTCTCTTGCGAGGATGTCATTGAGGTGGAGGTTCAAAACACCACCCCAAGACTGGTCATAGACGCCCAGTTTAATATTTTCACTGCCTTAGAGGCGCCGCGTTTGGAGGGGGGTGTGAAACTCAGTATGTCTGCCAATTATTTTGATCTGAATGTGCCTATTATAAAAGATGCTTTAGTAACTATTACCCATTTAAATTCAGGACTTGAATACCCTTTGCTTTTTGACGAATCAATTGGCATGTTTCTTCCTAACAAAATAGATTTCTTAACTGATTTTATTTCCAAGTATGAATTAAAAGTAGTGTACAAGGGCCAGGTTTATAGGGGGAACACGAACTTTGTTCCAGTACCACCAATTTTGAAAGCAGTGCAAGGGACTAAAACCCTATTCAGTGGGGACGAAACAGAAATTATTTTGTCTTTCCAGGATTTTTCAGAGCGAGACGATTTTTATTTATACGACTTTGGACAAGATATATACCGGCCCATAGAAGACCGTTTTTTTCAAGGAGAGGAGTTTGTCTTTTCGCACTTTTACAGCTCAGACGAGGTGAAAGTAGGGGACCTTATTACTATTAAAGCACATGGTGTAGAAGAACAGTATTACAACTATTTTAACTTGATCCTTACACTTACAGATTCTAATGGAGGCCCTTTTCAAAGCCTTCCTGCAAGTTCCAGAGGTAATATTTTAAATGTGACGCAACCTGACAATTATCCCTTGGGATATTTCTTGAT
>Ga0209771_1001306_pt1 | contig 16008 bp, 12 predicted proteins | sample SaaInl59LU_5_DNA_FD_184639 | JGI IMG/M metagenome (GOLD analysis project Ga0209771, IMG submission 184639) | Marine microbial communities from expanding oxygen minimum zones in the Saanich Inlet - ESP_59LU_5_DNA (SPAdes) (version 2) | ecosystem: Environmental > Aquatic > Marine > Intertidal zone... | reverse complement strand
ATTCAATTACAATTTATAGGGATAACAATGTAATACGAAGAGAACTAATCAATACCGTCATCCATGAGTATTTCCATTACTACCTAATCACATCAGAATCTAAATCTAAACTCTACCATGATCAACTACAACAATTCTCATTGGCGCAACATCCGCAGGAAATACTTTGTAATTCACTCTCTAAAACTCTAACAAAACGGTACCTCAATAAATAATTAAAACTTCGTTTTATTTCACAGGAAGGTCAATATCCCTAACCATTATGCCGATTACAATTTAATGTAATACAGTGATCAAATTTACCGATGAAACAACTGTAATCGAGAATTTGTTTCAATACTAGTTCGTGTTTTCTTCGTTTGAATCGTTAAAATTTTTACGACAAAAAAACTACCAATTCATTCATGAAAATTATCCCTTTAGAATCTATTTAGTGTTCGGGTAGATTGTTTAATTTCTCTTTAAATAAATCATTTATCAAATCAATTTCACTAACAATATTCGATCCACAATTCATTTGGGACACTCAGGGCGGAAAACATTGTCAGTTGACACATTATGTTCATTTGATAGAAAAACAGCATCAACATCTACTATAAGATCTTCATCTGTATACAGTTCATTAACATCTATCACCAATTTTTCTAAATCCACAGGTTTAGAATTTATATGTCTTTTAATTGTGCTAATAGATAACCCTGTTTTTTCTGCAAGTGCTTTCTGAGTGATTTTTAACCCTTGAGATTTCATCTCTTTTTTTGCAGTAATTATTTTTTCAATTGATGAATTACTTCTTCTTTTTCCATTTATTTTACTTGCTAAATTTCTTTTTTCTCCACCGGTTAATTTGGAGTTACTATTGAAATGTACGAACTTGTATTTTTTGTTTATAAATTCATAGTTTTCATCATTTTTAATACTGGTATACACAAACAAAAATAAATTTTTTAATTTCTTATATTCCATTGGTGGTTTTCCAAAATAATTATTAATGAAATTAAGGTAAGAAAACAAATAACTTGCTGGTATCATTGGATTTAAGAAAACTAGTTTATGAATTATAATTGTATAAATACTATGTTTTTTGGTATCTCTTATCTCTCTAGGAAATGTAATATCCATTTTTTCTGATGCAAATAATTCAACAATTGGGTTATTAACTACTACAGGTGTTTTTGTTACAATTTTATCCATAAATTCTTCAAAATCAATATTGGAAAGTGGCTCAATCAATGTATTAATATATTTTTTATTCAATATAGATTGATTGAGCTGTTTTTTCAGATGTCTTTTCTCACTATTAAAAGGAATATCAATTGTAATTTCATTCTCATAATTAACGAATGGTTCAGTGTCGTATGTTAGATACATTGCCCTGCCTAGATTCTTACATCTGAGATCTACCTGTTCTTCTATAAGGTATGTGGTTTTTATAGTCTCCCATATATCGAGATAGTTCTTATTGTCAACTGTATTCGTTAATTTAAAAAATACTGAGATTCCACCACCACTACTTGACAGGCAAACTAAAGAGACAAGATGACCATATTTTTCAATAAAGTATTCTTTATATTCTTTTGCGTTAACCACATCATCGAAATCAAAATAGATATAAGAAGATGGTGCAATGAAATTTTTTGTATAATCCTCCTCTAGTTTTATATTCCGTTTTTTAACACTACAGTTGGGGGTAATGTAGTTTAGAAATGTTTTCTTTTCCTTGTAGGTCTGGTCTCCCTTTAATCTTAGTTCTCTAATCTCATTTATCAGAGATTTTTTAGGGTTGTTTTTAATGAATTTAACCAATTGTGACAAATCAATTGTTTTAGTTGGGATTAGATTGGTAATTCCTTTTTCAAAGTAGCTGAACATTAAAATAATAATCCCCCAAATTTCGATGTGGTGGCATCTACTTTAAGGAGGATAAACATGCTTTATGTGTAATATAATTATCATCCACCAACGATAATCACACTATCTTAAAAGATATAAATCGAATTAAGCCTTAATAGAATATAACGAAATATTTAGGGATTGTCAAGTCTAAATATAAAGGTGTGAGTTGACACCTTTATATTAGATTAAAAAATTGTTTCAAAAAACAGATAAGGTGATTAAAACTATAAAAAGAGAACAGAAAACAGGTATTAAACCTGGGTTATCGGTTGAAAAGTTAAACTCCTTAGATAGAATTGATGATGATTTTATAGAAGAAATGAAAGGTGATATCTATAAGAAATCAACCAAGAGTAGATTTAAAAATATGAGTTGGTCAATACTGGACAAACACATTGAGACAACAAATGAATTTTTAAAAAACAACTAAAAAATCAAAATCATGAAAGAAGAAATGATACAAATATTGAATGTGACAAAAGAAGAACTAATCCAAATCGTTAAAGAAGGTGTCAAATTAGAATTGAACCGACAACGATCTATGGGAAACCCATTGAACCGGTTATCAATTAGTGGTGAGGATACTCAATACATTGCTCGAGATGAAGTTTTAGTAGTTTGAGGGTTCAGTTCAAAAACTGAATAATTGGAGATAAAAAAATGACTTTAATTCCTTTAAAAATTGGAAGTAGAGTACTATATCGAAAAGAGGATGTTTATAACAACTCACGTTTGGTGGCTTGAGTTTTGAGTTAGAGTCTTATAATAAAATTTGACTTCAAAATATATGCGAAATTATGATGTTGCATAATTTTTAAGAAGTAAAGTAATTTTTATTATTTTTGAAAAGATATAATGATTGAAATAACTTTAGATTTAAAAGTCGTTTTGCTAACAAACCTAAAATTATAAATAGTTGAATTAGTTATAAACCTATTTTACCTATTTTTTAAATAAATTTTGTTAGTGATAAGTATATTTGTTTAATATAACTCGAAAATTATATTTAATTAATTAAAATAAAAAAAATGAAAAAATATATTTTAAAATTAATTCTTTTAGTATTCTTAAGTTCATTGTCCATAAGCGCTCAGGAATATGAGGAGTGGACAAAAGAAGGTGTTTACACTATTGGAATACCTGGACAAGATCTATTTATGACCGTTAACACTGCTAATGGTAAATTAGAATGGCAACCTGCAATACAAGGAGATGACAAAACAGCACAAGAGTGGGCTATTTTTGATCATTCAAATCCTTCAGGTACCCCTTTCTACGTCGAAATTACTGCTGTAATTTCAGGTTTTGGGAACTATACGATGTGTACAGTCCCAGAAAATATAAATGGTGATGATATTACACTTACTGTAAGAGAAGGCGGTCCAATTACAGATGCTTTAGATCCAAAGTATGGTTACGATCAATTTCAAAGAAGAAAAACCAGTACTAGTAGAGGAGGACACGACGCATTATTCATAAAAACACCAGAAACAGGTTCATCCAGGTTTGGTGTAATGCCAACAAAAGCTGGAGATCCAGTTAAATTTGATAGAGCACAAATAGATAAACTTGAGTATAGTTTTGTAAAAGATTTTTTAACAAACCAACCACCTACCACCTCAAATATAAATAAAAATTCTGCTGTTAATGGAACAATTAGTTTTGAATTACTTGGTGATGACTCTAGTCCTGAAGATCTCATATATTCAATAGAGACATCGCCCAGTCATGGTCAAGTTAATATTAATAAGAACATTGTAACCTATTCACCAAATACTGATTTTGAAGGTGAAGATGTATTTACCTATTCTGCTTTTGATGGCGAATTTAAGAGTAATATTTCAACAGTTACAATTAACGTTTTACCATTACCAAACGTTAGTTTTAGTGTAGACACTAATGAAATAGCTGAACACCAGGCGGCAACTATAACAGCCACTTTAGATGCTCCAGGTCCTTATGATGTTAGTGTTGATTTAAGTAGCTTTTCTGGTTCGGCAAATCAAGAAGATTTTACTTTAATATCCTCTAATGGAGGAGGTATCAGATTCATAAAATTTGAAGCTTACTACAGTTCTGATAACGGACAGGTAAATTTAGGTGAAATTAAAGCCTTTACTGCAGATGGCACCAATGTAGCTTGTGGTAAATCGGGCTATGCTAACAGTTATGAGTGGGGCGATTGGAGTTCTAACGGCTCAAATGTAACAGACTGTCAAAACGGTGGTAGATGGTCTAGTAATAGAAATGATCCAGGACCAAGTGAAGCAGAGCCACACTATATTGTAGTGGATTTAGAAGATATTTATGAATTAGAAAGTATTGAAATTGTTGGAGATAATTGGGATATGTCCTTTTCGGTCCTAGTCTCATCTGATGAACAAAATTGGGAAAATATTGGAACGTATACCAATTATAAAATGGGTAATGTTGTCTTTGAAGATTTACCAACTTCTAAATTTGTTATAAAATCAGGAGAAACCACTGCAAGCATAAAGATACAAGGTATAGAAGATAATGTTTTTGAGGAAACAGAAACTTTGGTAATTGCACCTCCAATAGTAGAAAATGCTAACCTAGAAAATCCGCAAGATTTTACAATTAATATTTTAGATGTAAAAACAAGTATTACACTCATTGAAGATATGTTTGCCGGCTTCAGTAATGCGCAGTTTGCTTGGGGAGATTATGACTTAGATGGAGATATGGATGTTGCTATTATGGGAGACCAAGGTAATGGTGTAGAAACACTTTTATACAGAAATGATATAATTAATGGGAAGCATACTTTTGTAGATAGTCAACAAAATTTTGAGTCATTAGGATTTGGAACTTTAAAATGGGTTGATCTAGATAAAGATGGTTTATTAGATTTGTTTGTCTCCGGTATTAGTCAATCAGGAATTAAATCGTCTCTATACATTAATACAACTAATCTTCAAAATAATCTTGATTTTGAGATTGATGACTCTTATAATTTTCCTGATTTATTTGAAACAAAAGTGGATTTTGGAGATTTAGATAATGATGGAGATGTAGATTACGCAATTAAGGGGACAAATGAAAACGGTCAGAGAGTTTCCTATTATGGCTTTCAGACACTAACAGGACAGTTTGAAATTATACGTGCAAATTTTGCAGCCATTAATAAGGGTGCAATTAAAATTTTTGATGTAAATGCAGACGGAGATAATGATGTCATAACATCAGCAATATCAAGAATGAATAGTTATTTTAATAATGGAATCAGTCCATTGTTCCCTTCTCATCCTTTTGAAGAGATAGCGTATTTTAATAGGTCAGAAACAAATACTTTAAGTTATTTAACTATTGGAAATAATGGAGAACCTGACACTAAATCAAATATTGAAACGATTAATATCCCTGGATATATAAATGGTGATTTTACAATTGCAGATTATAATAACGATGGTTTTGAAGATATTTTTATTACAGGTTCTAATGTTTCTAGTGATAATCCATCTATAGAGGATGTAAGTAGTGTATTGTATCAAGGGAAGAAAGGAGAATATGAGGCTTCATCTGAATTTTCGTTTCAATCATTTACCGATGCGTCGGTAGAGTGGGTGGATTATGATAATGATGGAGATTTAGATTTATTTCTTTCTGGTTTTGTGCCAGGACTAGGTCAAAAAACCTATTTATATGAAGTAGAAGTTACTAATAAGAAAAATACACCACCTGCTAAGATAACTTCATTAGTATACGAAGATTTGAAAAATGGGAACATCCGATTGAGTTGGGAAGCCCCAGAAGATGATTTTAATGCAATCATGGGTTACAATTTAAGGCTTGGGACAACACCTGGTGGTGATGAGTTATCTTATTTGTTAAGCGATCAAGAAACGGGACAGTTATTGGTAAACAAAACGCCAACAATTTTAAGTAATTCATTCTCAATTCAATTAGATCCAGGCACTTATTATTGGTCAGTTCAAGCGGTAGATAAAGGTTTTAAAGGAAGTATGTTTTCTGAAGAACAAACTTTTACTTTAACATATGATTGGAAGATATTAAATCAAGGGGGGATAATTGATAAATCAATTCAGGGAGTTGAAAACCCTATTTTAGAGTTTATGGATTTAGATAATGATGGAGATTATGATTTACTTTACGGAAAGAGTGGCTCTCAACCAAAAGTTTATTCATTTAACAATAATCTTTTATCTATAAATAACTCCTATGATTTAAATAATGCTATGGAGGATATACAGGTGGGAGATCTTAATTTAGATGGTAATTTTGATATTGTAGGAAAACAGGGTGCAAATCAAAATATTGTTTACTTGTCTAAAATAGAATCTTCGAATACTTCTTTTAATTCCAATAATTTTAACACAAATCCCCTTTTCGGAAGAAAACAACTTTTAGCAGATTTAAATAATGATGGTAATTTGGATATTATAAACTTCGGTTTAGATGATCAAAGTGATTTTTTAGCAAATTTCACACTATTTTCAAGTTATTATGATTCAGAAAACAATACATATATAACGAATAACTTGTCAGATAATTTTAGTGTTATCAGTAAAATGTTTTCACCATCATTTGATATTGGAGATTTTGATAATGATCAGGATTTGGATGTTGTTATTAGTGGGGATTTAATATTCGGTGAAAATATTACAAAAATCTTTGAGAATACAACAGAAGCCGGTTCTCAAGACATTTCTTTTCAGGAATATTCTGCTGCTAACTTACCAGGAGTAAAAGATGGTTCTACAACATTTATAGATTATGATTCAGACGGTGATCTAGATTTATTACTTTCTGGTTATGACAATCTTGGGAATAGAATTTTTTCTATGTACGAGAATGTTGAGTCAGGTCCTTGGCCAGAAGTTGAAACTAATTTACCAGAAATGTCTGATACAGAGTTAGATTTTGGAGATTTTAATGGAGATGGACTTAGTGATTTATTAATTTCAGGAACTAATTCTAATAATGAAAAAATCACACAACTTATGGAGTACGAAGAAGGTATAGGTTTTGTTCAAAGTGATTATGATTTAAGTGAATTCAGTAGTGCCAAATTTGCGTTTGGAGATTTAGATGGTGATAATGATTTAGATTTTGTTATTGCAGGAACAAGCGCAATTACAAATCAATCTTTAATACGTGTTTTTTTAAATTATAGATCAGATTCTTATGCTGTTGTAAATAGTACTAATCAAAGTAAAACTTCTTCAAGTACCGATTATAAAAATAATAATGTTGTAAATAATTTATTTAATGTGCCACCCTCTCAACCTTCAGATGTTGATATTAAATTAGTTCGTGAGAATTCAGAAGGAAAAGCAATATTTAATATTTCTTGGACTCCATCAACAGATGATAATACACCTTCTAATGCTATTTCATATGCTTTAAAAATAGGAACTTCACCTGGTTCAGAAGATATAATTTCTTCAGGTGCTTTACAAAATGGATATAGAAAAGTTGCAGGTAATGGTAACGCAGAGTTTAATAAATCTTGGAATATTGTTCTTGCTCCAGGTAATTATTATGCATCAGTTCAGTCCATTGATGCATCATTTGTTGGTTCTGAGTTTTCAGATGAAGTTATGTTTAGCGTAAACTCTGATAATAATTTAAGTATTGATGATCAATTTGCAGATTTAATTTCAATTTTTCCAAATCCGACAAACTCAATTGTCAATATATCTGTTTCAAATGAACATAAAATAAAAGATTTAAAACTCTATGACCTTTTAGGGAAGTCATATTCGTTTAAAACTGATAGTGAAACATTTTTAGATATGGGTAATTTGTCAAAAGGAGTTTATATACTTGAACTGATTTTTGAAAATGGGAAAAAAATGACTCAAAAAATTATTAAAAATTAAATCTACTTAATACTTAGAGAATTATAAAAACGATTAGTTTACCAAACCTCCTTTAATTTTAAGGGAGGTTTTCTTTTTTATGTTAATAGACTTTCACTTAACTCACCAGTAACTTTACTTAAAAATATAACTCCTTTATGGTTATCTTTTTATACCTCCCGAGCAACCTTTGGAGCAACCCCAAAAACCAAAAAACCCGTAAATCATTGTTTATAAATGAGTTACGGGATAATTTTGTGGTACCTCCAGGAAGAATTTACTTTATTTCATTTAATCTTAAAAACATCTAAATCATTAATAATTAATGATATAACATCATTTTTATTATAAAGATATAAAATGAAATAAAGAGAAATAAACTACAAATAACTAAACTGCGCACACCTTTGAGCACACCCTTTATGCGCTGTATATTAGCTGTATGAGGAAAATAGTTAAACCACAATTAGGAACTGTAAGGTATAATTTGAAGGAATCCAAAGAGTCACTAAAACAAAGCAGAAAAAAAAGTCCAATTTCATTGTGGTTTTCCTATGGGAAACGACAAAGATTAAGATATTCAATTCGAATATCAGTAGGTTATGCAGATTGGGATTTTGAAAGACAAAGAGTTAGAAGAAATCGAAGTCTTATAATTAATTCAGCAACAGTTAATAGATACCTTGACAAGTTACAGAATGAACTCATTCATGATCATTCGGAATTAGTATTGGAGGGAAAAGAAGTCAATAATGAAGTTTTAAGATCTATTCTCGATAGGTTGACAAATCGAAATATTGAATCAGAAGTAAAAGTAATTCAAGATGATTTTTTTGTTTTTGCAGATGAGTTCATCGAGGAGAAGAGGGGTAGTATTGAAAATGTTACTTTACTGTTGTAAATATAAAAAAATTGATCTTTAATTAACATTAGATTCGACATAACCAAACATAGAAAAGATATTAAATTTAATAATTTGTTAATATTTTTTTATTTTTAATATATTTTTTTTAAATTAGCAGAAAAATTTTATTATTATGAAAAATACTATTTATTTATTTATTGCAATTTTATCTTCTGTACTTGGAATTAATGCTCAAACCCAGAATATAGCATCTGGTGGAAAAGTCAGTTCAGATTTTTTACGACCTGGCGTGGTAATAACCACTATGAATTTTTCAGGAGTTAGTCCTATTGACTTGGGAGCTGCTGATAAGCCACAAAAATTTGACAATTTTGCTGTCTCCACGGATAGCGGGTCGTTGAGTTTTTCTTATTCAGACTTCGATTCGGATACATACGACAAAGAAGTTGCGGCATATGTTGCCTCTATATCTGGTCAAGCCAATGCGCAATTTTACTACATCGAAAACGGCCAAATGAATGATGAAAAGGTACTCAATAGGTCTAAAAACTCAATGACCGAAACCCAGAGAGATGTTTTAAAGAACCTATCTGGTGGTCTTGATGACAATGCAAAATCTCTATTAATAGAGCCCTTAGTTGAAAACAATTATATAGTGGTTGTTTCTCCAACAAATGTCTCAACCTCAACTGATGATAACGGCAATACAATGTATTCTTCAAAAGTAGCTACATCAGTTTACAAAGTTTATATCGGCGAATATGAGGACGAAAATGGGGTGGCTATTGATGCTACAGGTCAGATAAATCAATGGTACGCAAATTACGAAAGTGACTTTGGTAAAGTAGCCGGATCAACTTTTCCAGTTCAGAAAATTTTCTCTTCTGTATCTAAAGTCCCAGCAGTTGGTTATGATGCTGCAGCGGTTGCTAGTATTAATGAAGCAAATAAAGGAAAGATTATTGCAATTCCAGCTGTTGAATTCAATACTTCTGTATTAAATACTGCTGTCATAGAGGCCAGTAAAGGTGTAGAAGAATTTAAAACTCGAGCCAAGGTTGAAGAGAAAATGCTTATCACCCTAGGTTCTAAGGAAGGATTGAAAGTAGATGATCGATTCTTTTCTTATGAAAAACAAAAAGACCCTGAGACTAGAAAAATGATTTTGGTGCGCAAGGGTATTGATCGAGTGAAGAAAGTTGGAAATACGGATGTAGATTTGGTTGCAAATCCGGAGGCGCAGGTTGAAAGAACTAAGTTATACGGTGATGGAGGCAAAAAAACACGTACTGGATATATCGCCATGAAAGCACCAGAATTTGGAGTTGGAATTTCAGGATTTTACCGTGCTAACCCAGGGGTAAGAGCGGATTATAGAGTTGGAAAATTTGTTGGTATACCAAATTTGTTTGTTTATGCTGAAGCTGAATTTATTCAAATTGATGAATATGAGGGCTATGAAATTGATCCTTTGAGTGGTTATATTGCAGCAGCCGGTATTCAGAAAAATTTCAATTTAGGCAGAATGTTTGCCTTAGCCCCTTTTGCGCAGTATGCTGTTACTGCATCGATTGTTGATGAGGCTGGCAATGAATCTGAAATTCTCGCTAATTATGCTGCGGGGGGTCTTCGAGTTATCATTAAATTTGGCCCAAGCATCCAGCTAATGCCAGAGGTTACTTATATGTACAACTTAGATGATGTTTATGGTACTAATCTAAAAATCTATGAAGATGAGCTATATATAGGCGGATCATTAAGATTTAACTTTTAAATAAAATATCAATGAAAAATATATTATTTGTTGCTGCTCTGCTTATTAGTGGAGCGGTTTTTTCTCAGAAAAAATACAAGGATCTTAAATCCCAATATAACTCCCAAGTTGAATGCCTTGGAACTGGTGCAGATCAGGTCCAAGTACTAAAAGTTTTCAGCTTCAAGAAAAAACGCAAAGTAAAGCAAGAAGATTATGCCAAAATTAAAAGAGGAGCCATTTTTACAGTAATATTCAATGGTATTCCTGGGACTAAATCAACCGGTTGTGCTTATCAACCGCCTTTATTGAAAGAAGATACTTATGAGCAACACTCTGCATACTTTGATGATTTTTTCCGTAATGGAAAATTTGCTCAATTCATTTCTCTATCAAGTCAGTCTAGTATGGATATCGTGAAAATGGGCAAGGGATATGAAATGTCTATGGATGTAACAGTTCGAAGAGATGCGCTTTCAAGAAAGCTTGAAGACGATGGAATAAGAAAAGGAATGAGTTCCGCATTTGATTAATTTTAAAATCACATTCACATGAAAACTATTATAACAGCATTTTTATCGCTTTTAATTTTGCCAATATTTGGTCAGGCGATAAAACCTAAAATCATGATTGTTCCATCTGATGCTTGGATGACAGAAAATAAATTTGTCACTAAAGAAGATGAAGATGGAGCCGTCCAAAAAACATTTGAATATGCAGAAGCATTTCAAAATGACCCAATTCTAGTCGAAATTATCAATAAAGTAGGAGGTATTTTTGCCGAAAGAGGGTTTGAACTCACAGATATGGCGCAGGAGATAAAGGCCATCAATGCAAAACTTGAACGCAATAAAATCGCAGGCAGAGTTATTAGCGCGCTTGATGAACTTGCCTTGGCGGTTGCTCCTGACATCAATTTGTATTTGGATTTTAAAATCGGTCCGATGAAAATGGGGCGAAGACAAGTAGAAAGGTTCTCAATTACCGCGATAGATTCGTACTCAAGTAAAAATGTTGCTCAAGCCGGAGGAGCAGGGGTTCCTAATAGCGGCGTAGAGTCTGATTTAGTTGCGGAGCGAGTTTTGGCCTATATTAATGAATTGGAAAATGACATGCTCGGCGTATTTAACAAATATGTTGAAAATGGTAGAGAGGTCAAAGTTGAAATTCAAGTTGGAGAAGATGCTATAGACTATGAATGCTGGGACTTGTATGGGGTTGAAATTGGCGGAGAAATGCTCGTAGATTATATTCAGAACTGGGCGGATGAAAAATCTGTTAAAGCAGCAAATGTTTCTCCTAACAGTTCTGGTGAAACAGTAACTATTGAAATGACTATACCTTTGAAATCTGCAGATGGAAAGCCATTGAAAGCATTTAGTTATGCATTGGATCTATTAAGGGATTCTGGAATGCGACAGCTGTATAAAATGAAACCAGACGAACAAGGTTTGGGTTATTGTATTCTGAACATAACTGATTGTAAGTAATATGAAAAAAGCAATTTTAATATTCTTTTTAATTGGGATAACCCTGAATTCGTTCTCGCAAAGAAAGAGCGCAGATGAAGGCCCCACATTAGATGATTTTGGAAGAATCGGATTTTTCACTGATGTAGTGACCAAGGATCCAGATTTTGATGGACGTGCATTAACCAAAGTAAAAGGTGGGTTGGAAAGAATGCTACTTAGAGAATCTATGGGTAAATCCGTAGATGAGAGATTTGGTTTTGTTGCAGTGCCTATCATTTATAGCAAAGAGAAGACCTCGACTACACCACCTAAATATTTTTACGAGTTTGGCGTAGATATTATTGCCGTAGATTATAGAGAAAAGACTAAATATGGGGTATATACATTCGATGGTTTGACTGGAATGAATGCCAATAGTCAAAGGGCTCTAATGTCTGGGCTAAAGGAATTCAAGTCAAACAGAGGGTTTAGTGATTTCGTGAAAGAAGTGAAGCAAAAGATTATTGATTTTTATGAATCAAACTGTGATTTTATTTTATCTGATGCAGAAACAAATGCTTCTAATGATAATTTCGATAATGCACTTACGATTTTGGCAGGCGTACCAACGGTATGTAAATCTTGTTACGATCAAGCTCAAGAAAAATCTCGCGAAGTTTATTTACAGAAATTAGAGAGAGAATGCCAAGCACTGGTGGCTGAAGCAAGCTCACTTATCGCTGCTGAGGAGTGGGAGAGTGCTGCGGGAGTACTGAAAAAAGTGCTTCCTGGGATTTCTTGCCATGCAGAAGCGGTTGCCCTAATAGAAAAGGTTGAAACTCATTGGTGCGGTGTGAATTTAGGTAAAGCACAAGGATTTCAGCAGGCCAAAGATTTTGATCAAGCGGCTCAATTCCTTGCCTTAGTTCCAACCACTTCGCCATGTGCCGAAGATGCCGATGCTTTAGGAAAAAAGATCTACGGTGAACTTACCGCGATCGAAAAGAGGGATTGGGAATTCAAAATGCAACAATACGACGATAAAATGCGTATTGAGCAAAGAAACTTTGATTTCACTGTCAATAAGTTCGAAAGAGGAGCTGACCGTGCAGATCGTTCTATGGAACTTGAAGACAAGCGCTTGAATCGTGGTTTAGATATTAAAGACAGGCGAATGACTCTCGAAGACAAACGTTTGAATAAATCTATGGATTTAGCCTTTGAAACAGCGAAGGTTGTTCAAGGAGCAGCAGTTGAGATCGCTAAAGCAAATGCTAATACAACAACCACTATAAAGAAAGATTTTTCTTTTCTCGGGTTTTAATCAATTTACTTGCTTAGCTTAAAAGAACCTTCGATTAATCGAAGGTTCTTTTTTGTAGCCAGATTTTATCGTCTAAATCCAACGGGCGCTGAAAAGTAAAATGGTAATTAAACCCGATAGAAAAACTAGAGTAATTTAAGTCTTCAAAATCAGAAATATAATTCAAGCCTGCATTTACTGTCCAATAATCTGAAAGTGATCTCGGGTCATTCAGGTCATTACTTCTAAATAGGACATAACTTAAACCCACAGTATTCAATGAATATGATGTAGTGTTCCCTTGGTCATCTGAACTTAAGACTTGATCATCGAGGATTTTTCCTATACCGAGTTGTAATTTACCATATACTATCCCAACTTGTATTTCATTGAATGAGGTCTTAAAAGCAGGATTAAAGTTGTTCGAATCTGAAAAACGTAGCGCTTTTTTAGAATATTGATTATAATGAATAAATAACCCATGGTGTCTTTCGGGATTTAATAAATATTTATATCCCACTCTAAACGAAGGAATGAAATTATCAAATTCCATACTTATTGATTCAAGATTAATAGTATTCGGAGTGCTTTCTATAGTTCCAAAATTGGAATTTAAGTTGGCTCCAAAAAAAAGTTCACTTTTTGGATAATTATCAGCTTTAAGTTTTTGAATTTCTACTTTTTTCTTTAATTTACCGATGCTTTGACTATAGACGGAAAAGACTTGAAAAAAGATGATTAAAATTAATGATGCTAGTTTTTTCATTGTTTTGAAATTTTTAATTTATTAAATATATAAAATATTTAGTTTATTTTCTTTATTTTTCTTAAAAATAAATATTTTTTTTAACTTTTTATATTACGTTAAATAAACATTCCAAAATACAATGGAAGTAGACCATACCAACAACTGGTATTTCAATATTCACTTCATATTCAAGAGAGTTCAACCTCTGAGTTAGAACATTGGGAGTATCTCGCGGATCCATCTCAAGATCCAAGAATTGGATTTATAGAACAACTGATTCATGACTGTGGTAACAGTGGAGACATTATTGTCTATAATATTGGTTTTGAGAGAGGAAAACTAAATGATCTAATCGATGTATTCCCTGAGTATTCTAATGAGTTGAGAGGGATTGTAAATCGATTAAAAGATCTAATGATTCCTTTCCAACAGAAGTGGTATTATACCCCCGAAATGAAAGGAAGTTATTCAATAAAGTACGTTCTACCCGCACTTGTTCCTGAACTCTCATATAACGACCTTGACATTAAAGAAGGAGGTACTGCATCTAATACTTTCCTTTCTATGGTTAATGAAACCTTTGAAGGTGATGTGCAAAAAACAAGGAGACAATTATTGGAGTATTGTAAATTGGATACCTATGCTATGGTCAAAATCCTGGAGAAACTACTACAGGTATAAAACTGATTTTCTCTAAAAAAATCTGAAAATTTTATTTATGAAGTACCCCCCCTAACCCATTTTTTTGGAAAAAAATTTCATTCGAAGTACTGAGCCCCCTGTGGCAAAGTCGAAATACCCCTTATTAAGAGGGGGCTTGGGAGCAGGAAGTCCCGCAGGGGGGATCTCCATAGGGTGGTATAGGGAGTGTGCGGATAATAATCAATCCTGTGGACCGTCAGGTAGATCAAGTACCGTGTGGGTGTGTGGATAATAATCCACAGTGTCACCTGTTCTTCAGTAATTACTGAGTGTCTCGTGCAGATAATAATCCATTCTGAAGACAAGGAATTCTCCCGTGACGGTGATCCTTCACGAAATATTATCCGCACGCAAACTACAGGAATCCAAAAGAATCACAAACTCAAACTTTCGTAGACACCCATTACTTCTTTTTCTCTGATACCGAGATATCTTTTTGTTTTCCCATTGACGAGTGACCAAAGAGTTCCATTAACAGAACGATAGACTGGTTGGAGTAGTTGTTCAATTCCAAAACTCTTCTACCTAAAGTTTTTCTAAACATGTGTGTGGATACATTTCCATCTACATGTACTTTATACTTTTTAAATATTTTTTTTAGGGAAACGTTCACCCAAGATTTGTCAATGGGTTTGGTTCCATATTTATTGATGAAAATGTATTCACTTTCATCGTCTATCAGTTGTTTTTGTTTAATACGATTTAGAATATCTAAAAGATCATTATTTAATTTTATTCGTCGTGTCTTCTTTGTCTTTTGTTCTATCACAGATAATATGTCTCCCCCCGAAAAGTCTGTATATCTTAATTTAAGTATGTCTCCTATTCGTAACCCCGTGAATACACCAATTGAAATCAGTAAACAGTATTTATAATTCCCATCTCGTTCCAATTTTCCAATTAGTGATTTAAAATCTTCCCACGGAATTGCACCAGTTGTTGTTCGTTGACCTTGTAATGACATTTTTCAGTTTTTTAGAAATTAACCCGGCTAACATAAGCGCAAAACTTCGATTATGCCGCATTTTTTAATAAAAGTATAAGGTGTCAGAGTCTTTCAATAGTATATAATCACTGCAACCTACTGCAAGTGTTGACGTTAGACCAGTTTGGGTAACTTATACTTATTACAAAAGTATAAGCAGATAAGTTTTTAAACATATTTTAGGCAGAATAGAATTCTCGCTGTAGATTCCAGTTATGGACACTTTTTTCACTATTTACTTTTCTGTTTTAGGTTTAATCCTCATTGTGAATTTAATTTGTAGACTAATTAAGTTTTTAAATGATGATGAGAATGACTGGCAATTAGAATTGGCAAGTGATGTTTTGAATTGGTGTTTAGATATGTATCCAATTCGTAAACAAAAACCACTACTGACTTTAGTTGAGGGTGAATCTAATCTTGCGGGGGAGTATTGTTTCTATAACAATTCAATTACAA
>Ga0209771_1001288_pt1 | contig 16154 bp, 15 predicted proteins | sample SaaInl59LU_5_DNA_FD_184639 | JGI IMG/M metagenome (GOLD analysis project Ga0209771, IMG submission 184639) | Marine microbial communities from expanding oxygen minimum zones in the Saanich Inlet - ESP_59LU_5_DNA (SPAdes) (version 2) | ecosystem: Environmental > Aquatic > Marine > Intertidal zone... | reverse complement strand
ACAATGGAAAAGAAGTGGTAAAAGACATTTCATTGGAAGTAAATCAAGGAGAAATTGTAGGGTTATTAGGACCAAATGGTGCAGGAAAAACTACGAGTTTTTATATGATTGTAGGATTGGTAAGACCCAATTTTGGAGAAGTTTTATTTAATGGAAAAGACATTACGGCTTTCCCGATGTTTAAAAGAGCTCAAATGGGAATTGGTTATTTACCTCAAGAAGTTTCTGTATTCAGAAATTTATCTGTTGAAGATAACATCACTGCAATTTTAGAATTATTTATCAAAGATAAATCCAAAAGAAAAGAAAGATTAGAGGAATTGTTGGGAGAATTTGGGCTTACCGAACACAGAAAGACAATGGGGCAATCTCTTTCGGGAGGACAAAAAAGAAGAGTTGAAATAGCCAGAGCTTTGGCATCTGACCCAAAATTCATTTTGCTTGACGAACCTTTTGCGGGAGTCGATCCTGTAGCTGTTGAAGACATTCAGTCGATTGTATCCAAACTAAAACAAAAAAACATTGGAGTCTTAATCACAGACCACAACGTTCAAGAAACTTTGGCTATTACCGATAGAACTTACCTTATGTTTGAAGGAAACATTCTGAAAGCAGGGAAACCAAGAGAATTAGTAGAAGATGAAATGGTAAGAAAAGTGTACTTAGGTCAAAATTTCATCTTCAGAGAAAAAAACATTTAAAATTTTATTCTTCTTCCTTATCTTCTTTGGACAATACATTGTTAGCTGCTAACAAATTGTACCATTGAAATACTTTTTTGATGTCATGATCCTTCACTTCTTGATCATTATATTCTTCCCAAATAGTTTCAAAATAATCTCTCAATTCAGCAGGTTCAGTTTTATGAGATTTAGATTCTTTTCCTCCTTCTTTGTCGTAAATTTTTCCAAAAACTTCTCCCAACGACAAATCGTCAACATGACCAAAAATTGTAATATCTGCTAGTGAAATCACCTTGCTAGAAGCAAATGCAGGCTTTCTTCTTCCCGTTTCTACATCTTCTATGATAATTCTGTTTGCTCCCTGAGAAACTACTTTGAAAAGTCCTGGCTTTCCAGAAATTGAGATTATTCCATCTATATTCATAGTCTGTTTTTTATAATAAATATTATTTTTTCACCTTTCCATTTGTAGTTTTTAAGAATTGAAGTATAATTATGGCCACAAACAAGGTCTGCAAATGAAAGAAATATTTATCAAAACACAAAAAACAGCTCGGGTTTTTAGTGAAAATAGCGAAAATAAGGAAGTTGAAGAAGTTGTAATTGCATTGCACGGCTACGCACAATTGGCTTCTTTTTTTATTAAAAATTTTAGTTTTTTAAAAGAAACGAACACGGCTGTGTATGCTCCAGAAGGTTTGAGTAAGTTCTATTGGCAGGGAATGGGCGGACGTGTCGTAGCTTCTTGGATGACCAAAGAAGACAGAGCAAATGAAATTATTGACCAACAATTCTATTTGAATTCAATACTTGATCAAATAATAATAGCTCACCCAAAAGCAAAAATAACTGTTCTTGGATTCTCGCAAGGAAGTGCAACTGCTTGTCGATGGATTTCTAAGATGAACCATAACATTCATCGATTAATAATTTGGGCTGGAGATATACCTGAAGATGCTCTAACTTCTAAACAATTATTATCCACACCAATCAAAATTGTATTGGGTGACAACGATGAGTTTATCTCTTCCGAAACGGCAGAAAAAAGAATGAGAACTTATATGAAATCTGGATTCGATATTCAGCGAATAAATTATGAGGGAGGGCACAAAATATATCCCGAGATTCTGGAAAAGCTATTTTAGCTGCGGAGAAGAGATTTGGCATTGTCCAATGCAGCATCGCTTATTACACTTCCGCTTAGCATTTTAGCTATTTCCACTACTCTACTTTCTTTATCCAAAACTTTCATTTTGGTGTAAGTAGCATATTCGTCAGTAGTTTTATACACCTTAAAATGAGAATCTCCTTTGCTGGCTATTTGTGGCAAGTGAGTAATTGCAAGAACTTGAGAATTTGCACTTATCTTTCTCATCATTTCAGCCATTTTGGAGGCAATATCTCCAGAAACTCCTGTATCAATTTCATCAAAAATAAGAGATGGCAATTGCTTTTTCTGAGCCAGATTAGTTTTGATACAGAGCATCAATCTCGATAATTCTCCTCCCGAAGCCACTTTTGCAATTGGATTAAAACTTCCTCCTTTGTTAGCTTTGAACAAAAACTGAATAGAATCTATGCCATTCTGAGAATATTCGGTCTTGTTTTCAATTTTCAACTGAATTTGAGCATCTTTCATACCCAATCCTAGTAACATTTCGTTAATTTCGGATTCTATTGATTTAAAAACAGCAGTTCGAGATTTAGTCAACTTCCCTCCCGTTTTTTCTACCAAAGTATAACTTTCGGTCACTTTTCCAGAGAGCTTTTCAATTTCTGAATCAAAATTGGAAGCTAACACAAGATTCTCTTCAATTCCATTTCTTACTTCTATCAATTCGGATACGGATTCTGTTCTGTGTTTTTGAAATGCAGTTTGAAGCAGATTCAGTTTTTCAGTCAAAACTTCTATTCTGTCGCTATCAAAAACAACATCTTCATTCGTTTCCTCAATCTCTGATTTCACATCTTCCAATTCGATGAGCGAAGATTGAATTCGCTCATAAATTTCTTTTGTTTTTTTACTAGAGTCAGAAACTGACGACAAAGAATGTGAAACATCTTGCAATTGACTTATTATTCCTAATTCGTTGTCTAACAATTCAAAAGCCTTATTAAAACTCGCTTTAATAAACTCTGCGTTGTTCAATAAATCCAATTCTTCTTGCATTTCTTCTTGATGAACCCCTTCTAGATTTAACGCATCTAACTCATCAAATTGAAACTGAAAGTAGTCTAAATCGGATTTTAGTTTAGCTTCTTTTTCTTTCAGGTTTTCAAGTTCAGATTTTAGTTTTTTGTACACCTCAAATTCCAACTTAAATTCCTTTTTGAGCTCATAGTTTTTGGCATTGGCGTCAACTATACTCAATTGATATTCGTTGGTATTCAGTAATAATGTTTGGTGCTGCGAATGAACATCAATTAATTTTTCACTCAATTGTTTCAATATGGCTAAAGAAACTGGCGTATCGTTTATAAAAGCTCGTGATTTACCCGAAGGTAAAATTTCTCTTCTCAAGATAGATTCAGACTCATAATCTAACTCATGCTCTACAAAAAATGACTGAAGATTCAATTCTTTGATTCCAAACCAAGTTTCTATCACACATTTTTCGCTTGCCTCGTTCAAAACTGCACCATCCACTCTCTCGCCCAATGTCAATCCGAGAGCTCCCAAAATGATAGACTTACCAGCTCCAGTTTCTCCTGTAATAGCAGAAAACCCCGAATTGAAGTCGATTTCGAGCTCATTGATAAGAGCGTAATTCTTTATTTTTATTTTTGATAGCACACACAAAAGTACGAAACAGAATGTGAACTTTTTCTATACTTTTCACTAAACTTTTATTTCACAATTATGGATTCTATTTTGGGTTTTTTGATAACTTTGTTACACTATGAATCACCTAGAAATAATAGCCGATTTAAAACAGAAGAAACTCCAGCCCATTTATTTTTTGGAAGGAGAAGAAACTTATTTCATTGATATGATTTCTGATTACATAGAAGATAACCTATTGCAAGAACACGAAAGAGATTTTAATCAGACTATTTTTTATGGAAAAGATGCTGATCCAAATCAAGTTATAGAAACCTGCAAAAGATTCCCGATGATGAGCGACAAGCAAGTCGTAATTATTAAGGAAGCCCAGCACTTGATAAAGGTTCTTGATAAATTTGAAAACTATTTCAAACAACCACAACCATCCACTATTCTAGTTTTTTGTTATAAATACAAAACCTTGGACAAGCGAAAAGCTATAACCAAGGTGATTTCAAAAAACTCATTATACTTTACTGCGGCAAAAATAAAAGATTACCAATTGCCTGCCTGGATAGAGAATCAGGCGAAAAGCCATAAGTTAAAAATTGACGGGAGAAACGCTTCTTTGTTGACAGAATATTTAGGAAATGACCTTAGCAAAGTAGATAATGAACTCTCAAAATTGGCCATGATTTTGAAATCTGGCGGAGAAATAACATCTCAAGCCATAGAAGATCACATTGGGATAAGTAAAGATTATAACGTGTTTGAATTGCAAAACGCACTTTCTGCAAAAAATCACGAAGCAGCTTATAAAATTGCTTACTACTTTGGTAAAAATGAAAAAGCTCATCCTTTTGTTTTGACTCTAGGGTTTTTATTCTCCTATTTTTCAAAAGTGAGTGTTGTTGCTTTTTCTAAAAACAAAGGAAACGACAATGCTTTGGCAAAGGAAGCCGGAATTTCGCCTTATTTTATTAAAGACTATAAAAATGCTGCTCGCAACTATTCACCTACCAAATTGGTGAAAATTGTGAAATATATGAAAGAATACGACTTAAAATCGAAAGGCGTAAATAACACCTCTGCCAGTCACAATGATTTGCTCAAGGAGTTGTTATTCAAAATTCTTAACTAAAAACTATCTAACTATGAACTTAAAACAAATAACAGCAGGAATTATAATCTTCCTATTTCTATCAGGGTGCTCTGTTTTTCAGCCAGCTACTCAAAAAAAAGCTGAAGAAAAAATGGATTTTTCATTTTCTAAATTGGACAAGAAAGGACTGATAAAAAAACGAGGAACCTCATTGGCCTATGAGTTTTGTATTCCCAACGAATCGGAATACCTGGATAAAATAAAATCCATTGATCAAACTATTGCCATTTACAAATCCTCGACAGGAAGAATAGGCTGTGGAGAAAATCAAATCTTGTGCATTGGCGAAACAATGGATAAAAATTACAAAGAAATAATTATCGCACTTACAAACCTTCCTTATGTTAAAAATATCAACGAAAGTTTTTTTGAGTAGCATTCTTTGCTTCTTATTGCTGACACAATGTTCCTCAACAAAAAAAGCAACCACATCAAGCACAGAGCTCATTGGTGAAATTACTGTTCGAGATATTCAGGAGAGCATTCACAAAGATTGGTTCAATAATGAGCTTTATACCTATCCTGTAGATACCGAAACTCTTGATGATTTGTTGAATAATCCCGAGCGATTAAAATCAATGTCTGTTACCATTTATATGGGAACTTGGTGCAGCGATAGCCAAAGAGAAGTACCGAGGTTTTATAATATATTGCGATTTTTGAATGTTACTGATTTTAAGATTATTGGAATGGATTTAGATAAAAAAACACCCCAAAAACTTGAAAAAGGAATGAAAATAAAATACGTCCCTACGTTTATTATCTACGAAAATGGAAAGGAAATAAATCGAATAATAGAATCGCCTGTTCAATCTCTTGAAAAAGATTTGATTTCAATAGTTCAGGCAAAAAATTACACGCCACACTACAATTAATCGTTTTTTTATTTCTATATTCATATAGTTATGGAAGAAATAAAACAATTATTTAATTTTAATGAACTCAATTCATTGAAAGTTCAAAAAGGCAGAATACTGATTTCTGATCCTTTTTTGAATGATAATTATTTTTCTAATGCCGTAATTCTCATTTGTGAAATGAATGAAAAAGGAGCATTTGGATTAGTGCTCAATCACTACATCGAAGAATCTTTGTCGGATTTTAAGAATGATTTTGACAATGAACGTTCAGATGAATTCAAAATTAGTTTGGGTGGCCCAGTGGATACCGATAGCATTTATTATATTCACAACAGACCTGATGTAATAAAGGACAGCATTAAAATCTTTGACAATATTTATCTCGGGAACGGCAAAAACTTCACTGATTTATCTACTCTAATTTCAAATGGCAAGATTTCAAAAAATGAATTGAAATTCTTTTTAGGATATTCCGGATGGACTGCTGGTCAGCTCGAAAATGAGTTAACCAAAAACTCGTGGTTTGTTGGTAATCTTTCGGCAAAAACTATCATGAATTACCAAAACGAAGACATTTGGAAAAAAACAATGGAAAAAATGAGCGAAAAGCACAGAGTAATTTCCAATTTTCCTCAAAATCCTTTACTCAATTAGCTTTGAATTACTGATTTTGTATCTTGATTTAAAAGCTGAACCAGTTGATCGGCCATTTTATGAAAAAACCGCTTGGTTTTGTAACTCCTCACCCATTTTATTCCTTGGATAGCATTAGTAAGGATAATTTCATCACACGACAATAAATGACCTGCAGTAATAGAACTTTCATACACTTTGATGTTGTTTGAAAGAGCCAAATTTATTACTTTCATTCTCATAGTTCCTCCCACACAACCAGAAGAAAGCGGTGGAGTGTACAACACACCGTTACTCACTATAAAGAAGTTAGAATTTGTACTTTCAATAATATTCATTTTATCATTAATCAAAAGATGATCTCCCAATCCCTTTTCTTTGGCAGCATGAATGGCCGCAACATAGAAAAATGCATTAGTTGTTTTGAAAGAAGCGTATTTATTCAATGGTTTTGTAACATCATTAAACAAATCTACATCAATTCCTTCTGGGCTCAACACAAAATCATTGGACGGAAACTGCTCAGCTTCAATTATAAATCCTGGTTCGTTTGTTTCGGAGTAATATGAAGCCACCTCACCTTTTCGGTAAATAGTAAGTTTTACTCTTCCTCCATGATGAATTCCATTGTGCTGAAGCAGGCTTTTGATTTGATTTTCAAAATAATCCAAAGTAAAGAAATCTGGAATATCAATACGAAACACTTTCATTCCTTCTAGTAACCTAGAAAAGTGCGCCTCGAAATTGTAAACCTCACCATTCACCACACGAATACTCTCGAACAAACCATCGCCATACCTAAAGGATCTGTTGTGTATTGAAAGAATGGGCTGGTCAGTTGGAAAAAACTCTCCGTTGTATAGTAGATCTGCACTCAAAATATTAGTGTTTTTTTTAGATTATGTTTTGAATTTGTTGAATAAAGTTAACAATAACAAACTTAGGACTAATAATTATTGTAAAAAGAACTCCGAACAAAGCTCCCAATAGATGAGCATCATGAGCAATATTAGTTCTTCCCCTGTTGTTCATATACATTTCGTATCCTACATACAATACTCCAAAAACGATGGCTGGCATAGGAATAGCCGCATATATATAAATGGTATTGGTAGGATCCAGAATAATGGAGGAAAACAAAACTGCAGATACAGCTCCCGAAGCTCCCAAAGAATTGTAAACGGGATTATCCTTATTCTTTCGCAAAGCAGGAAGTGATGCAAATAAAATCCCCCCTGTATATAAGGTTATGAAATAAAGTAAACCTAAGGAACCAAATTTGAGTTTAAATGTAAAAAAGAGCTCAACATACTGCCCAAAGAAATACAACACAAACATATTGATTCCCAAATGAATTAAATCGGCATGGATAAATGCATGCGAAAACAATCTGTGCCATTCGTTGTGGTAATAAACCTTAGCCGGATTGAACAACATTTTATGTTTCAATTCCAAATTTTCTGAAACATAGAGCGAAATGGCTACTGTTGTAATAATGATGATAATTGTAATCGAAAAACTCATTCTGATAATTGGGTTTGAATTCTTCTAAATTACCCAAAAGAGATACTTTCTACAAATAAATTACAAATGGATTGCACGAAATAGCCTAAGACTCGTACAATGAGTGGTTTGTAGCAAATTGAGGTGGTAATTGGTAAAAACATATTAAAACCAATCGTTTTTATGAACATTTACTCACTTTTATTAACATAAACCCTTGCTACACTTGGTTTATAAAGGATTTCGTATATATTTGTTACAGTTAACGAGAGTTAATGTTTTTTATTAATCATTTAAACAAAAGAAAATGAACAAAACAGATTTAATCGATGCTATGGCATCAAATTCAGGATTGAGCAAAGCTGACTCAAAAAGAGCTTTAGAAGGATTTATGGACGCTACTGCGGGATCTTTGAAAAAAGGTGACAAAGTATCTCTAGTAGGATGGGGAACTTTTTCTGTATCTAACAGAGCTGCAAGAACTGGAAGAAACCCACAAACTGGGAAAGAAATCAAAATTGCTGCTAAAAATGTGGTAAAGTTCAAAGCTGGTTCTGAATTAGCTAAGACTGTAAACTAAGGTATACCTTTAGTTGAATAAAAAATCCTGTTCCTTTTGGAACAGGATTTTTTTATGTCGTTTTTTTTGGGGTGAAAATTAGTTGATTATAGAATAATCAAACTCTAAAACTCAAAATCCAGATTCAATTTGTCTTTCAGATAAAGCAACTCTGGTTTGGTTTCGGATAATTTTAGGAATTTTTCTTTGTCGGTGTACAGAAAAACCTCGGCCTTTTCGTTTTTTACCAACTTAGCTTGAAGTTGAATGAAATAATTATTTAATTCTTTCTTTAGATAATCCAGAAAAGTTTGTTTTTCTCTATTGAAATTGTCAAACAATGTTTTGTTATCTAGCACGTGTTCAATCACAAAACCATCTTTCAGTTCAGGCGTATTGCAAGTAAGTGCAGTATGTAGCGTTTTTTTGTTTTTGTCGTTGACACTCACGGCATATTCTTGCCATTTTACCATCAATTGTTCTAGAGTAAACTCATCTTTGTCTTTTCTCTCTTCTTCCTCTGCCTGCTCTTGTTTTTTCTCAAGAGTTTGCTTGATTGAAAAACCAGAAAAGTTGGTGTTTTTGACAATCGGTTTCGAAACTACTTTCGGTTTTTCTTGAGGTTCAGGTTGTTTTTGAATTTCTTCAACTACTTTTGGCCCAGGAGTTACAGGCATTGCTTTTACTTCCTGAACAGTAGCAGCCACAACCGAAGACGAATTAGAATTTTCCGAAGGTGATTTAATTTCGGTTTCAGAAACTTTTGAATTCTCTTTAGTTTCTAGATTTTTTTTTTGCTCACTTTGTCCGAGTGAGCTTAGCTTAATAAGTGTGAGTTCCACCAACAACCGCTGGTTTTTACTGGTTTTGTAATGAGTGTCTGCATCCGAAATGAGCTCCAAACCTTTCACCAAGGTTCGTGCACTTGTTTCTACACTTTGCGAAAGATATTTTTCTTTCACATTCTCTCCTACTTCTAGCAGTTTTACAGTCTCTGGACTTTTAGAAACTAACAAATCTCTAAAATGACTTCCTAAACCAGTAATGAAATGATGTCCATCAAATCCATGATTTAGTATTTCATCCAAAGCCAACAAACAATCAGAAATATTGTGTTTGTTAATGGCTTCAACTATTCTAAAGTAATAATTATAATCCAGTACATTCAGGTTTTGAATGACAGAATCATACGTTATGTTTCTGTTCGAAAAATTGACAATTTGATCAAAAATAGAAAGAGAATCCCTTAAAGCTCCATCAGCTTTTTCGGCAATTACGTACAACGCTTCTTTTTCGTAGGTAATCCCTTCTTTTTCAGCAATTTTCTCCAAGTGAGCCACCATGTCTACTACTTTTATTCTATTAAAGTTGTAAACCTGACATCTGGATAATATGGTAGGAATTATTTTATGTTTTTCGGTAGTTGCAAGGATGAATATTGCATGCGGTGGCGGTTCTTCCAATGTTTTTAGGAAAGCATTGAATGCCGCACTTGACAACATGTGAACCTCATCTATGATGTACACTTTGTATTTTCCTACTTGTGGCGGAATTCGAACTTGATCCGTAATGTATCGAATGTCCTCTACCGAATTGTTCGAAGCAGCATCTAGTTCAAAAATATTAAAAGATAAATCTTCATTTTCGCCCAAAGAATCTTGATTGATGATTTTTGCAAAAATACGAGCACAAGAAGTTTTACCCACTCCTCTTGGTCCACAAAACAAATAAGCTTGTGCCATTTGCCCCGTTTTAATAGAGTTCTCCAATGTAGAAGTAATGGACTCTTGCCCTACTACACTATTAAATGAATTGGGTCTATATTTTCTTGCTGAAACTACAAATTCGCTCATGTAGTAAAATTAGTATAATTCTATTAGTTTAAAAGTAAATTCAGGGCAATTTTTTATCGAAATTCTATTTCTTGTCAGATTCCTAAATTCTACCTTATTTACTTATTCAAAATCTGGGTACAACAAATATTTTTTTCTCATTTTTTTGTAAGAATCCAATCCTTCTTCCCAAGATTTCTGAATATTTTCGATGGATTCATTTTTCTCTATTTGTTTTCTGAATTCATCTGTTCCTGCCAATAAATCGAAAAACCGAGCTCGGGTAATAAAATCACCTTTTGTTTTTTGATTCATCCCAATCAGCCAATGCAAATACAATCCCTTGGTATTTCTTACGTACAACAACCCAAACAAACTCAAATCATACCCTATACACTCTTTACCCAAATGTTTTGGATTTGTAGCTCCCACAGCAGATTTAGGTGTGAAAACAAAAGAACCGGTATCTATTTGAGGCGAACCAATTACCTGAAAAGGCAAGTCTGTTCCTCTACCTACACTTACGGAAGTTCCCTCGAAAAAGCACAAAGATGGATACAGATACACTGAAGACATATTGGGCAAATTGGGCGAAGGCGCTACGGGCAATTCATAAAAATCCGAATGAGAATAATTGAGACAAGAAATCACAGTTAATTTGCATTTCTTTTGTCCTTTTAGCCAAGTTTCACCATTTATCATGGTTGCCAACTCTCCTACTGTCAATCCGTGAACTACAGGAATTGGATGCATTCCTACAAAAGATTCAAATCCTTTTTGTAAAACTGGACCATCTACATAAAAACCATTGGGATTGGGCCTGTCTAGTACCAAAACCTCTTTGTTGTTTTCTGCGGCAGCTTCCATTATGTAATGTAAAGTAGAAATATAGGTATAGAACCTTGCCCCCACATCCTGAATATCAAACAACAGCAAATCAATATCTGCAATTTGTTCTGGTTTTGGTTTTTTATTGGTGCCGTATAACGAAACAATTGGCAAACCAGTTTTCTTGTCTTTGGATGACTGAACATGTTCCCCTGCCGAGGCAGTTCCTCTAAAACCATGTTCGGGAGAAAACACTTTTTTAACGTCAATTCCATATTCCAACAGTGCATCTACCAAATGAGTAGAGCCAACCATAGAAGTTTGATTTGCAACTACTCCTACTTTTTTTCCTTTTAAAAAAGGAAGATATTCTTGGGTTCGTTCTGCTCCCAACACGATGTCTGTTTTGAACTGAGTGGTGAAGCTAGATTCTTGCGAAAACCCAAAAAAAGATAAAAAGAATAAAAAAGAAAAAACATGGCGGGTACGAATACTCATAATTTGTGTAATTTTAACGAACAATAATTTTAACACTTCAAACTTTGGTAAGCAAATTTATTTCAAATAAACTTAGAAAAGAACTGAGCACAGGAAATAAATTTTCCAAACCCATTATTAAAGTGGCTATTGTGAGCATTACAATAAGCATGCTAGTTATGCTTATTTCCATTTCTGTTGTGCGAGGATTTCAAAGAGAAATTAAAAACAAGGTCGTTAATTTTTCTTCTCACATTCAAATCACATCGGGCGGAACCAATTTTAGTCTTGAAACCTCGCCTATTCATATTTCTAAAACTTACATGAACGAAGTAAGAAATATAGCTGGAGTTATTCATATTCAAACCTTTGCGACAAAAGCTGGGATTTTACAATCCAATGCGGATACTGTGGTGTATGATACCGAAACAAAAGTAAATCGAGACATTGAGGGAATTATTTTTAAAGGACTAAATACCGATTTTGATTGGAATTTTATTGAAACAAAACTCATAGAAGGAAAAACTTTTAGGGCTCAAAAAACGGAGGCTAACGACAGTATTTTAATTTCTAACTACCTTAAAAAAAGACTAAGACTATCGGTAAACGACAAAATAAGAGGTTACTTTTTTAACGGAAAAAAACCGATTGTAAAATCATTTGTGATTTCTGGAATTTATGAAACAGGACTCGAAGAATTTGATAATCAATTTGTATTCGCTGACATTCAGCACATTCAAAAACTAAATAGTTGGGGGATTTCAACTTCCTTGTTTTTGGAATTGTCGCCAAAAAATGAACATGTAAGAATTACTGCTAATTCAGTAGGCGGCAACGAATATTATATGTATCAGTTTCAGGATGATGTCTTATCGTTTCAAAAATCTATTTCATTTTGTGCCAATAAGGATACTGTAATTCGTGTTATTACCAACGACTACGCCATGAATACAGTAACTCTTAAATCAGAACCTGTATCTATTCCTGACACGGCTTGGTTACAACTAAAAGTAAATTCAACAAATGGCGAATGTGTGACAGCTACGGGCGAATTTGATTACGAGTCTATCAATGATTCTACCAGAGTTTACACAGGTTCAAATGGCACTATTACAACTATTTTGAGAACCACCGGAGGAAGCCAATCTGAGTTTATTGGAGGTTACGAAATCTATATCCAAGATTTTGATAAGTTAGACGAAATGGAAAAAGAAATCAGTTTTGTAACAGATCCTTTTCAAAAAATGTCAAAAGTAACTGACATGGAAAGCGAGATATTTGGTTGGTTAAATGTACTAGACACCAACGCGGTAATTATCATTGTGCTTATGATTATGGTAGCTGTGATAAATATTGCTGCTTTGCTTTTGGTGATTATTGTTGAAAAAATTAGTTTCATAGGAATCATGAAATCATTTGGTTCTCAAGACTATGTGGTTCAAAAAGTCTTTATCAATTTGGGAGGTTATATTTTGGGGAGAGGAATCATCTTTGGAAACTCACTTGCTTTTCTAATTATTTGGCTTCAATCTATGTTTGGTTTCATCAAGTTGCCTCAAGAGAAATATTATCTTTCGGAGGTTCCTCTTGGATTTGAATGGACAGAATTTATTATTATCAATTTTATAACTATTTGTTTGGCACTTTTTATTTTGTTCATTACTTCTTTATTTATTGCGAATATAAAACCCGTAAAAGCGATAAAATTCAATTAGTGATTGCACTACCTACCTTATCATTTCAATTCTTATAACTTACACCTTACTATGAAAGCAGTTTTTTTGACTAAATACGGAAAGAACCAACAAAATTTAGAACTAAGAGATACAAATTTACCCACTTTGGAGCAAGGAGAAGTGATGATAGAATGTGAAGGATTTGGACTCAATTATGCAGATGTAATGGCAAGGCAAGGACTCTATAAAGGCGCTCCTCCAATTCCTTGTGTATTGGGTTATGATGTAGTTGGAAAAGTGACAGAAGTAGCGGAAAACGAAAACAAACATTGGATTGGGAAACGAGTAGTCGGTTTAACTCGATTTGGAGGTTATGCAGAGTTTGCAAAAACAAAAGTCAGCGCAATTGCCGAGATTCCAAGCGATTGGAGTATTGCAGAAGCCACAGCAATTGCAACTCAGTATTGTACAGCTTACTATTCTAGCCAATATGTCACAAATTTACATCTTGGCGACAAAGTATTGATTCACGCAGCCGCAGGTGGTGTAGGAACTGCACTTACCCAAATCGCCAAAGCCAAAGGATGCGAAGTTTACGGACTCACAAGTTCCGATTCTAAATTTGACTACCTCAAATCGAATGGAGTAGATTTTCCTATTAATTTATCTAAATCAAATTACCACGAACAATTTAAAAAATTGTCTAGAGGCAAAAAAGCGGACGTTATTTTCAACTCCATTGGTGGAGAATCTATCAAAGAAGATTTTAGAATTTTGTCAGTCAGCGGAAGGCTTGTGAATTACGGAGCAGCAAGTATTTCAGGGAAAAAACCAAATTTATTTACTTTACTGGGACTATTGAGAAAAACACCTAAGATAAAGCCACTTAAAATGCTCGGTAAATCATCAGGATTGATTGGTGTGAACATGTTGTCTGTAGGCGATGTGAAACCCGAAGTTGTGAGTTATTGCATGAAAGAAGTAATCAAATTGATTAAAGAAAATACATCTATTAAACCTATTTCGGGAGGAGAATTTCCTGTGTCAGAGATTACAAAAGCTCACGATTTATTGGCAAGCAGAAAATCTACTGGGAAGATTGGGGTGAAGTGGTAAAAGCCTAAATCAAAGTCTCAAAACTGACTTTATAGCGAACATTTGTAAACAAATGCAGGAGGCATGTTGATTAGAGAAAAAGCCAGTTTTACTGAACCAAATTTCTCTTTCAATAGTTTATGTGCATTCAAGGAGTACTGAAACTGGATGTATTGTCCGTTTTCGCTCAAATTGTCAACTGCTCCTTTTAGGATATTCTCTTTTAGTTCTTTAGGAAACACAGTAAGAGGCAAAGAAGAAATAATGAAATCTGCTTTTTCTTGATTTTCAATAGCAAGGTACTCTCCTATTTTCTCTGCACTTTCATTCACAATCAATGCACGTTCATCTTTTATCTCTTCTTTTAGCTTTTGATAAAAACTAGGATTTGTTTCAAAAATGATCATGCATGCATCTGGATTCATTCTTTTCAAAATTTCTTTGGTAAAAACTCCTGTTCCAGGACCAAATTCTACGATACACTTTACCTCAGAAAAATCAATTCCTCCGTACATCTTATTGCCCAAAAATTTACTGCTTGGTGCTACTGCGCCTACTTCTGTTTTGTTTTTAAAAAATTCGGATATGAACGACATAGTGGATGATTCTTAATGTGTATGACCAAAATCATAGAAATTGGAACTTTTTTGAAATAAATTTGAATTCAAAAATACACAAGTTGTTGTCATTTCATAGCAATAAGTGTATTAAAATAACAGAGAATATCTAAATGAAAAAGAAACATTTTAAAAAATTGGGTTGGGCCGCAATCATTTTTTTCATAGTGAAAGGAACAATTACCTCTGCAATTATTCTCTATGGATTGTACTGGGGACTTAAATCTTAATCCCAAGTTGCATAGATAAAAATCACTCTAATGTTCTAATTGAGGCATAATTTAGTATAAATTAGATCTCGTCATTTAATTTTTTCTTAAAATCATCCAAAATCATTTATCAATTGATTAATTTCACCACAACTATTGGGGTCGACTGGATTTGACAGCGAGATGAATTAGTCCAGTAAGCATGTGGAGTATTGAATGTTAGCTCCTTAAATCAAAATATTCATTCCATTTAATTGGAGAAAACAACTACGCGTTAGCTGCGTAACCAGAACCGAGTTCTGTTACCTTAATCGCTCCAAAATATTGGACCGACTAACTGCCCAGCAATGAATTCCTGTTTAACTGTTCATTGCAGTTGGGTATCAAGTTTGTTAAACTAGTGCAGCCAGAGTCTTGATGGGTGTGCGAAACTAAAAAGAATAAGTTTGTAGTGGATTGCTTATGGTCAGCTACTTATCGAAAATTAATTGTGAGATAAACATGTAGAAAGCTCGATTATTCCTTGTTTGGACGAGGGTTCGAAACCCTCCGACTCCACCTACTTGAAAAGCCATTTTAGTTTTACTAGAATGGCTTTTTTTGTAAAGTTCATTCCTTTTTCTTCCCAATAAAACACCTTTCCATTTCATAAAATAAACTAAGTCTATTTATATTATAAGCCTTGTAATACGGTTTCCTATTCTTTTTTTAAATATTTTTATCTCAATCCTTTTCAATAGATTTCTTATTATAACGGTTTATTTATTAGCTTTAAAAAAAATTATACGACCATGAAAATTCTAAAATCTACTTTATTTCTATCGGCACTTTTTGCATTTGCTGTACTTTTTTTCTCATTCGATGCCAACAGAACCTCTCATTTGATAGATTTATTGGATGACGTACCAAGAAGTGGCGGTGTTGGAGCAATATTAGGTCAAGACAGAACAGGAAGTCCAGTTTCTTTAGGAACTTGTGGCTCTTGCCACAGCGGAGGTTCGGGTACAACTACAGTTGCCATTTCCATGAAAAACTCTTTGGGTGCAGCTGTTACTCAATATACTCCAGGAAATAGTTACACACTTGATTTGAATGTTTCAGGAACTTCTGGAAATAGAAGAGCTGTTCAGGGTGTTGTTCTTACAAGTTCCAATTCTCAAGCCGGAACTTTATCAGGTGCTACAGGGTTTTCATCGTTATCTACAGTTTCTGGAAGACAATATTTGGAACATACAGCACCAGCTACTTCAACTACT
>Ga0209771_1001285_pt1 | contig 16163 bp, 13 predicted proteins | sample SaaInl59LU_5_DNA_FD_184639 | JGI IMG/M metagenome (GOLD analysis project Ga0209771, IMG submission 184639) | Marine microbial communities from expanding oxygen minimum zones in the Saanich Inlet - ESP_59LU_5_DNA (SPAdes) (version 2) | ecosystem: Environmental > Aquatic > Marine > Intertidal zone... | reverse complement strand
TGGAGGAGCAGTATTGGTTTTTGATATTAATTTAATAAGCATTAATTAAATTAAACGAACTTATAAATTTAAAGCGATTAAGATAATTCTTGGTCGCTTTTTTTGTTTTAGAATTTCAGATTCATCAAAATTCTTTTCAAATGCTTACCTTAGACTTATTAAATTTGATAAATTAAAAGTTATGATCATCAAAAAAGAAGACATTAAACAAGAAGTATTTGATTTATATGATGATTATGCACATAACAAATTAACAAGAAAAGAGTTCTTAGCCAAGTTATCTTTGTATGCTGTTGGTGCAATTACACTTCCAGCTTTACTAAGTTTTATTACTCCAAATTATATTGATAGTATAGTAGTGCAACCTAATGACCCAAGATTAGATTCAAAAATGATTAATTACGAATCTCCAAAGGGTGGTCAAAAAATGAAAGGCCTGCTTTCTATTCCCAAAGATGATAATAAAAAACTACCAGGAATCTTGGTTGTGCATGAAAATAGAGGTTTAAATCCTTATATAAAAGATGTTGGTAGAAGAGCTGCTTTAGATAATTACATTACATTGGCTCCAGATGCTTTAGCACCTTTAGGTGGTTATCCTGGAAATGATGATGAAGGAAGAGCAATGCAAAGAAAAAGAGACAGAGATGAAATGATTGAAGATTTTATTGCTGGTTATAACTATTTAAAAAAACACAAAAATTGTAATGGTAAAATAGGTGTTGTTGGTTTTTGTTTTGGAGGGTATATTTCAAATATTCTGGCTGTAAGAATTCCAGAGTTAGCAGCTTCTGTGCCTTATTATGGCAGACAACCTGATGCTGAAGATGCAGCAAAAGTTAAAGCACCTTTACTTTTACAATATGCTGGTTTAGATAAGAGAGTAAATGCTGGTTGGCCAGATTATGAAAAGATTTTAAAAGAAAATGAAGTCACATACACAGCTCATTTTTATCCTGATGTAAATCATGGTTTTCACAACAATACCACTCCAAGATATGATGAAGCTGCTGGAGAATTATCTTGGACAAGAACAATGGATTTTTTCAAAACACATTTAAAAGAGTAAGTTTTAAATGAGCAAAAAAAAATTAATTAGCAAAGAGCTAGAAAATTTTTACAACAAAGCGTCAGAAGAAACCCGCCTTGAAAAAGGCATGGGTATTTTTGAGTTTGAACGAATTAAAGCTCTAATAGCAAAACACATTTCCAAACCAAATTGTACCATTATTGATGTTGGAGGTGGAACAGGAAAATACAGTGAATGGCTTGCAAAAGAAGGACATTCAGTTCATTTAATAGAACCAGTAGAAAAACACTTAAAACTCGCACAAAAGCGAGCAAATAAACTTAAAAATAAATTTTCTATTACTATTGGTGAAGCTAGAAATTTACCATTAAAAAAAGAAACTGCAGATATTGTAATCCTTCACGGACCTCTATATCATTTGCAAAGAAAAGAGGATAGAATAAGTGCAATTGAAGAAGCAAAACGTGTGCTTAAAAAAGGAGGTATTATTTTAGGATTTGCAATAAATGCTACTGCATCTACTGTTGTCGGTTTAATGAATGGGATGATCCATGCCAACTCATTTTTTGAAATGTGTAAACAAGAATTAACTTCTGGTATTCATAATGCCCCTAAAGATTTTCCATTCTTATTGACCGATGCTTATTATCATAAACCACAGGATTTAAAATCAGAATTTTTAGAACATAATTTTAAAATTTTAAATCTCTTTGCTGTAGAGGGTATGATTTGGTTAGACAATGAATATTTTGCAAATATGTTAGATAAAAAGAAATCAAAAACTTTAAAAGCGCTACAAACACTCACAGAAAATGATGAATACCTCTTGCCTTTTAGCCCACACATGATGCTTGCAGCTAAAAAATAATTTTTTTTTATAATAAAAAGTTACTTCTAATTCTATAAAAGCATTGTGCTTTAAATTTTATTAAAACGACATAGATCTGAGAAATTCATTTCATTTAAAATTGATAACTTTGCTATTAAATAATTAAATATAAAATAGAAATGGCAAGAGGATATTTTAATGTTCCAGTTGCAATAAACGAACCTGTTAAAGGGTATGCACCTGATTCTCCAGAAAGAGAGGAATTATTAGCAACTTATAAAGAAATGTTTAATGGCAATGTAGATGTGCCAATGCATATTAATGGTAAAGAAGTAAGAACAGGTAACACTAAAAACATTACACCTCCTCATGACCATCAACATGTTGTTGGACAATATCATACAGCAGATCAAAGCCATATAGATGACGCAATTTCTACAGCATTAGCAGCTAGAAAATCTTGGTCTTCTGTTTCTTGGACAGAAAGAGCATCTATTTTTTTAAAGGCAGCTGAATTATTAGCTGGCCCTTATAGAGCAAAAATGAATGCTGCTACCATGATTGCACAATCTAAAAATGTACATCAAGCAGAAATTGATGCGGCTTGTGAAATGATTGATTTCTTTCGATTTAATGTACAGTATATGATCGATATTTTTAAAGATCAACCACAATCTGCTCCAGGAATCTGGAACAGAGTTGAATATAGGCCTTTAGAAGGTTTTGTATATGCAATTTCACCTTTTAACTTTACGTCTATTGCAGCGAATTTACCAGCAGCTGCGGCTTTAATGGGTAATGTTGTAGTTTGGAAACCATCTGATCATCAAGCATATTCTGCACAAGTTATCGTAGATTTATTTAAAGAAGCCGGTTTGCCTGATGGTGTAATTAATGTAGTTTATGGAGATCCTGTTATGATTTCTGATGCATGTTTATCTTCTCCAGATTTTTCTGGTTTACACTTTACAGGATCTACAACCGTATTTAAAAATCTTTGGAAACAAATTGGTAACAACATACATACGTATAAAACCTATCCAAGAATTGTAGGTGAAACTGGAGGTAAAGATTTTATATGGGCTCATAATTCTGCAAATCCTTTACAAGTTGCAACAGCAATTACTAGAGGATCTTTTGAATATCAAGGTCAAAAATGTTCTGCTGCTTCACGTGCATACATTCCTGCTTCTATTTGGAATGATGTTTTAAAACACTTAAAAAAGCAAACATCAGAATTAAAAATGGGTTCTCCAGAAAATCCAGATAATTTTGTAAATGCAGTAATTCATCAAGGTTCTTTTGATAAAATTGCAAAATATATTGATGCAGCAAAAGAAAACGAAAATGCAGAAATTATTATTGGTGGAGGACATGATAAATCTAAAGGATACTTTATTGAACCAACTGTAATATTAGCTAAAAATGCTACTTATGAAACAATGACAACTGAGTTATTTGGGCCAGTGATGACTGTTTATGTTTATGAAGATAACGAATGGGAAGCTTCTTTAAAATTAGTAGACAACTCTACTGAATATGCTTTAACAGGTGCAATTTTCTCTACGGATAGATATATTGTTGAGCAAGCCTCTAAAGCATTAGAAGATGCCGCAGGAAACTTTTATATTAACGACAAACCAACAGGTGCTGTTGTAGGTCAGCAACCTTTTGGAGGAGCAAGAGCTTCTGGTACAAATGACAAAGCTGGTTCTGCACAAAATCTATTAAGATGGACATCTGTGAGATTAATAAAAGAAACTTTTGTTACTCCACAAGATTACAAATATCCATTTTTAGGTTAGAAAAATGATAGAATTAAAAAAGCCCCATCAAATTGATGGGGCTTTTTTAATTTATTCAATAACTAATTTTCTAATGGTTTGTTTATTTCCATTATTAATTTTTAACAAATACAACCCTTTAGATAAGTTATTAAAAGAAATATCTTCTTTAAACAATATACTTGTATCTCTAAAAACTTTCTCTGCAACACTTCTTCCGCTTATATCAAACAATTCTATTTTCGTTTTAGCAGTGTCAAATGTTTTAAATATTAATGTAAAGTTTCCGTTATTTGGATTTGGAAATAAATTGAACTTATTAAAAGTTACATCATCTAAAGACGCTGTAGCTTCTTCTACAATTATGGTATAGTCTTCGGTTTCTCCATCATGACCATTAATACAAGAGGTTGGAAATTCATTTTCTTCTGGGTCAGAGTATTTACTGATAACTCGCATAACAGTTGAGCCTAATTTTGCATTTGAAGGTACCGTTATTTGTAAAGGGCTTAAATCTGTTGCACCATTGGTAACATTTGCTGCAAGGCCTAAATTATATTCTTCATCTGTATCGTTAAAAACACAATCACCATTCCAATCTATCCATGCTTTAACCAATACTTTATAATTTCCATCTGAATTTACATTTACAGTTAACTCATGGGTATCATCTCTTTTTACATTGGTAGAAATCTCTGTGTAATCAAAATAACCTTGTAGCACTAGATTATCATTATACTTCGAAGAAAATTTATTAATTGTGTTAAATTTTACTAAAGTTGTACTTGTAGCGTACTCAGTTGTTCCGATAGATTCACATAAGGTACAACTTTGCGTTGTAAAAGTATAAGCATCAGAAAAGCTTCCTTCTCCACAAGAATTTTTGGCTTTTACCCTCCAATAGAAAACTGATTCTTGCTCTAAAGCAGGACTATCAAATGAATTTGTATTAGAGTTACCTGAAGCAATAATATTTGAAAAGTTACTGGTAGTAGAAATTTCGATATCGTAAGAAGTGGCATTATCATCTTCTTGCCAAGTTAATACTGGTGCTATTAATGCATCTGTCTTATTATCTTCTGGAGTAGATAATGTTAAGGCACTAAACGTTGGTGAGTTTATATCTAAACTAAGTGCTAAATTTTGAACAACACTTCCACCAGTGGCAGAAACATTTATCGTATAATTAATCGGGTTTACGTCATTAAAATTTAAAATGGTTACAACAACATCACCATTTTCACTTACTGTTTCTGGAGTAAAAGATACTTGAGAATTTAATGGATTGCCTGCACTTGAAAAACTAACTGTTTCTGAATAATTATTTATAAAATCTAAGTTTAATGTATAACTAACCGTCTCTTCACTAACATTACAAGCACTTAAATCTCCAGTGGTGTTTGTAAAAATAAAGGTTGGTTCTGTAGAATTTACATTAATAACTCCTGAATTAATAGTATAAAAAATATTACCGACAGCTTCAACCATTATTTTTGCATTGGTTGCTACTTCATTCGGAATTACAATATCTTGAGTACCGTCATTTGGAGTATTAGCAAGAAGAACAACTGGAAATGTTACTCCACCATCTTTAGAAAGTCTAATATTTACAAATTCGCAATTAATTGGCGCTATATCTGTAGTACTTTTTGTCCAACTAATGGTTTGTGTAGACCCTACATCCCAAGTAACATCTGAAGCCTGAGAAGTAACTGTAAAAGCAGCAACATCTGCAACTGTAATTTTAACATCATCTCTTGCTGTGCTTCCTCCGCCAACATTATTATCCCTAACTGTGAAGGCAAAATTTAACTCTCTTGCTACTGAGGGAAGCACTTCCCAAGGAGAGGATCCAATACCCCCAACCCCACTATTTTCTGCTAATTCAGGGAAATGCCTATAAGCTACAGTTTTTGAAGGCAAAGACCTAAACATAGGGCCACCACTATTGGTTTCAGCAGGTGGCATTATTTCACCTATTTCGTTATCTATCTGCTCCCAATTATAGCTAAGTGTACCTAGACCATCTGCATCATCCGCCTCTCCAGTTAATTTAAATGGTGTTGATTTTGGAATAGTATAATCTGATCCTGCATTTGCAGTTGGTGTAGCATTATTGGTATCTGTTAATGTAGCACAGCTACCTGTAGTCTGGATAATGCTTTGCATTTGAGAAATACTAACTGTATGAAAATAATCATCACTATTACCTGAAGCATCACCAACACTTAAAACATTTGGATTACAAATACCAGCATAACCCATAATTGTAGACCCACTACCTGGTTCTATAGCTGTAGCATTAGTTCTATTACAATTATTATTCTGTGTATGTGTTGCTCCAAATTGGTGGCCAATTTCATGAACTACATAATCTATATCATAAGGATCGTTTACTGGAGAAGAAATCCCAGTAACACCTCTAGCCTTTTGTCCATCTCTACAAACAACCCCTAAACCTGCTAGACCACTACCTCCAATACTAAAGATATGACCAATATCATAATTTGCGGTTCCTATTTGTAAGTCACAAATACCTTGAACTTCATTTATCATAGTATTCGCAGTACCATCTGTAATTCCGTCTGTATTGGCATCTAGAAAAATAATGTTTGTATTATTTTCTACTAAAACCATTTTTACACCTAAATCTTTTTCAAAGACACCATTAATTCTTGTTAATGAGGTATTCATTGCAGAAAGGACGACTGCTTTTTTATCTTCATCAGTTGCAGACGAGGCAATTCCTTGTCTATTAATATGAAACTGAGCATATTCTCCACTACAAACAACTGCAAGTCTATATGTTCTTAATTTGCCATCATTTACTAGTCTATTAAATATTGGTTCTGAAGCAACTTGTTTCACATTGTCTTCTACCAAACATTGAAAATCTTGTTCTTCTTTAGGTAAATCCAATCTACTATAAACAATGTAATTGTTTTTATCCTTAGAGTAAGGATCTATGTATGTTGTAGCTTCATGTTTTGAAGAAATGACTGCATGTAAACCATCATAACCTATGCTTATCTTAGCAATAGCAGTTGAATCATCTAAACCTATTGCTGTGTATGATTTAATTTCGGGAAACCTTAATTGCAGTGCTGTTTCAAAATTAGACGTTTCTCGAACTAAAAAACGGTTCAAAACCCCACTTTTGTTAGGTAAGTAAATAAGGGTTTTATTTTGAGTTGAAGATTTTTTTAAGACTTTTTGAAAAGCAGTAAGTTTTAAATTTAATAATTGATAAGAAGTTGGAAAATACTCTTTTTGATAGATGTCTTTTTTTTGAAAAGAGTTCTTTGATTGTTCTGAAACACTCCAGAAATTTTGAGCTGAAAATTGATTTACAAAGAGTAATAGTAAAGTTAAAATTGTGAGATTACGTAATTTTTTTTGCATAAATTAAAATTTTAAACAAGTATGTAACTAACAAATATAGGAATTATTTACCTTTGTATTCGAAATTATGAACAGAAACATACTACTTAAAGACCTTACTTTAAAAGACTATAAAGAAACTTGGGATTACCAAACTGAGTTATTACAAGAGATTGTAGATACAAAAATTTCGAACCGTAAAAATTCTGAAACAGTAACTACCAAAAATCATTTCTTGTTTGTAGAGCATCCACATGTATACACTTTGGGTAAAAGTGGAGATTTGAGTAATTTATTATTAAATGAAATTCAAATAAAAGAAAAAGGAGCTACATTCTATAAAATTAACAGAGGTGGAGATATCACATATCATGGACCAGGACAAATTGTTGGATACCCAATTTTAGACTTAGAAAACTTTTTTACAGATATTCATAAATACTTACGCTTGTTAGAAGAAACAATCATTTTAACTATTGCAGAATATGGTATTAAAAGCACTAGAAGTGAAGGTGAAACAGGTGTTTGGTTAGATGCAGGTACTCCTTTTGCCCGTAAAATATGTGCTATGGGAATACGTTCCTCTAGATGGGTTACTATGCACGGTTTTGCCTTAAATGCAAATGCAAATTTGGGTTATTTTGATAATATAATTCCTTGTGGAATTCGTGGTAAAGCTGTAACCTCTATGGAAGCTGAATTGAACAGGAAAGTGGATATAGAAGAAATAAAAAGTAAAATCTTAAAGCACTTTAAGACTCTATTCGAGGTTGAAAATTTTATAGATTCTTAGCTTATTTTTCCTCGTTGAAATATACTTTATAATACTTCATTTTTTTCTCTTCATCGTAACCTCTTTCTAAATATTCTGAGGCTGCATCTGGAGCATCAACATCTAATTTAATACTGATATTGGTATCTAACTTAATTTCAGTTTTAAGTTTATTTTTTTCTTTCTTTAAAACAACTCCAGAAACATCAAAATTATTTCTGATAAGAACATCATTTAAATTTTCATAATGCTTCTTGTAATCTTCAAATAAATCTTTGTGTTTCTCTTCTTCAAAAATTTCATCTTTAAAATTATGATAATCTACAGCCTCATGTTCTTTAAAATAATCCACAGTGTTTGCCAAAAAATTACCTTGCTCTTGTTTTCCAAATTCAGGCTTAATAACTTCTTCAGAAAACTCTTTACATAACTCTAAATAGTTTTGAGTGTGTGAATTATAATCATCTGCAAGCTTAACTCCTAGAAAATTCTTAATCCAATATTGGGCATCATAATTATTATTATCTACAGAAAATACAACTGTACCTTCTGTATCTGAAGTATTCAAAATTAAACAACCTTTATCAATTTTTCTTGTAGATATTCCTTTTTGAACAACAACATCAAAACTCTCATTATCATCTAAATAAGTTTGAAAAAAATCTACTTTATTCTCGATTTTAAACACACCAATAGCTTCTGTCAAAACATCTTTATACTCAATACCTTCTATAAAAACTACAATAACATCACCCGTTTTAATTTGTGCAGAATTAGACTGCTCATACAAATGGTTTACCATGTTTTTAGAAAATTCTACAAATGCACTTTCGTTTTTAAAAATTTCTGAAGCATAATCATTTAACTCATTTAAACGCACATCTGCATGGTGTGAAAAACGATAACTTTGAGTTAAAGAACCAAAAGGTTTTAAAAGAAAACTTTTCATTAAATCATAGCTTTCTTGATCAAAACGAATTAAATCCTCAGAAAAAACATTCTGGCCACTATTAAATTTATTAGCCACTTTATGTAAAATACATTTTGTTATTTCTGCTCTCGTTTTTTTAATCATCTCTAAAACTTTAGGAGGTAAAAATAGAAAAACTTTATGGCTAAAAATCTAATTTTTTATAAAAAAAATCGCTCTTTAAATTAACAATTTTGATGAAATGATTCAGCAAGTAAAACCAAAGAGTTCTTAAAACTTTAATTTAAATTGTTCTGGCAACAATTTAAATGTCTTACGATGATGAATTGTAGCCCCAAATTCACGAATAGCAGCTCTGTGCTCTTTGGTAGGATATCCTTTATTTTTTTGCCAATTGTACATTGTAAATTCTTGATGAATCTTTTTCATATATTCATCTCTGTAAGTCTTAGCTAATACTGAAGCTGCGGCTATACTTAAAAACTTAGCATCTCCTTTTACGATAGTTTCATGAGGTATCTGTTTGTAATTTCTAAACTTATTTCCATCAACAATAATAAATTCTGGAGTAATTTTTAAATCTGCAATAGCTCTATGCATACCTGTAATTGAAGCTTGCAAGACATTTAATTCATCTACCTCATCTTGGTATATGAATGATACTGCATAAGCTAATGCTTGCTCTTCTAAAATTGGTTTTAAAATCTCTCTATTTTTTTCTGACAACTGCTTGGAATCGTTTAAAAGTGGATGAGAAAAATCTTTAGGCAAAATAACTGCAGCTGCAACAACGGGTCCAGACAAACAACCTCTACCTGCTTCATCTGTGCCGGCTTCTATAAGATAACCACTATAATTTGATTTTAACATGTTACAAAGAAAATAAATTTATAATTAACAGATATACCTATAATTATTAACTACAATTTTCGTTTAATTATTTTACATTTGCTTTTGTTGATTTTTGAAATGAAAAAAACGTTTGTACTTTCTTTTTTGATATTTATATTTTCACTGAGCAGCTTGCATAGTCAAAGAAAACTAGGTGCAGGAGCTAAGAGAGAACAAACTACTAGAATTGGTTTAGACGGAAAAGTTGATACTTTAAATACAAAAAGTTCTACTAAAGTTATTTTATCTGGAAAAACAAAATGGACTGATTATAAGATTATTTCTCATAATAGAGATACAACATACATAGACACTACTCTTACTTTACAAAAAGAATATAAATTTAATTATTTACGAACTGATAATTTTGAATTATTGCCTTTTCACAACCAAGGGCAAACCTTTAACAACTTAGGGTATAGTTACAATAATATATTGCGTTTACCCGATTTTGGGTTTAGTGCAAAACAGGTAAGTTATTTAGAAGTTGATGACATCAACTATTTTGAAGTGCCTACTACAACTACTGAAATAATGTACAGAACAGGCTTACAACAGGGCCAAGTTGTAGATGCTTTATTTACGCTCAACTTTTCAAAAAGATTAAACATATCTCTATCCTACAAAGGGCTTCGCTCTTTAGGAGCATACAGAAATTCCTTGGTAAGTAATGGTAATTTTAGGGGAACTTTTAATTATACTTCTAAAAACAAACAATATGAAGTTAGAGGGCATTTAGCAACTCAAGATTTTTATCATCAAGAAAACGGAGGGTTGACTCCTACATCTTTAGAAAACTTTATTAATGAAGATCCAAATTACGAACAAAGATCTCGTTTAGATGTAAATTTAAATGATGCTTCTAGTCAATTTGATGCTTCTAGACTTTATATCGAACATAGCTATAAACTGTTAGCTGAAAGAGATACGTTAACAGAAAAAGATTTTAGTAATCTTAAAGTAGGGCATGTACTAACTAATGAGAGTAAAAGTTATGGTTTTAACCAAACAACAGCGACAACATCTATATTTGGAGATACAAATGGAACAGGATCTTCCAATAATAATGCACAAAGTAAACTAACAAATAATGAATTCAATTTAGAATTTAACTCAAAATATGTTTTAGGTCAGCTAAAGGCCAAAGTACATTTCACCGATTATAGTTATGGGTATGATACAAAACTAAATACAAATAGTATAATAAACAACTACCAACTAAAAACTACTGCAGTTTCTTTTGGAGCAGATTGGAATGCTAAAATTAAAAACTTTAATTTAAATGCAGATGCCACTATTACTCCTGGTTCAGGAATATTGTCTGGAAATTATATAAAAGGAACAGCAGTTTACGAGAAAGATAGTTTATTTGCTATTAGGGGTTCAGTGCTACTAAGTTCAAAATCACCGAATTTTAACATGTTATTACACCAAAGTAGTTATGACAACTACAACTGGCAAAACCAATATAGCAATGTAAACACAAGAGACTTAGGGTTTTCGATAGCCTCTAAATGGCTAAACGGTTCCTTAAACTTTACAAATATTGATAATTATACCTATTTTAATACACAAAGTAAACCATCACAATTTGAAGATCAAATTGCTTATTTAAAGGTAAAAGTTAATAGAGAGTTTAAATTTTGGAAATTTGCACTAGACAATACCCTTATGTATCAGAATGTTAGCAGTGGGAGTTCAGTTTTTAGAGTACCTGAATTTGTGACTAGAAATACTTTCTACTACGCAGACAATTGGTTTAAAGGAGATGCAATGTTTGTAAATATTGGTATTACTTTTAAATACTTTACAGAATATAATGCAAACGCATATAATTCTCTACTAGCCGAATTTACATTACAAGACAATGAAGTTATAGGTTTCCCAACCTTTGATGTGTTTTTTAATGCAAGAGTAAGAAGAACAAGACTCTATTTAAAAGTAGATAATGTAACTTCTAGTTTTACGAAAAAAAACTATTTTTCTGCACCTAACTATCCGTATAGAGACTTTACAGTTCGGTTTGGATTAGTTTGGAACTGGTTTATTTAATATTAAAATGAAAACAAGACTTAAAAATAACTGGAATTTTTTTTTTATTCTAAGTTTAACATTGGGACTAGCTCCTTTTAATCCTCCTCACTTATTTGGTAAAATATCTTGGATTATGGGTGGCAATGCGTTCTCTAAAGTAGATGGAATGGCATTAGAAGATTGGTTTGATCTTTTTTTACATGGAACACCATGGTTTCTTCTTTTTACCGCAATTATACTTAATATTTTTAGCAAGATTAGAAAGTAACTTTTAATTACTTTTTCTTAAGTAATCTAATTTTTAAATTTAATGCAGCAAATAATAATGTTGTAAATGGACTTAACCAATTGAAAATGGCATACAAAAAGTATTCTCCTACTCCTACTCCCAAAACACTAGACTGATAAGCCCCACAAGTATTCCATGGTATTAAAACAGAAGTTACAGTCCCAGAGTCTTCTAGCGTTCTACTTAAGTTTTCTGGTGCTAAACCTTTGTCTTCATAGGCCTTTTTAAACATTTTACCGGGAATTACGAGTGCTAAATACTGGTCTGAAGCTACAATATTTAACCCTAAACAACTTATCACTGTACTTGCAAACAAACCAAAAATAGAACTAGCAACTGCTAATAAACTTTTTGTAATTTTAGACAATGCACCTATAGCATCCATAATTCCGCCAAACACCATCGCACAAATAATTAAAAATATTGTCCAAAGCATTCCTTTCATTCCTCCTGCCGCAAACAACTCGGTTAATTTTGCATCACTAGTTTCAATTTGAACATCACTTAAAATTGCTGTTGTTATCGTCTGAAATTTTGAATCTGACAACCCTTCTAAAATTCCGCCTTGAAATATAAAAGCAAAAATAGAAGCTAAAACAACACCAGCCCCTAGAGCTAATAGAGGTTTTGTTTTTAGTAAGATCATAAGGACCACAATTACAGGCACAATGAATAGTAACGGTGTTATTGTAAAAGTTTGTGCTATTGTAACTAATAAATTACTAACATCTGCACTACCAGAAGTATCAATAGATGCATTTAGAATAGCAAAAACTACTAAAGTTATTATTATAGTTGGCACAGTGGTATAGGCCATATATTTTATATGAGTAAATAAATCTGTACCAGCCATAGCTGGAGCTAAATTTGTAGTATCTGACAAAGGAGACATTTTATCTCCAAAATAAGCACCAGAGATTACAGCTCCTGCAATCATTCCTGATGGAATACCTAAAGCGCTACCAATTCCAATTAAAGCAATACCTACAGTAGCAGAGGTAGTCCAAGAACTTCCTGTTGCTATAGAAATTATTGCAGCTATTATGACAGATGCAGGTAAAAAGATAGCAGGGCTTAATACCTGTAAACCATAGTACACCATTGCAGGTATAATACCACTTACCAACCAAGATCCTGCAAGAGCACCCACTAAAAACAAAATTAAAATAGGCACAAAAACACTTTTCCAGTTTTCCCAAACTTCTTTTACCATCGTAGTAATCGAGATCTTATTGGAAAACCCAACAGTAGCTGCAAAAAAGCCACCTAATAAAAGAATATATTGATTGGTATATGCACCAAACCACTCTTGCCCCTCTACAAAAAAGATGTTGTAAGCTAGTAAAGCCATTAAAATGAACACAGGAATTAAAGATTCTAATAAACTTAACTCTTTAGTCAAATTATTAACGGGTGAATCGTGCTTTAATTTATTATTGTTTTCTCTGTCTTGCATATCAAATTAATTGTACTGTAATGTTACGATTTTACAGCTTGTTATGCAAATCAAATTGGAGTACTTACTTTTCTAAAAAACTAACAAATACCAACTTCTTGCATACACATTTTCATCATTTGATACGTACGTTCAATGGTATTATCTAGTCCAATAGAAAATCGAATTAATCCGTCTGAAAGCCCCATTTCTTTTTGTTCATCTTCAGGTATTTCTGATGATGTAGAACTTCCAGGAGCAGAAAATAAGGTTTTATAAAACCCTAAGCTTACTGCCAGATAACCTAAGTTTTTCTTTTGCATTAACTCCATTAAAGCATTTGCTTTTTCTAAAGATCCAACATCGATAGTTAGCATACCACCAAAACCATATTCTGTGTTAATCATCATCTTAAATAATTGATGTGAAGGATGAGATTCTAAACCTGGATACACAGTTTTAATTCCATCTTGTTGAAATTTTCTAGCTAAGAATATAGCATTTTTACTATGTTGTTTCATACGAATATGAAGCGTTCTTATATTTTTTAAAACGGATGAAGCTCTTAGACTATCCATAGTTGAACCTAACAGCATACATGCACCATTGTTTACATTACGTAAATCATTTATGAATTCTTGTGTACCACATACAACACCTCCAACAGTATCTGAAGAACCATTAATAAATTTTGTTAAGCTATGAATTACAATATCTGCACCTAACTTTACTGGAGAAATTGATAAAGGAGAAAAAGTATTATCTACCACCAATTTTAAATTGTATTTTTTGGCTAAAGCTGATAAACCTTTGATATCAGCAACCTCTAAAAGCGGATTACTTACAGATTCACAATATAAAACTTTGGTATTTTTATTAATTGCTGCTTCTACAACATCTAATTTTGTGATATCTACAAACGTAGTTTGTATACCTAATTTAGGTATAAAGTTTTTTAAAAAAGCATAAGTACCTCCATAAATGGTTCTGCTAGAAACGATATGGTCGTTTGCAGCACATAACTGCAATAAAACAGGTGTTATGGCCCCCATTCCAGAAGCTGTAACATTTGCAGTTTCTGTACCTTCCATTGCAGCAAGAGCTTCAGCCAAATTTAAATTTGAAGGAGTAGAATGACGAGAGTATAAATAACACCCATCTGCGTTACCCTCAAAAGTATCGGACATTGTTTTTGCTGATAAAAAGGTATAGGTTGATGAATCTGAAATTGAAGGATTTACACCTCCAAATTCACCAAAATGCTGTAAATCTTGTATACTGTCTGCTGGATTGAAACTCATAATAATATGATATTTTATTTACACAAAACAACAATTATATAGATCGTTTATCAATATACATCATAAAATATAGATTATTTTTTTATAGTTTTATATATATTTAGATATATATTCTATTTTTAAAAAATGAAATCAATTATTTAGAAAAAAATACACTTTATGCATTTAGATCGTATCGATAAAAAACTTATTAATTTACTTCAGCAAAATAGCAAACAGACCACTAAGCAACTTTCTTTACAATTAGATTTATCTATAACAGCAGTTTATGAGAGAATAAAAAAATTAGAAAAAGAAAATGTATTAGAGAAATACGTAGCAATTGTAAATAAAAGTAAAATAGGAAAATCTTTTTTAGTGTTTTGCCATGTTAGGTTAATTCAGCATACAAAAGAAAATGTAACTACTTTTGAGAAAGAAGTATTAAAGTTAGAAGAAGTTTCAGAATGCTTTCATGTAAGTGGAGACTATGATTATATATTAAAAATATTTGTTAAAGATATCGAAGAATATCGTCAATTTATGGTAAGTAAACTAACTGCGATAAAGTATATTGGTAGTACACATAGTACTTTTGCTATAAAGAGTGTAAAAAACACTACAGCCATTTTTACAAAATAAAAAACCCAAAACAATAAGTTTTGGGTTTTGGATTAAGTTTTGTTATTTGTTTGAGTGTGACCCATCACAATAACCGTCTTTATCAGATGTGTTTCCACACCCACACTTTGGTTTTTCTAGTCTCATATTTTTTTAAGCTTTTGTTTTAACTACAAATGACATTTCCATTAAATCATCTATAAATTTATCTTTTAAATTATTAAAAAAAGATTTAGATGCATATTTAACATTAAACTCTGCTCTGTTTACCATAAATTTTTCACTAGAAAAAGTAGTAACTCCATCTATTGTAGAAATAGTAGCAGGTATCGTAATACTTTTAGTAACATCTTTAATTGTTAAATTTCCTGTAACATTTAGTAAGCCTTCATTGACTTCAACACTAGTAATTATAAATTTAGAGGTAGGATATTTTGCAATATCAAAAAAATCTGGTGCTGTTAAATGCCCTACTAATTTTCCATTTCCTTCGTTATCAGCTGGAATATCTAATACATTTATTGTAGACATGTCTATTACAAACTCTCCTCCTTTTAAATTTCCATTTTCTAAAACAATTTCTCCTTTTAAAAGATTAACAATTCCGTTATGAGATCCTGTTGGTTTGGTTCCCTTCCAATTTAAAACTGAAGTAGTAGTGTCTACATTGTTTAATAATGTCTTTTTTCCTTCTACTTTAACTTCTTCTTTTGTTTCAATTGCTTTTTTATTACTTTCACTTTTACAAGCTGTTATTACTGAAGCAACTATTATTAGTGATAAAAATACTTTTTTCATACGATAAGATTTAAATTAATATTTATTTTCCATGGCAAATATATAGCAATTTACTTTCCTTGGAAAACATTTTTTATAAAATTAAGTT
>Ga0209771_1001281_pt1 | contig 16194 bp, 15 predicted proteins | sample SaaInl59LU_5_DNA_FD_184639 | JGI IMG/M metagenome (GOLD analysis project Ga0209771, IMG submission 184639) | Marine microbial communities from expanding oxygen minimum zones in the Saanich Inlet - ESP_59LU_5_DNA (SPAdes) (version 2) | ecosystem: Environmental > Aquatic > Marine > Intertidal zone... | reverse complement strand
TTTTCCTATTTTCGTTAGATATATAATATAAGCCAAACAAATATAATATTATCTAATGAAAAAAATTCACTATGTATATAGAGTTACTTCTCTCATAGAACATAAACATTATTATGGTGTTAGAAGTTCTAAAAATCAACCTAAATTAGACTTAGGTATAAAATATTTTACATCTTCTTGTGATGATACATTTAGAGAGGATTTTAAATCAAACCCTAATAATTATAAATGTGTTATTGTTAGGACATTTAATTCAAGAAAAGAAGCAATGAATTTTGAAAAAACTATTCATAATAGATTAAAGGTTGATATTAATGAAAAGTTTTATAATAAGACACGATCTGGCTCATTTATTGATATGACTGGATTTAAACATACTGATGAAACCAAAAACAAAATGTCTATTGCTAAGTTAGGTAAAGAACCTTGGAATAAAGATAAGAAAAATCCCTATAATAGTGATACTCTTAAAAGAATGTCAAAGTCTAGGAAAGGCATAGAGCCGGTGAATAAAGGTAAGAAAGGAATGTGGAAACCTACAGCTGAAAATTTAGATAATTTATCAAAAGCTATGAAAGGTAGAAAACTTACGGAAGCTACCAAAGAAAAACTAAGAAAACCAAAGAGTGTAACTAAAAATTATAAATATCCTAAAAATAAAGTTGAATGCCCACATTGTGGTAAAATAGGAGGAAATGGTGTGATGCAAAGATGGCATTTTGATATGTGTAAACAAAATATAATCATGGGAAAAGTTTCTAGATAATGTATTAGAAGACCAATCATTGGCTTCATCACCACTTTTTAGTTTTTGTAAGAATGAGATAGGAATAACTAAAAAGATACCTAAGCCATTTGATGATTTGGTAGATGCTTATTTCTTAAATCACTTAGTTAAATCTATTAATTAAGGCTTACATCTTTAATGCATACTCTGCTTTCAGACTTAAAGACATAACTTATATTCACGCTATGGATTTTTGTTTCAATTTTATTCATTTTTTTTTTGCAATTTTTTAATAAGATATATAATTTGTGTTTTTTTGAAACAATAAAATGTTTCTACATATAACACACATGAAAGTTTATTAAAGGTACCGAAAGTTAAACTATCAACAATTAAACAATTAAAAGTAAATTAACGAAAATTAAAGTATTTAAAGCAATGGCAGAATTTGACATTTTTAATTTGGGTGTAGAAGACATCGAAACCCATGACAGACCAACAACTAGCAACGACACAATGTATAAGCCTAGTGCAGACCAAGGAAAAGACGGAACTTATAAAGCTCTGATTCGTTTTGTTCCAAATCCAGCAAATCCAAGACAATCACTTATTAGAAAATATGTACACTGGCTAACAGATGCTAGCGGTAATGGTAAATTGATTGATTCACCATCAACTGCAGGAGACAAATGTCCAATCGCAGATGTTTTCTTTAAGTTACGTAATTCAGATTCGGCAGTAGACCGTAAGATGAGCGAAAAACTTAAAAGACGTGAACAATATTATGCACTAATTAAAGTGATTAAAGATCCTCAAAACCCAGATTATGAGGGTAAATATATGATCTACAAATTTGGTTACAAAATCAAAGAAAAAATTGATGAAGAATTAAAACCAACGTTTGGAGAACCAACACAAGTATTTGACTTATTCGCAGGTAAAAACTTTGAATTGATTATTACAAGACAAGGTGAATACAATAACTATGATAAATCAAAATTCTCAGCATCTCAAAGTGCAATTATGATTGATGGAGAACCTGTAGAACGTTCTAAAGAAGCAATGGTATCAATCAAAGCTGAATTAGATGCAGCTCCAAGTTTAGAACCATATGAATATAAAGCATGGGATAACGATACTAGAACATTTGTAAATGGTATTTTAAGACAATATTTAAATCCAGGAGATTCAATAGATAATGTTATTAATACTGCTCCAAAGGCTAGTAAACCAGCTCCAAAGAAAGCAGCTCCTAAAGCTACACCTGAAGCAGTAGTAACTGAGTCTGGAAGTACAAATGTAGATAGTTCTGATGATTTAGATTCTTTCTTAGATGACCTCGACATTTAAAATAGATGAACAATTAAAATCCAAAATTAGAGGATTAGTAAAGCAAGTTGTAATTGACCAACATACTGATCCTAGTAAAAGGATGATTAAGGAAATGCCGGGCCGTTTGGCTCTGGCATGCCCTTATTGCGGTGATTCAACAACAGATGTTCATAAGAAGAGAGGTAACCTTTATTGGGATACTCTCCAATATCACTGCTATAATTGTAGTGTTCATTCAAATGTATATCAATTATTAAAGGATTATAACCTAAACTTCCAAAACAGAGAAGATTCTATTACAGTTATTGATTATATTCAACAACAAAAAATTGAAACACAAGAAACAGAAGTTTTAGAATTAGGTATTTTTAAAAAGATATTTGATTTAGCACCTACCAAAACACAACTTAAACAATGGTTTGGTTTTAAAGATATTGAACCAGGAGATCCAGGATTCTTTTATTTAAGAAATCGTATGTTATCTCATAAGTTAGAATATTTCATGTATTCACCTAAAGATCGTAGATTAGTTGTATTAAATTTAGCACCACAAGATAAAGTTATAGGATTTCAAACTCGTTCATTAAACAAAAGACAAAATTCTAGATATTTAACATATGATATTGAAAAAATATATGGTGAAACTGGACAATCTTTAGAAGCAACAGAAGAAGAATTAATAAGCCTTAAAAAGATTTCAACATTATTTGGAGTATTGTTAGTTGATTTACAGAGAGAAACTACTATGTTTGAAGGTCCTATTGATGCAATGTTTATTCAAAATAGTATTGGATTAGCAACTGCAGGTAGAGATACTACTGAGTTTGATGAAATTCCTACTATTAAATATATGTTTGATAATGATGCAACTGGTAAAAAGAAGATGATGCAGAAATTAAAACGAGGTAAGAAGATATTTGTTTGGGATAAATTTTTAAAAGAAACTAAATTAGATATTAAGTGGGATAAATTTTTACAAAACCTAGATAAAAATGAAAGGAATATATATCCTAGTGGTTTAAATGACTTAAACGACTTAATAATTGCATCATATCATTTAAAAGATAAATCAATAAAAAATTTATCTGATTATTTTACTGATAATAAACTAGATGCATTTTATTTATGAAAAATAGTATATTAGAAATGATTGACCAAAGTCTATATGATTTTGAGAATGACAGAAATAATGAGAAAAACATTAAAATGTTACTTAGTTTTAAAGGAACTTCTGTCGAATATAATGAACAAAAATTTAATATAGAAGAGCCGAAGTTTAAAAAGAAATTAAATACAAGCGTTTATATTAAAGGAAATAATAATAAATTATTTTAAAATATAGATATGCCAGATATTAAAGAAAAAATACTAAAATTAGACGAATTCTTAGGAAAACAAAGATTGGAGTGGACTCAAAAAATAAAAGAGTTAGCAGACCAATTAAAAAAAGGTATTAACCTAGAAGAAGTCAGTTCATATACTTTGAGCTATAGACAGATTTTAGTAGAACATCTGGCTTCAATGTCTAATAGAATTAGAACACAAAAATCAACGGTTGATAGACGATATAAAGAAAAGTGGTTGGAATATTATAATTACGACTACAAATTAACCGATAAACAAAAAGAAAGATTTATAGACGCGGATATAGCAGATGAAAAACATATGTTAGATTTGTTAGATTCTCAAAAATCATTTCTTGAAGGGTCAATAAAGACTTTAGACAATATGGGATTTGCAATAAAGAATCGCCTAGATATGTCTAGAATATAAAAATAGTGTATATGCACATTGATACTAACATTAACAGATGATAATCAGTTTTTAAGCATAAACGAAGCTACAGAACTTGAATTAGAACAACTTAAAATCTCCCTGACGAAAAGAATCGACAGCTGGAGATTTAACCCGTTAGTTAAGAAAGGTGTTTGGGATGGTTACGTTTCATATATTAAAGATGATAAATGGATTCCAGCAGGTTTATGGAAGCATGTAATAGATATATGTAAAGAATATAGATTTGAAGTAAAGATCAATGGTATTCGAAGATTAATAGATTCAAACATCAACGCAGATTCATTTGAAGAATGGGCATTAGACTTCTTTAAAGATTCTGAAATTACACCTAGAGATTATCAAATTGAAACAGCGTACAATATTCTTAAATATAGAAAATGTTTAGCAGAGTTAGCAACTTCAGCTGGTAAAACATTAATTAGTTTTTTAACAGTAGCTTATATGTTAGAAAAACAAAAAGCTGAGAAGATATTATTTATTGTACCTAACGTTTCACTAGTTGTACAAGCACATGAGGACTTTCATGAATATAATTATATGAACAGAGTTTCTCTTAGAATACAACAGATATTCGCTGGACAAAAAATTAAGAGCAATAAAAATGTTATTATAGGTACATATCAATCTTTAATTAAAAAGAAACCAGAGTACTTTGCAGAATTTGATGCTGTAATTGTAGATGAAACACATAAAGCAAAATCAGCAAGTATTAAGACAATTTTACAGAAATGTACTAATGCTAAATATAAATTTGGACTTTCAGGTACTTTACCTAAAGATGGTACTTTAGATAAATTAACACTACTTAGCCAAACAGGCCCAGTGATCAGTGAAGTAAAGGCTGCCTTTTTACAGAAGGAAGGTCATATTGCACAATGTGTTGTTAAAGTTATTGAAATGAATTATGCAACAGAATCACAAAGAACTGCTTTTCAAGAATTGGCTCAAAATAAATATGAAAATAAAGATGTATTTCAACTTGAACAAAATTTTGTCATTACTAATGACGCACGTTTGAACTTTATTTCAAACGTTATTTCCAGAATACCAAGGAATAGTTTGGTACTTTTCCACCGTATTGAACATGGTAAACGTTTATATGAAAAACTTAGACAGGAAAGCAATAAAAGAGTATTCTATGTTGATGGTTCCACTGATAAAGACATCCGAGAAGAATATAAAAAGAAAATGGAGGCTGGTGAAGAAGTAGTAATTGTAGCAAGTTACGGTACATTTTCAACAGGTATTTCAATTAAAAAGATACACAACATATTCTTTACAGAATCCTTTAAGAGTGAAGTTATCATCAGGCAATCAATTGGACGTGGTTTAAGACAACATAAATCTAAAGACAAGGTTTTAATCATTGATTTTGTAGATAACATTAGAACTATTGAATGGGATAATTATCTATATAAACACGGTAAAGTTAGACAATCTATTTATAAGCAAGAAAAATTTGATTACTCTATAAAAAAAGTAACTTTTGAGTAAGATATATAACTTAATATAATAATAAAAGAAAATTAACAAAAATGGCAGAAATGAATAAAATTCAATCGTTTAAAACCTTTTCTCAATTAAAAGCTGAAGAAAAAGAAATTCAGTTACAAGAGGAAGCAAAGGGTAAAAGAGAACAACTAGTTACAAAAATTGGCGAAACTCTAGCTGAAATGGATATTACATCTTTTGATGAATTATCAGAAGAACAAAAGAAAGCTTTAGTTGCTAAACTTTTTAATGAAGAAACTAAAGAGGTTGAACAATCTGCAGTTACTGAAGCTATTAAAGTAGAAGGTAAGAGAGATGCTAAGAAAGTTTTAACAACATACAATAAAATATTTAACAAAGTATTAGTTGATTTAGGTGCAATGCCAACTGATTCAATTTTAGGATGTATTAAGTATTTAATGCAAGAGGCTCTTCATGATGCAAACTTCCATAGAGAAGCAGCGCCAGTTTCAAAATTAATTAAAGGAAATATTAAACCTTTAGAAATTAAAATGCCAGGTTTAGGTGGACATTTTGTAAAAATTGGACCAAAAACAATCAAAGAAATATTAGACAAATACTATTCAGATATTGCTAATGCAGCTGGATGGGGGGGTATTGGAATTGTTGAAGGTACTGCACTTTACTTAGAGCAAATCAAACAAGAGGCAATGGGTCAACAAGTTCTAAATAAATTCAACACAATGTTTGAAGGTGAAGAAGTTAGAGTTGACGTTGAGGCTAGAATTAATGAAGCTAAAGTTAATAAAGCTAAAGTTTTAGAAGTTACTGAAATTAGTGTTAAAGAAGGTAATGCATTTATCTATGCAGCTGCGAAAGCTAAGGCTGAAGGTAAAGAAGATTTTGAATTTAATGGTAAGAGTTATAAAGTTACTCTAAAGAAAGATACAGGCTTAAAAGAATCATATCAATTATTAATTACTGAAGGAACTCGTTCTCAAGTAGGTAAAATTGACAAGAATGGTAACATTACTTCAGTTTATGTACACTATGACGGTTATCCAGATAATATGTTACCTAAAGTTAAAAAATACGATGCTAAAGGTGTTGGTGAACTAATAAAACTAGGTAAATCTGGAATTTCATCATTAGAAGCTGAAATTGGTAAGAAGCACGACTTTAATAACCCTACAAGGGGATGGACTATTTTTTATGGAAGAGACCGTGGAGAAACAAATAACATGATTTCTAAAGGGAATGCTAAAAACGTTAGAAATTATTTAAAGGATGTAGGTAATGAAGCAGGTGCTGAATATGTTTACCTATATGATGAGAGAGATGGCCAATGGTATGGTGCTAATACTTATTCTGATAAAGATTTAAAACCAGTTGATCAAATAGAGGAATCAGTGGTTCTTAACGAAGGAACAAGAGGTCAATTTGGTAAAATAGACAAGGCTGGAAATATCACTTCTGTATATACTCACTATGATTCTTACCCAGAAAACATGTTACCAATTATTAAAAAATCTTTTAAAGGCGGTAAAAACGTAGATAATGTAATCGACAAAGGAGCCAATAGCGGATTAGATGCAGATATTTCTAAAATCAACTTTTACAATGACGGTAGTATAAACACTACTGGATCTATTAAAAATATAGACAATTATTTAAAAGACGTAGATAGAGATGGCGGCGCAGAATTCGTATATCTATGGGATGAAAAATCTAAAAAATGGATGATGGCAGATATTTACGGAGGTTCTGGATTAGTTCCAGCGTTTGAATCAGTAGTTAATGAAGCAGAAATTAAATCTGATGATGAATTTAAAGAATATGCAGAAACTGTATTAAAGAAAGCATTTGGAGAAGATTATGACGAGGCTAAAGCTGGAGAAGTAATTGACGGAATCCTTTCAAAATCTGATGGAGATTACGGAGCTGCAGTTGGAATGTTAACAGGTTCTTTAGGAGAATCAGTAGTTGCCGAAGCTAATGCAGATGGTACTATATCAGACGACGAAGATGATGATATGGATAACTTAAAATCAGACGTTGAGTTTATGACTAAAGAGTTAATAGACCATATTAAAAAAGAGACTGAAAGAATCGGAGGTCAATTTAGAGCACCTGGTTATGAAGCTGAAGCTAAGAAAATAGTTAAGAGCATCATGCAAAAGAAAAAGTTTAAATTATAAAAAATACAAAAAAGATTGATCAGTATTTTTCTGTATCAATCTTTTTTATTATATTTACATTATGAAATTATTATCATTCCAAGAATTTTTAGTTGAAAAGACAAACCAAGATCTAAATGAGTTAGGAGATTCTCAACTTGTTATGGAAGGTGGAGCAGCTGGACATATGTCCCATCCATTTGATGAGAAAGATTTAACCTTTGGTGATTTTAAAAAAATTATCGAGGCAGGTTTACAAGGTGAATTAAACTTTGAAGAAGAAGCAACTGAAAAAACAGACGGTCAAAATGTATTTGCAACAGTACAAGATGGAGAGGTTAAATTTGCTAGAAATAAAGGTGAATTAAAGAATCCAATGGATCTGGCTACATTTAGTCAAAAATTCGAAGGACATCCAAGTAAATTAGTACAAGATACTTTTCAATTCGCAGCAGAAGACTTAGCAAACTCACTAAATAAATTATCCCCTAAAGACTTAGAAGTTTTTGATAATGGTAAAAACTGGATGAACATGGAGTTAATTTACTCTAAGAATCCAAATGTAATTTATTATGATCGCGATGTTATCCAATTCCACGGTATTAAGAAAACTGACGGAGAAGGAAACATTATAGGAGATGATAACAAACCAGCAAGATCAATCGCTAAAGCGATGCAAGACTTAAAGGTTAATGTTGGTAAAACATTTACGGTAATTCCACCCCAAATAATTAAACTAGGTAAAGATTTAGATTTTGAAAAGAATAAAGCTAAATTCATTAAGAAAGTAGAAGAGCTTAAGAACAAATATAAATTAACAGATTCTGATGAAGTTTCTAAATATCACGAAATGTGGTGGAGAGAAACTATCGAAGCAAACTTTCCAGATTTACAACAAGATTATAAAGAAGGTTTATTATTAAGATGGGCGTATGGCGACAAAAAGACGTTAAATATGAGATCACTTGCAAAAGAGATTGGTAAAGACGAAGCAGCCGCTGTAAAGAAATTTGATAAAGAAGATATTAAAAAGAAACAAAAAGAAAACATTAGACCATTCGAAGACCTTTTCTTAGAATTAGGGTCTATCATTCTTAAAAATGCAAGTAACTTTGTGGCTGCAAATCCAGATGCTGAAATGCAAAGATTGCACAATCAAATCAGAACTGAAGCTGATAAAATTAAAAAGGGCGGAGAAGTTGCTCAAGTTAATAAAGTAATGTCAGAGTTAGATAGATTAGATCGAATCGGAGGTATTGAATCAATTATCCCAACAGAGGGTATTGTATTTGTATACAAAGGAAAAACAATGAAGCTTACCGGAACATTTGCTGCAATCAATCAGCTAATGGGTATAATAAAATACGGAAGATAAATATATTATGAAAAGAGTAAAATTATTTGAGGAGTTTATAGAACCAATAGTTACTGAAAAGGTACAAAAAATAGCTTGTTTAGAATGTGACGAAGTTAATACTAAAAAAGCATGGGAAAAAAATAACGGATTTTGTCCTGCATGTAAAGACTCTTCAAAGGGTGTTGCGGAAGCTAATAGGGGTAAAGTACATAAAGCAGCAAAGCAAGGAAGTTATCCTGCTGTTATTGTAGTTGTACAAGATGGTAAGGTTATTCACCAAGAACCAGTTAGTACTCCGGAAGTTGCTCCTGCTACATTTAATGTAATGCAAGAAAAATATCCTAAAGCACTTATACATTTAGAAGATAAAACAGGCAAGAGATTATTTAGTGAATCAGTAGTAAACGAAGCTGTTTCAAAAGCTACTAAGATATACCAAATCGCGACACCGGCACCAAAGGCAATGTTAGTTGAGGAGTTAGAAGAATTATTTGGTGATGATTATAGACATATCGTTACTGAATTTGATGATGATGAAGGATATGAATCGGTATTAGTATTCAATCTAACAAAGAACGATATTAAAAGAATACAAAATGAAATTGGAGATGTTTTAATCTGGGAATACTCTATTAAAAAGGGAAAAGAGATTAGTGAATCAGTAGTTACTGAAAGCGTATTTGCTTTTAAACCTGATAATATAGAACAATTGCATTTTGAAACAGATCCTAAAACTGCTGAAGAAATGAAAATCGAACTTGGTAAAAAGCAAGGTGAAGTTTCTAAAAGAAAGCAAATTGAAAGCGGTGAATATTCTTTAAGAAGATTTAGAAAAGAGATTGGATATGGTAACGGTAAAGATGTTGGTGTATTTCTTCCAGGTTCTTATGCTGCATCTATTTCAAAATTAGGAGATGGTCCACATAAGAAAGCAGTTAAAGCTGTTAAATGGAATCAAAAGAAATATGACCAATGGTTAGAAGATATGGCTTCAAACGGTGGAGCAGAAAATGCTTTCGATATGGCACAAAATGCTAAGAACGAAAGAGGTCTTATTGATTGGGTAAAGAAAAACTTTAGAGGAGATGATCCAATGCAGAGAATCCAATGGGATATTGAAGCATTTGCATAATTAATAATTAATAAAAAATAAAATGGCATTACAAAAACTAAGAGATTATTTTCAAGAAACCAATATCAATCAGTTCCAAAGAACTCTTGGTAATAGGTTACTTGTAGTTGAAAAAATATCTGCACCATCTTTTTATATTAAAAAGAATAAAGATACCTTTGAGTTTTATAAAGGTTCTAATAAAGATGCATTGACAATTGTTGATAGGACAATCATGTCATTATATGAATCAGCTATTAAGCATATTGAAAGTTTATCTTTAGAAAATAAAAATCAATTGCCATTAGATTGGAAATTTGGATTTGAATATTTACCAGAAACTAAAGTTTCTGAATTTAAATATACTAAATTACCAAAAAATAATTTAATCTTAACTCATATCCAACAAGTTAATGAATCTGGTAAAGTTAAGAAAACTATTATAGACCCTAATGTTTTAAATAAATGGGCCGATATATTAGAAGTAGAAGCACAGTCAGTTATTTTTGATGGTGTATTAAGTAGTTTGCAAAAAGAACAGTTAATTGCATTACTTCAAATTAATGATAAACAATTTTCAGAATCTTTTGATTATGATATCGAAACTGAAAATAAAACAAGTTTTACAAAAAGTATTTATAAAATATTCAATCAGAATTCATCTAATACTGTTTTACAAGAAGATTTAGAATCTGAAATAGATGGATTAGTTTTAAATTTTGTTAATGGTCGTCAAATAGAATCTTATAAATTAGAAGATTTTAATAGACAATCACTAAATGAGAATAGACAGAGCTCGCACATATACCAAATCACAATAGCAGATATTTTAGAATATGTGAATTTAATAAATTTAGATGAAATTAAACTAAATGAAGAATATGCAGATACAAGATATATTGAATTAATGTCAGAAATATTTAATCAGTATATTTCTAAAAATGCAACTAAATATATAGGAGTTAATTTTCAAAGTGCTAATTTCTCTGAAGCTAATTCATTTAAATTAAATACATCATTTATTAAAAATGAAAAAACAATACAATACGTTAGCAACGATATATTATCTGAGTTATTTAAAATAGTATTAGGTACTTTTAGAAAAGAAAGAAATAAACCTTCAGATATTCTAACATCTGAAATGTTAGATCAACTAAATAATACGGTAAATAAAATAAACGATAAAATATTTGTAGAAAACACGGATGAAAATTCTATATATGACTATCAAAATTTTATGTTGCATAATAATATTAAAGCAAATACTGTTATGAATGAAGCATTAAAGGTAGACCATGCTGAACATGGTAAAGAATTAGTAAATATGTTTGTTGGTAGATTTCAACCATTTACATTAGGACATGCTAAAGTATTAGAGGCAATTCATAAACAGAATGGATATCCGGTTGTAGTACTTTTAGTTAAATCTAAGAACCCAAAGCGTAAAAAGGGAGATGAGTTTTCAAAACCATACGACGCAGATTTACAAATTGAGATGTTTAATAACGTTAAAAAGCAATATAAGTTTTTAAAAGAGATTATAATTGTTCCAACTGGAGGTATTGACACCATCTTTAACGCATTAAGACCTAAATATGAACCAGTACTATGGGGAACAGGAACTGATAGATTAAAATCATATGGTTATCAAGTTAATAATGATTCATATAGAGATCAATTGAATGCTAGAGAAGATTTTAAACTATTTGAAATTCCACGAACTGACGATAATATTTCAGCAACTCAAGTTAGGAATTCAATGTTAGATGGTGATGAAAAAACGTTTAAAAAACTAACACCAAAGGCAATTCACGGAATGTATGATACTTTAAAATCTAAATTAGAAGATTCTATGGGAGTTCTTGCAGAATCAATACAATTAGATAATAGTCTTATGACATTTGAACAATTCATATCTAACAGGGATATATAAATAATAAAATAATAAAATAAATAATTATGATTAATTTCCAAAAGTTTATTAACGAAAATATAAACGAAGCAAAACCTGCTGGTCTTTCTAAAGAAGAGACTTTTAAAGTTGCTCAAAAATTCGCTAAGGCTCTTACAAAATTAGATAAAAAGAAATATGAAGTAAATCCAGATTATGAGGAGGATTCATTTGATTTAGATTTCGACGGAGAAGAATTTGCAGGCGGTTCATATAATATCAATGCTGATGGTTCAGTAGTTAATATGGCAGTTTGGAATAAGAAAAACTCATCACCAGTTTATGGTAATATGGATGATGATATTAATACTATTATAAAGACTATTAAAAATTTAAAAGAATCAGTAGTTACTGAAGCTAGATATAACAAAAAATCTTTATTGAAGAAATTAGGTGATGCAGACGATGCAACAATTCAAACCGGAAACGGAAAAGAATACATCATCTACAATCCTGATTCTAATAACGACGATAACGCTGCTATGTGGAATGACGATTCAGTATTTGCAGTAGACCAAGACGGTGAAGAACATGAAATAGCATATAAAGATATAGGATTAGTAATGGTAGAATCTGTAGCTAATGAAGCATTTTCTAGAATGTCTAATGATGCTATAGGAAATGAATTATACTCTGCTTCACAAGCACTAACAACTTATTATGATTGGCTTAAAGCTGGAAATGATGCAGGTAACGGTAAATCAATAGATCATATTATATCTTTATTGAAAAAATGTAAAAGTAGTATTAAAAGGTTTAATGATAAAGAAGAAACCATAGGTACTGAATACGAAGCTCCGGCACTTGAATCAGTAACTAACGAATCTAAAATTACTCTTAAAAGAAGATATACTGAAAATCACCCAGCTAAAACTGCAGGTAAATTTGCTAAAGTTAGAAATAAAGTATTAGAGGCAATCGCAGATGGTACAATAACTCAAGAAGAGTTTGACAACATTCTTTCTGAACTTTCTAACAACGCTAAAAGATGGTCTAAAAACAATTCAAAATATTTTACAATATCTGAAGAAGGTATATCACTAAGTAAATTCGGAAAGAGAGTTCTTAATAGTATTACAATAAACGAAGCAACTACTGAGAATCCAGAAATTTGGGTTCCTTCAGGATTTGATAAAGCAATTGCTAAACTTCCAAATTCTCAAATTACAAGAGATGTAGTATTAAAGGTAGCTAAAAAACATAAAGTAAATCCGGACGACGCTATAGCATATGTAGAATACGGATGGATGTTAGATTTAAATGAAAGCACAAACAAAAATATGAAAACACAATTTATTTACGAATCATTTAGCGAGTTTGCAAACTCTTTAAACGAATCAACTGAAACATTAAACGAAGCTAAATCAGCTAAAGTTACTAAGAAGGAATGGCCTTATGTTGAATTTAAAGTAGGAGGCAAATTACATAAAGTAGAATTTGATTATGAAGATATTATCGATGATCACGGTAACGAAGGACAAGATCAATACTGGTTAGGTAAGGATGATGATGGTAAAGAATGGTCTATTGATGTTTACGCTGATTATAATGGTAACGTTGAAGAGGTACACTATGACACTATCGTCGCTGAATCAGTAATTAACGAAGCATTTAAATCTTCTAAGTTAAGAAACTTATTAACTATGTCAGATGCAATGGGATGGGGTAAAAACAGTACAGAGTTACCTAAAGCGTTTTATCAATTAACTAAAATGAAATTAGATCAAATCGGAGACGAAGATTTATTAGATATAACACCTAAAGAAGCTTATAAGACATATTCTAAAAATAGAGATGCTGTTGTATTTTATGTAGTAGATAATGATAAAGCAAATCCATTCGGAGAAGGTTCTTTAAAGCCAGGATTATTAGGTTTAACAAGAGGAAAAGATTTCTTAGGAGTTCAATATGAAAAATCTGGAAGAAGGGATGTATCGAAAAAAACCTTAAAGGGTGGAGATGATAGAATGGCAGTTGGTGGTAACAAAGCATATAGAGGTTATGACGCAACTGGTATTTACAATATTAAAAGAGCTGCAGATTTAGCAGATAGAGCTATTGTATTTAGCTTAGTAAATAATTCAAAATCATCTAGAGAAGATATTGAATCAAGAATAAAAGCTAAAGAAGGTGCTATTGCATTTAAATCACATGCAGACTTTAAGAAAGCTAATTTAGCAAGATACAGCGAGATTTTAGCAAATAAAGCTTCTAAGCTTCCTTTAGATAAAATGGTTGAAGATGCAATTAATCTATTAACTGCACAGTTACAGGCTGCTATTAAATCTGGAGAAAAGACGCAATATGGAGAAATTAAAGTAGGTCAAAACTCTAGAGGTAGAGATGTTAAAGTAACAGATGTTTCAAACCATATGAATAGCATTTTACGTGATTATGAAAGATATGTAAGCGACATTGTAAATGCAGAAAAAGAAAAAGAATCAGGTTATTCTTCAAGCTATTACGAAGGATCATCTAAAAAGTATGCTAAAAGTGTAAAAGATAGCATTAATAAAATCAAGAAATTCGATTACGCTTGGTAATTTAAAAATTAAACTAATACAATGAAAAATTTACAAACATTTGAGAATTTTACAGAATCTATTAATGAATCAATGAGTTCTTATTATTTTAATAGTCCTTCTGAGTTTTATGAATATTCTGATATGGCCCCTGAAAAAGGAGAAACTAAATATTTAGTAATGGCTACAAATAAGGCAGACTTAAATGGACAGGAAGTTAGATTAGAGGGCGGTGCAAGATTTGGATCTTCAACTAATAAAAAGATATTAGGTATTTTTGAAGAAGATCAACTTGAAGATGCGAAAGAAGTTCTTAACGCATATTCTAAAAAACCCGAAGGAACATTTATTTCTACTACATTAGGTAAATTAGTTGGAATTTCTAAATTTAAATCTCAATACACTGAAATAGAAGGACACTTAGCAAAAATTAAAGTAAAATAAATATGAGTTTATTGGAATCAAATGAAAATATAACCTTAGATAGTATTGGAGGTATGGGTGAAGTTACATTGCCAACAGAAACTGAAGATGGTTCTGGTGATGTTCCGGCTGGAAGCGGAGACGCTAAAAAAAGATATAAAAAGAAAATGAAGAGTATTAAAACATTTGAGCAATTTGTAAATGAATCATATGATGGTCAAATGTCTGATTTCAAATATGAATATCCAATGAGATTCGAAGAGGAAACTGGAAATAGTCCAAAGGCTATTAAAAAGATGTCTAAGAAAGGAAAGGGATATGAAGTTAGAACTTCAAGTTATATGAGTAGGCAAGAACTTGAAAGAGTTGGATTATCTATGGGCTTAACCTTAAAAGATTACAAAAAATCAAATATTGTAATTGCAATATATGAATAAAATAATTTGAGTATCATCGAATTTAAAACCCCTTGTATTTAAATGCAAGGGGTTTTCTTTTTAAATAAAATTAATTGTTATCTGCAAGAGATGATTCTAGTCTAGCCATTCTAGCTCTTAATTTTCCAATCTCTATTTCATGCTTAGTATATTTTTCAGCTCTACCATTTGTATAAACTATTAAATATTGCAACTCTCCCATTTCATATAAACCTTTAAACTTTTTTAAACCTTGGTTTTTCATAACCCAAGTTCCATGCTTTAACGCCTTTTTGTCTTTAATTAAAAAATAACCAGATTGTGTTAAATTACTAGAATTATATTCAACTTTATAATAATTTTTAGATAGTATAGTATACTTTGGTTTTTTTGTGTCTTGAGAAAAACTTAAAAAAGGTAAAACCAAAAAACTTAAAAATAGTATTAATTTCTTCATAATTATAGTGTTTATTTATTATATATATTAACTTAATGTTAACCATTTTTCAAATATGTTAACATTAAGGTAACATTGGACAGAATAAATACTCTCATATTTTCCATAATTATTCAATAATGAAACATTTAATGTATTTTAAGTATAATTATTGATCAATTTTATTTAACATAAAAAATGCAAAACTTTATATTTAAACCTAAAAATTATAACTCTTGGTCTAAGAGTGCTATAAATAAAATTTTAAAAACTATAGATTCATGTGAAAATAAAGCGCATTTAGAATCTGTTAAAAAAATGATTGATAATTTTATAATCATCTCAGCTATTAATGAAGATATTAATGAAAATGATACTGATAGATTATCTGGTCAATTATGGTTATCTTATAAATTAAAACAAAATCAAATTATTTCTAATACAATTTAAAAATGCATTCAACTAAAGGCACAATCGGGTTTACAGCCGGTAG
>Ga0209771_1001277_pt1 | contig 16206 bp, 10 predicted proteins | sample SaaInl59LU_5_DNA_FD_184639 | JGI IMG/M metagenome (GOLD analysis project Ga0209771, IMG submission 184639) | Marine microbial communities from expanding oxygen minimum zones in the Saanich Inlet - ESP_59LU_5_DNA (SPAdes) (version 2) | ecosystem: Environmental > Aquatic > Marine > Intertidal zone... | reverse complement strand
TTGAATTACCAAAACTGGGCTATGCTTACAACGCACTTGAGCCACACATTGATGCAAGAACAATGGAGATCCATCATTCTAAGCATCACCAGGGATATACGAATAATCTAAATGCTGCTATTGCAGGTTCAGATCTAGAGGGAAAGTCTATACATGAAATCATGAATGCATGTGCAGACATTCCAGCTGTGAGAAATAATGGTGGTGGGTTCTTTAACCATACCTTATTCTGGGAAGTAATGTCCCCTGATGGAGGAGGCAATCCTTCAGGCGCTTTAGCAGATGCTGTTGACAATACATTTGGTTCTTTTGATGCTTTTAAGGACGCTTTTGCCAAAGCTGCTGCTACGAGGTTCGGTTCGGGTTGGGCATGGCTGTGTGTTAAAGATGGAACATTAGAGGTTTGTTCTACGCCCAATCAGGATAATCCTTTGATGGGTTTGGGATGTTCAGGTACTCCCATTTTAGGTTTGGATGTGTGGGAGCATGCTTATTATTTAAATTATCAGAATAGACGTCCAGACTATATTCAGGCATTTTTTGAAGTTGTAGATTGGTCTGTTGTAGCAAAAAAATACGCGGCTGCGCTTTAAATTTTTCATAGACTTACAGGTTCTAGATTCAATGAAATTCAGGGAGTTTTAATTCTCTGAATTTTGTGTTAAATTTGTAAGAACTAAAATCAATTTTTTATGAAAAAACTTATACTATCTTTAATCGGTGTTGTATTCGCGTTTGCGGCAACATCTCAAGTAGTTGTAAGAGGAGTGTCTCCTGTTGCAATTGCTAACAACTTTGCATTTGAATGGGCTGATCCAGCCGGAGGAGATTGGTCTACACCTGATTTCTTAGTGCCAAACACTTTCGTAGAAGCCCCAATTATGTTGGCTGATGATGGTACAGTAGGTGAGAACCCACAAGGAAATCCATTGTCTGCGGAAGCTTGTAATGGTCCATTGATTAATGACATGACAGGTAAAATTGCCATTATTTACAGAAATACTTGTGAGTTTGGTTACAAAGCATTACAAGCAGAAAATGCTGGTGCTGTTGGTGTAATTATCTTAAACCGTGACAACGAAGTCGTTGGAATGGGTGGTGGTGCTGAAGGTCTAAACGTTACAATTCCAACAGTGATGTTGTCTAGCGTTGATGGTGCTACACTTACGGATGAGATGTTAAACGGAGAAGTCGTTGTGTTTATGGGTAACAAACAAAACCTTTTCGCAAATGATGCAGGTTCGGTTCAGGCTGCTGCAATGTCTCCACGTTACGGTTCAATCCCCGTGGATATGGCGAATAACAATTACTCTTTCCAGGTAGGTATTGAGGCGTATAACTTCGGTTCTGCTGACAACACAATCAATGTTAATGCAACAATCGACGGTCCAGGCGGAAACATTTACAATGAAACTGTAAGTTCTCTTGTTGTTTCTGGAGATACTTTACCAATATTTAATGGTAATCCTTCTGAATTTCCATTAGTTGAGCCAGGCACCTGGGATGAAGGAGATTACACCCTTACTTATACCATTTCAATTGAAGGTCAAACAGATGAATCTGACTTCGATAACGTTTTTGTAAGAAACTTTAGCGTAACATCGATGCTTTCTTTAGCTGGTCAAGAGAACGGTTCTCTAAAAGTAAATTCTTTCCCAAGTAATGCGACTTCAAGTTACCAAACTTGTATGATGCTACAGGATGTTTATCCTAGTGTGACATCAGGAGTTACAGGTGTTTATTTTGCTGCACAAGCTAGCGACTCATTGCTTCAAGACGAAGAGATCATCATTGATATTTTTGAATGGAATGATGCATGGGTAGACGTTACTGCAGGATGGGCAGCGATAACTTTTGACGATTTGAGTCAAGTAGGCGGGGGTTTATACTATCCAGCTTCAAATGATGAAAATGGTCAGGTTGTTTATGCACCTCTTGATGCGGGAGTTACCTTAGCAGATAACCAAAGATATTTAGCTTGTTTAACGACATACAACCCAAATATTTCTTTTGGTTATGACAATTCCCTATACTACGATGCAAACTATTCCATTTATGCACAACCAATTTCTCCTCTAAATATTGACGGAACAGATTGGTATTCAGGTTGGAGCGGTGTTAGTGCGCTTGCCTTAGGATTGAAAATTGAGGAAAATGCAGGAATCGAGGAGGCTACTGAGATTTCAGGTTCTGCTTATCCGAATCCAGCGAATGATCAAGTGACTATCGATATTGATGCTGAAGGAACTGCGACATTATTAGTTTCAGATATCTCAGGACGTGTTGCTTTCTCAAGTGCTGTAGTACTTGTTAACGGTAAGTCGTCAATTGATATTTCTTCTTTAGATACAGGTGTTTACATGTTTAATGTTACACTTGAAAATGGAAGCACATCAACTTTTTCAGTTGTTAAAAAATAAATCAATAATTTGATTGAGAAGGGTCGATTATATCGGCCCTTTTTTTTTGCTGTAAAGTCAAGGAATTCTTCCTTATCTTTGACCTCCGATATGACTAAAAAATACACCGTAACAGCAGCTTTGCCCTATGCGAACGGGCCACTTCATCTAGGCCACGTAGCAGGCGTTTATCTACCAGCAGATACATTTGTGCGATTTCAAAGAATGAATGATGCAGACGTGCTTTTTGTTTGCGGTAGCGATGAGCATGGCGCAGCGATTACATTGCGTGCAAAAAAAGAAGGGGTAAGCCCACGGGAAATTGTAGATAAGTATCACAATTTGATTGGTCAGGCTTTCTCTGATTTTGGAATTGAGTTTGATGTTTACGACCGAACCTCGAGCGAAATTCATCACGAAACATCTTCGGATTTTTTTTTAACATTAAACGCTAAAAATAAGTTTATTCAGAAATCCTCTGAACAATATTACGACGAGGACTATAATCAATTTTTAGCCGATAGGTATATAACAGGTACATGTCCAAAGTGTCAAAGTAAAGACGCCTATGGAGACCAATGCGAAAAATGCGGTAGTGATTTAAGTCCAACGGATTTAATTGATCCGGTTTCTACTTTAAGTGGTAAACTTCCAGTGATCAGAAAAACATCCCATTGGTTCTTACCTATGGATCAGCACGAAAAATGGTTGAAAGATTGGATCACGAAAGGAATTCTAGATGGGGAGCAACAACATGACCCGAAGGCATGGCGTAACCAAGTTACTGGTCAGTGTATGTCATGGATTGATGGAGGATTGAAGCCTAGGGCGATGACACGGGATTTAGATTGGGGCGTTAAAGTTCCATTACCAGAAGGTGAAGGAAAGGTACTTTATGTTTGGTTGGATGCACCAATTGGTTACATTTCAGCTACAAAAAAATGGGCCTCAGAGAACAATAAAAACTGGGAAGATTATTGGTTAAAAAAGAATGCAGGTGATAGAAAGCTTGTCCATTTCATTGGAAAGGATAACATCGTCTTTCATGCGATAATCTTTCCGATAATCCTTAAGGATCACGGAGATTTCATACTTCCAGACAACGTGCCTGCTTCTGAATTCTTGAATCTGGAAGGAGATAAGTTTTCAACCTCACGCAACTGGGCGGTATGGCTGCACGAATACATAGCTGACTACCCTGATAAGATGGATGAACTTAGGTATGTCCTAACTTCTATTGCTCCTGAGAGTAAAGATGCAGAATTCACATGGAAGGATTTTCAATCTCGAATTAATTCCGAGTTGGCAGATGTTTTCGGGAACTTTGTGAATAGAACGGTGGTATTAACCAATAAATATTATGACGGGTTAGTGCCTGAACAAGGACAACTCACCAAACAAGACCAAGATGTCCTTGATGAGGTGAATAATGCCTGCTCGCGCATCAATGATTTGATTCTCAAATATAAACTACGCGAGGCGCAAGGTGAAATGATGCGTATTGCCCGTTCGGGAAATAAATATCTAGCAGACAATGAGCCTTGGAAGCTTATTAAGATTGATGCAGGACGCGTTGAAACCATTATGAGTGTCGCGTTGGAAATCACAAGGTGTTTATCTATAGCGGCAATGCCATTTTTGCCAAATACTGCACAAAGGTTACAAAGATTTCTTAATATAGACTCTAAAAAGTGGAGCGATTTGCTTACCTCAAAACTAGTCGCAGGAACAAAAATTAATCAGGCAGAAATATTATTTAAAAAAATAGATGATGAATTCGTTGAGCTTGAGGTTCAAAAACTCAGCGAAAAATCAAAACAAACTTCTAAATTCCCTCCAATGAAAGAAACAATCGATTTTGAAACATTTCAAAAAATGGATCTTAGAATGGGTAAAATACTTACCGCTGAAAAGGTAAAGAAAGCTGATAAATTACTCCAGTTGACCGTTGATACGGGTATAGATACGCGAACAGTGGTTTCGGGAATCGCGCAGCACTATGCTCCTGAGGAAGTGGTTGGTAAAACTGTACTGGTGTTATTGAACCTAGCCCCTAGAAAGATACGTGGTGTAGAATCCCAAGGAATGATTCTTATGGCAGAAAATGAAGAGGGTGTCTTAAGCTTCCTAGAAACTGAAAAAGAATTTCTTCACGGACAATCTGTAAGTTAATTCAAGTTTTGTTTGGTGGGATTAAACGTTTGAGTTATCTTTGGTGTCCCAAAACAGAACAAATAACCCAAAAGATATATTGCGGGGTGGAGCAGTTGGGAGCTCGTCGGGCTCATAACCCGAAGGTCACAGGTTCGAGTCCTGTCCCCGCTACTAAAGACGACTCATCGGTATTTTTTATCGGTGAGTCTTTTTTTTGAACCTCAGTATCCTTTATCATGTAGAAAGTTATAACCTTTTTAAGTTTAATATTCAGATTAAGTTTGTTTTAACATTATCTTAATGTTACTTTAATCTAAAATAGGATTAATACCATTTAATTTGGAGTTCATAAATGTTGTAACCAATGAAGTCCATTATTTCAAAGTCTATTCTTATTGTGGATGACGATAAAGATATTTTAGAGTTTCTGAGTTATAATATTCGTCAAGAAGGTTACAAAGTCTTCACAGCTTTAAATGGTGAAGAAGGCCTTTCACTAGTAAAAAAAATTGAACCCTCAATGGTTTTGTTGGATGTTATGATGCCTGTGATGGATGGTATTGAATCTTGCAGGGAAATTCGATTGATGCCACTGAGTGAGCAACCTATTATTGCAATACTATCCTCACGTTCTGAGGAATATTCACAAATAGCCGGTTTAGAAGCAGGAGCAGATGACTACATTACCAAGCCAATAAAACCACGACTACTATTAAAAAAAATCGAGTCATTATTTCGAAGAATAGAACACGGAAAATCAAGTGCCATTAAAGTCAGTAAAAATGGAATTAATATTGATCGAGAAAGGTATAAGGCTTCAAAAGATGGAATGGATATTTACTTGCCAAAAAAGGAATTTGAACTTTTAGACCTACTTATGAGTAAACCAGGAAAAGTATTTAACCGCGACCAAATTATGTCGTTGATTTGGGGAGACGATACCATTGTTGGTGAAAGAACAGTTGATGTACACATTAGAAAGTTACGTGAAAAAATTGGTGATAATTGTGTCCGGACAATTAAGGGTGTTGGATATACCTTTAATGATCTATAAAACTTTTACCTATAAATAAGCCGAGTCTTTTAGAACTGAATATTAAGGAATTCACTTAATTATAATCTTAACATAATAATCGATTAACCTAAATAATAGGGATCTGTTCGATCTTTGTATCAACAATATTAATTCAAGAAAAAATGAAAAAAATGAAAAAAATGAAAATATTATTAATTGCTATTTCTGTAATAGTTGCAACGGGTTGTAAGAAAAAAGGATGTACAGATCCAACAGCTATAAATTTCAATATTGAGGCTGAAAAGGATGATAATTCCTGTAAGTACAACACGGACGAAACGTCTGTTATAGTTTCGAATAATATTACTACAAATACTACGTGGACCGCTGATAAGGTGTATGTCTTAGCGAGTCGTGTTACTGTTGAAGCTGGAGTAGAATTAACCATTGAATCTGGAACTATTATCAAAGGGCAAGCCGGTTCAGGTCCAAATGCTACTGCACTTTTGATAGCTCGAGGAGGTAAATTATTCGCTAATGGAACGGCTGACGCTCCAATTATTTTCACATCAGTCGCTGACGAAATCATGCCAGGCCAAAAAGTAAGTCCAAATCTTGATCCAAACCTAGATGGTCTTTGGGGTGGATTAATCATATTGGGCAACGCACCAATTTCTGCTGCATCAGATGTGGTTCAGATAGAAGGGATTCCTCCATCGGATGCAAATGGTTTGTACGGAGGTTCTGACGCAACTGATAATTCAGGGGCTATAACTTATATTTCTATCCGTCACGGTGGAGCAAATATTGGTGAAGGAAATGAAATTAATGGTCTTACTCTTGGCGGTGTAGGAAATGGAACTACCATTTCAAATGTTGAAGTTGTTGGCAATCAAGATGATGGGATTGAATTTTTTGGAGGAACTGTAAATGTTTCAAATGCCCTTGTCTGGAATGCAGGTGATGATGCCATTGATACAGATCAAGGTTGGTCAGGAACCCTTGATAATTTTATCGTTTTGAATCCTGGCGATGAGTGTTTTGAATTAGACGGACCAGAAGGGTCTGCATCAGGAACGCATACTATTACCAATGGAACTACATACGCTGGGCGTGCCCAAGGATTGGTTGATTTAGACGATAATTCAAGCTTAGTATTCAAGAATCAATACTTCTTTGGTCTTACCGATGGTCAAGATTTCGATCAAGTTCCAACGGCTGATGGATTTTTAAATGCCTCTGATTTTCAAGTAACCCTTCCTGCTGGAGGATTCCTAACTGATTTCTTTAAGGACGGTTCGGATGCTTTTACATCTGAAGTATCAGAAGGTGCAAATACCGTAGGTGCCAATGCTTCTGTTTTTACGGGATGGACTTGGGCTGGTTTATCAGGTAACCTATCAGGAATATAAAAATTAAATAATCAATTGCTTTTGCGGCACTCGTAGAATCTTTCTACGAGTGCTCTTTTTTGTTAAAATAAAATAAGATGAGAAACCTTTATTTGTTGTTCATATTTATCATGTTGAGTTCTAATGCTTTTTTCGCACAAAGCGGGATTATAAGAGGTTCTATTATTGATGGTTCTTCAGGAGAATTTTTGCCTATGGTAAAAATAAAAGTTGAAGGCTTGAATAAAGGAGCGTTTTCAGACCTTGATGGAAAGTTTGAATTTAACCTACCCGTTGGTATGTATAATCTAATTTTCTCCATGTATCCTTATAATAAAACAGTAATAAATGGTGTAGAGGTCACAGCAGAAAAAGTGACCCTTGTTGAAAATACGCCACTAGAGGCACAATTAACAGAGTTCGGTGAGGTAACCGTTCAAGCCGAATACAAAAAAAATACAGAAAATGCCATACTCAGAATGAAATTGAAATCGGCCAATATGATTGATGGTATATCCGCTTCAAATTTCAGAAAGACAGGTGATTCTGATGCCGCATCGGCCATGAGACGTGTACCAGGCATCTCTATTACAGGGGGAAAATATGTTTTCATCAGAGGGATTGGAGATCGATATAATAAAACCATACTGAACGGACTAGACATTCCAGGGTTAGATCCAGATAGGAATACCCTTCAGATGGATATTTTTCCCACCTCGCTCATTGACAATATGATTGTCAATAAAACATTTAACGCAGAGCTACCTGCTGATTTTACGGGTGGTTTGGTCAATATCGAATTGGTCAGCTTTCCCAATAAAAAAACACAAAGCATTTCATTTAGGGCAGGCTATAATCCCAATTTCCATCTAAGAAATGACTATTTAGATTATCAAGGAGGTAAATTAGACTTCTTGGGTTTTGATGATGGAACGAGAGCCATTCCTGCAGAAACAAACATTCCCACATTTCCACAAATCATAGGAAACCCTACCGGCTCTCAGGCTGATCGATATACTGATATTCTAAATTCATTCAATAAATCCCTTGCCGCGAAGGAGTCTCAAAGTTTTTTAGATGGCGGTATTTCAATGAATTTTGGAAACCAAGTCAAAAAAGAAAAACGGACAATCGCATATAATTTCTTGCTCAATTACCGCAACAACACAGAGTTTTATCGAGATGCTATTTTTGGTAGATATGGATTGCCAGGAGACCCAGATCAAACGGCAATGGACACGATGGAGTATCAACGAGGTGATTATGGAGTGAATACGGTTATGCTAAGCACCCTCGCCGGATTTGCCGTAAAGACATTGAAGGCAAAATACAGCATTACCGCCATGCATCTTCAAAACGGAGAATCAAGTGCTGGTATATTTGACTTTATCAACGATGATGAGGGGTCTTATTTTACAGGATATCAGCACAATCTTTCTTACAGCCAAAAGTCTATCTCCAATCTTCACATCGCTGCCAAATACAAATTTGAAGAAGCAAAATGGGATTTGGAATGGAAGCTTTCCCCAACCTTTTCAAGAATTAAAGACCCTGATATCCGTTTTACACGTTACGAGAACATTGACGGTGGAGTGAGAATTAGCACGGAAACAGGTTTCCCAGAGCGAATTTGGCGTGACTTATACGAAATCAATGGAGTCGCTTTAGTCGCTGCAAAGAAATCATATGAAGCTTTTGGCTCGAAGGCCGAGCTTAAGGTGGGAAGCGGTTATTCTTACAAACAACGTGATTTCTCTATTAAGAACTTTCAGGTGAATGTTAGGGGAGATATTCCTTTAACTGGAGACCCTGACGAATTGTTTCAAGACGAAAACTTATGGCCGTATCTTGGAAATCCATCAGAGGGAACAACCATTGAAACTCCTTTTCTGCCGAGTAACCCCAATTCTTTCAACTCAAATATCAGCAACATCTCTGTATATGTTTCCAATCAAGCGACAATTGGAAAGAAATTCAAGTCGATCATCGGACTTCGTACAGAATACTACACACACAGATATACTGGGCAGGATCAACTAGGAACAAACGTATTGAATAATGACAAGGTCCTGGAAAACCTAGGCTTGTTTCCTTCCGTGAATCTTGTCTATTCAGTAACTGAAAATCAAAATATAAGACTCTCATATGGAAAAACAATTGCAAGGCCTTCATTTAAAGAACTTTCATACGCGGAGATTTTTGACCCTATAACGGGTAGAACATTCGTAGGTGGTTTGTTCAGAGATGCAGACAATGCAACAGGAGTTGTTTATTGGGACGGAGAACTGACCAGTACCAATATACATAACCTTGATTTTAGATGGGAGATTTTCCCTTCTAAAGGGCGGACCGTTTCTATCAGTGCCTTTTATAAAAAATTTATCAACCCTATTGAAATCATACAATATGCAACACAACCAGGGGCATTCCAACCTAGAAATGTAGGTGATGGTCAGGTTCTTGGAGGAGAGTTCGAGATTCGTGAAAACCTTAGCTGGATCAGCAAAAAAACAGAGGCCTTTGATTTTGTATTGAATGTAACCGTTGTGGATTCTCGCATTGAATTGAGTAAAACAGAATACGATAGCCGTGTGGCAAATGCAAGAACTGGTCAAGTGATTGAAACCTTCCGTAAGATGGCAGGTCAAGCTCCCTATATTATTAATGGTGGTTTTTCATACAATGGTGCCGAAAAAGGATTTTTTAGCAATCTTCAAGCCGGCTTGTTCTATAATGTACAGGGCGAAACACTTCAATTTGCCGGAATTGTAGACCGACCAGATATTTACACGGTCCCTTTTCACAGCTTGAACTTCAACATTAACAAGTCTTTTGGAAAGGATGAAATATATTCCATAGGAATAAGAGTAAGTAACTGTCTGAACGATCGAAGAGAAAGTATTTTTAAATCCTTCAATGCAGAAGATCAATACTTCTCTCAATTGTCTCCTGGAGTGTCGTCTAGAATAAGATTTAGAGTCAATTTGTAATATAATTTATATTCTATTCTACCCCCAAATACTTGCACACCTCAATAAACCCTAGTTTTAGATCCGATAATTCGATGATTCTGTCTACTAAAGACGACTCATCGGTATTTTTTATCGGTGAGTCTTTTTTTTGAACCTCTGTATCCTTTGTCAAGTCTGCGATATACGAAAATAGAGATTGATTTTTACCGGGTACACTATCTAACAAGCGTGATGAAACCATGTTTTACCGATTCTTTGAACACCATACTATAGAAATATGTCCCCGGCAGTAAATTTTTACCACCGAAATCCTTTCCATCAAAAGGTGTTGTATCATTTGTTTGTGTGTAGACATTTTTACCCCATCGATTAAAAAACTTTAGTTCGTAGGATGCACAGTTTGTAAAAAGAGGGTTCAACTCAACAGACTCGTTAACACCATCGTCATTAGCTGTAATTACATTGGGTATAATGAGATCATCAATACTTATGCTTTCGTCTATATCGAATACATAAGGGAATTCATAGACACATGAGTTTTGGCCAAAGAGGATAAGATTCCCTGTATATTCACCAGATTCTTCAAATTGATAACTAAAAGGCATCTGATTTTCGATTCCAATTATTGAAGTAATCCAATTGATACTATCCAAATAAAAACCTTCAAGATTTAGTACTGCATTAAAGTTCGCATTCATACCGCAGAAGCTTTCAATTAGAATATCGGCTTGTGGTATATTTCCCAGAACAATTACAATATCGATGGAGTCAACACATCCATCCGAACTTTCAACAGCAATCGTAGCATTATAGGTATCCGGATATTCATATGAGTGCTGATAAGTCCCATTTTCTGAACTAAATTCGACGCCATCGCCTAAATCATAGAAGTAAGTTAAACTGGTGTTTTCATTGGGTACACCTTGCCAACTAAGATTATTTTCAAATAATACATCTGAGGCATTACATAAATCTTCGCTTTCTATTTCTAGCAATGGAGTAGCATAAAAGTTTACCTCGACTGTATCTGAAAGAAAACAACCTACTGTAGTTTCTACTTCAAATGTAAATATTTCATTTGATGAAGGAGTACCGATAGAATTAACTGAAGGAACGCTCGAATTTTCTCCAATAAGAATATTATTTTGATTATACCAAGCTACATTTAATAGAGTGTCATTGGTATCGGTTGCGATATTAATTCCTAGGTCAATAGTGGTTCCGCAGATTTGATTATCTCCGTTGAAAATAACCTCTGGAGGAGATATTGGATAAATCGAATCGGATACGATTGGAGAAGAACAATTTTCGTTAAAAGCTTGAATTTGAATGTAAAATGGGTCACTGTCATAAAGTTGAATAGAATCTTCTTCTCCTAACGGCACCCCTGTTTCATTGTACCATTGAACTGTGAAGTCCGGGTTGAGATTTATCCAAAATTCTGCTGTATCCCCTATACATACAGGAGCATTATTGAAAATTCCAGGAGTACCTGGTGTTTGAATAACTTCAATTAGAATCGTGTCCGAAATTAACTCACATTCATTTGGAAAATTACCTTCAATAATATATTGTCCAGAATTGCTATTTTGAATATTAGGTATGATTACATTTGTTCCTTGAGCAGTAAAACCGTCTGGTCCAAACCAATTATATGTTGCTCCGGGTAAAATGTTAGAACTTAATTCAAGAGTATCCCCACTACAAATGGTCTCATCTGAGGCATTTATTTCATAACTCATAGCTGAGAAATCACTAAAATAGCCATATCGACAGCCACTAGAAGCTCCTCCGTGAACGAGTCCGACATGAAATTTATCCAATATATTTTCTATTCTCGAAGCTTGTCCCATTAAAATCTGGGAAGTCATGTCGAGTTGTGCAAAAAGCCATGACCCTCCGGTTCCTGGAACGGGATTAAATTCACTACCATTTATTATACCGTTATTACCATTTAAAGAAAAACCTCCTTCGGCCCCTGAAGGAACTAAAATATTTAATGCAAAAAATTCATTTGTTGACCTTACAAAAGGAACAAGGTTTGAACCCGTGCAGATTATTGGCGGAAGAATTGCCTGACCAACTTCACATCCAAATCCTGACAAATGAAGGACATAGGATGGCTGGCTAGTCACAATATAACATGAGGGATTTGAAAGGGTGTGAACAAAGGTTTCTCCGTTATTTAATGTCACGCCTTGATCAACACCGTCTATAGAGACAGAGGTTCCGTCATTTGTAGATAAAACATAAATTCGATCAGGCCCATTTAAGTACCCTTTAATTGCAATATATTCTTCTCCTATAATTGAAAGCGGTATCAACTGATCACCCATTAAATCTGCGCAGCCTCCGAAAGGTGTTCCCAGTGCAGAGTCATCCGAAAGTGTCAATGATATTGGTTTATCAGATATAACTGAAGACCCAGAGAGATGGAGACTTGCATTTGTACTTGTTGCTTGTGCAAAATAAGTTTGACCCTTGTTCAGCGTTATCGAAAATGGCAAATTGGCCGCATGACCCATAATATTTTGCGTTGGCGTTATGGTGATGTTTGTGTTATTCTGTGTGGCAATAATATTGAATCCTGATCTTGCATAAGAGGCGTTGTTTAAGAGATTTTGAAATGGTGTTATAAAATGAGTTCCTAAGGCATTTTGACCTTTTAGAGCGAAAATATCAGGATTACAATTGCAAGTCGGTGTAACTTCATAGTAAGTTGTTATTTGAGCTGTTGCGGATATTTTGAAACCAAAATTTAAAATTTGATCAGCAGGTTTATTTTCAATTATGTCTATCCAAGCCGTCAAATCGATAGATTCCGAATCATTGGCTGATAAGTTTATAATTTGTTCTGGAAATGAAGGGTTTGAAGGTTGTGTGATTGATATCGTTGCTGGATTTTCGAGACTGGCAAACCTGAAAACAATTGGTCGATCTCCGTGTGTCTGTGCTACCTCAGGGGCAACAAACCAAAAGGCTGTATCAAGCTGAGCACAGAGATTGTTTGAAAAAACAAACACATAAAGCAATGCTGGTAATATGTATAGTCGTTTTATCAATCGTAAAACAAATTTAAGCATAATTAGAACGAAAAGAAATTTTTCTGGTTCCTCGGGTTAGGTAAAACTCAAATTATTCAATAAACCCTTGTTTTAAATTCGATAATTAGATGATTCTGTCTACATTGAAAAGCCAGTCTGAAAAGACTGGCTTTTTCATTTCCCGGAGCGTTGAAAGCTAGCTTTAATAAGTAAACGGAAATGAAAAAAGGAAGATCACGACGTGGTCTGAGCTTTTATTTGTTAAGCCCCCATTAATGTCCATCCGAAATAAAATGAAGGATAGTCCTGTCCCGGCTACTAAAGACGACTCATCGGTATTTCTTATCGGTGAGTCTTTTTTTTGATCCTATGTATCCTATGTCAAGTCTACGATGTAGAGATTTTATTCTCAAGAAAATTAAGTTCGATATTAAACTAAAAAGACCCTCATTTCTGAAGGTCTTTTGTGTTTTATATAAAGTATTTGTCTGAAGAAGTTTTTATTCCACTTCGGTAATTAAGTCCTCTCGGTGTTTTCTTACCTTTTTAAGGCTGACTAACCAATCATTTTCTGTGTCTCTGTATCCCAAGGGAAGTAATACACAGCTTCTTAATCCTTTTTCTCTAAGGTTTAAGATTTCATCTACTGCATTTGCATCAAAACCTTCCATAGGGGTGGTATCAACCTTTTCAAATGCTGCGGCAGTGATCGCTTGTGAAAAAGCAATATAAGCTTGTTTTGCAGCATGATTGAAATTCACTTCTGGATCTCTTGGAGGATAACCTTTCAAAAGCATTTGTCTGTAATTCTCCCAACCTTCATTCTTAAACCCTCTAATCTCATTAACGAGGTCAAACATTTTGTTAATTCTTTCGGTAGTATATGTATCCCAAGCGGCAAAGACTAATAAGTGAGAGCAATCTGATACCACAGATTGATTCCACGCGATTGGCTTAATTTTATCTTTTACCTCTTGATTAGTAATCACGTATACTTCAAAGGGTTGCAAGCCACTGGAAGTTGGTGCCAGCGATATTGCTTCAATGATATTATCAATTTTTTCTTGAGGTATTTTTTGACCAGTCATGGCCTTTGTAGCATAACGCCAATTAAGTTTATCAAGTAATTCCATTTGTCTAGTTTAATTCTCTCAATAGAGTATTCGATGCAAGTTTCCCCAATTCATTTGATGCCAATGGACTAGATCCGGTAATTAACCTCCTATCAACACATACAGTTTTATCCATTTTAGTATTCATCAAATTAACACCGAGACTTTTTAATTTTTCACTTAGTCCATACGGCATTTTACCTGGGAGATAACCGAACATTGGTGTTTTATTATCTACTGAATCTGGAAATACGGCCATATTATATCCCTTGTATAAGAATTCGTGATTGTCCAAAGTGGTTGATAAAAATGCTCCAGGTCCATGACATAGACTAATCGTAAATAAATCTTTTTCATTTGCCCATCTTAGGATTGTCGCCACATTTTTATCTTCTGGTATTCCAATCAATGCTCCATGTCCACCTGGAACAAAAACAGCCGCATATGATTCTGAATGGTCAAATGAAGACTTGATGAAATCAGAAAGCTTAATCGGTTTTTCGAAGCTTGCTTTGTTTTCATTGTAGATGGCTTTTACATGTTCATCTTTTTCAGGGAAAGCCCACATTTCAAAAACTACAGGCTTTCCATTTGGAGTAGCAATTTCAAATTCGAAACCTGCATTTTTTAGATGAAGCATAGGTAATAAAGCCTCAACTGGATGATTTCCGGTAGAGAAATATTTACCATTTTTCATTTTTAAATTCTTGGTTTCCGTGAATATTACAAGAATCTTAGATTTTTTACCTTCATATTTTTGATAGGAGATATTTTCAAAATCTGTCTTGTCAGATACTCCCATTTTTAATGCCATTTTAGATGGACTATATGAACCATCGGCTTCCAATTTAGGAGCAAAACCTAATATTTTTTTAAGCATAACTTTTGTGTTTTAAATTTCAACATCAAAAGTACGGGGCTGTTTTTTGATAAAAGTTACCCTATGGTAATAAATCTATTTTTTCGCTTTTTCTGCTCGTACCCTGCTTAAGCTTTGTTGGGTTATACCTAAATATGAAGCAATGTGATAATTGGGAACGTGTTGCTCAATATTAGGATAGTGCTCAATAAATACATTGTATCTTTCTAGAGCTGTTAATTGTAATTGATTTAAGATTCTTTTATGCAAACTCACCACATGTCGCTCTAAGGTTTTTCTTTGAAAGGGTTCAAATTCTGGAAATTGAAGATAGATCTGAGCTAACTTTTGAGCATTGAATTCAATAACGGTTGAATCTGTTATACATTCAACTGTAAGGGAGGCAGGCTCATGATTGTACATTGCAATAAAATCACTGATCCACCAATCTTGAATGGCAAACTGTAGCGTATGCTCCCTGCCTTCTTTGTCAACGCAAAACGAACGAAGGCTTCCATGAATAACAAAAAATGTCTTGTTCACAGTTTGTCCTTCTTGGATTAAAACTTCTCCCTTGGAAAACGATTTTTCTTCGGCAATAGAAGAAATATATTTTTCTGCTTCTGTAGAGAGGGAAATTAAATTTTTAATTTTGTTGATTAAGTTCTTCAACGGTTTTTTTACTTAAACGGTTATTATAAGAGCAGTAGCGGGTTTATGCCCTTGACATCTGGGAAACAATATACCTATTTAAACACAAAAAACGGTTTGAGATTACTCTCAAACCGCTATTGTTTTTATACAATGTCAGCAAATGTTATTTGTTTATTCTTTTAAAAATTTGATTGTTGTTCCATCTAAAAATTTCAATAAATATAATTCATTAGTAAGATTCCTAATGTCAATTTGTTCATTATTAGATATAAATCCATTTTTAATTTCAGCACCTAAAACATTATAAATGCTGTAAGATTCTATTGATTTCAAATTAGAAATTTGTAGGAATTCACTTGATGGATTTGGAAATAATTTTATTTTTTTATTCAATTCAAACTCATTTGTACTCAAGTTTTGGTCTGTAGAACGTTCATAACTAAATCCACCAGCGGATGATGCACCATTACCACCAACAGACCACGATAATAGTTTAATATCGATATAAATATCATCTGTAATTAAATGAACGACCATGTCTTCTCCAATTAAGGAAGGTGGGGATCCAACACCAGCACCACTAGCAGCAGCATGAGCAACTCCCCA
>Ga0209771_1001275_pt1 | contig 16209 bp, 15 predicted proteins | sample SaaInl59LU_5_DNA_FD_184639 | JGI IMG/M metagenome (GOLD analysis project Ga0209771, IMG submission 184639) | Marine microbial communities from expanding oxygen minimum zones in the Saanich Inlet - ESP_59LU_5_DNA (SPAdes) (version 2) | ecosystem: Environmental > Aquatic > Marine > Intertidal zone... | reverse complement strand
CATTACGATCACCAAATGCTACTCCTGAAGTAGTAGAACCACCAGACATATAAGCACCTTTTTCTACACCAATTGAAAAGTATTTACCATTGTTATCTTTAGCTACAACAATCATTGAAGTTGCTTGAGCCATTAATAATAGTTGGTTTCTTTTCGCAGCTTCCATTTTATTTAAATAAAAAGTAACCGCTTGGTCGAAAAATAGAGTTCCATTCTCTTGTGAAGGAGTTGGAGTTTCTGTAATACTTGAAGTCTGTCTTGGTACTTCGAATTCGAAGAAATCAGCAGGTGCTAATGCAGAACCACCTACAGTTATTGCTGTAATCAGACCGTCAGTTTCTGCAATTGATTCAGCAGGTCCATTAGCGATAAAGATTTTATCAATACCACCTGAAGAATCATTACAATCTAACGTAAAACCTGATGTTAAATTTGAACAAGACATATATTATATTGTTTTTTTTGAGTTAGTTAATCTGGGGTCACTTAAGCAACCCCAGAATATGAATGATTATGCTAAATCGTTAGTAGCAAATAAGTTCACTTGGTGAACTGCAACCCCTAATCTCCATTTAGCGATGAATTTTACAACATCTTCTCCTTTGTCATAAAAGAATTGGATAGTTGATTGGTCATCTTCTAAACCAGTACCAGCAACGATAAATGCAGCAGGTCCAGCAGCAACGTAATCAGATCCAACTAATCCAGAAGTCTTAACAACTTTAATGTTAGTTCCTGGTAATTCGATTGATTTACCATCTCCTTGGTCATAGTGGAAGTAGTTTTGAGCAACTAAAGCTCTACGTAACGTGTTAAAGTTAGCTGGAGAAACTAGCATTACTAAATCTTCTCTATCTTTTACTTCTTCACCGATTGCATCAAAGATGTTTAATGCTTGTTCAACTGCGTTTTGAACAGTCCATGCAGCAGGTGCAGCAGATACTTGAGCCCCGTTACCACCAGTAACTTGTCCTTTGATACCGTTAGCAGTTCCGTCTCCGTTGATTAAGAAACCTTCGTTGTGTTTTTTAATTCTTTCTACATAGTATGCAGCGATTACTTCTTCAAAAGGTACTTCTTCTTGGTTAGCAGAAGCTCCCATTTTTTGAGATAAGTAATATTGTCTTAAGTCCTGAGGACATAATTCTTGTTTTACTTGCTTGTCTCTGATTGTAATATCAACTTGTGTGAAGTTTACATCTCCTGAAGGATTCCATCCACAGTTTAAGTCAGAAACGTTTAAGTCTCCATCCATTAAGTTAATAGCTACAGTTCCAGCAGCAAGTCCTGAACGAACATCAATTTCGTTCATTAAGTCAGTTGTTAATACCGCTTTAGCGATCAAGTCTAATGATAGCTCGTCAGTATAAGTGTTTAATCCAGTTAAATCAAATGCCATGATAATTAATTTGTTTTTTGTTTGTTTGTTTAATTTATTTACCTTTTCTGATTTGTATTAATCTTTCTAGGCGAGCTTCAGCTACAGACTTTGCATCAGCAGCTTGTTGTGAAAAAGTATTTTTTACTTTCTCTGCAGCTGGTTGATCAGCTACGACGTTAAATCTTTCTTTTAAATTAGAAAGTTCTTCTTTTAAGTTTTTTAATTCTTCAGCTTGTGGTTGAATCATTGCAGCGATAGCTTCAACAAGTTCTTCGGCTGACATTTCAGCTTCTTTCTTGTCTCCTTCTTCTGCTAATTCTTCTTCAACTACTTCTTCAGTTACTTCAGCTTCTGCTTCAGCTTCTTCGATTGAAGTAATTTCACCAGCTTCACCTACTTGAATTAATAAACCTTCAGTTGTTTCGTGTAATCCTGCAGGCGCAGCTACTGGCTCTTCACCTTCAGCTGGTACAACTAATAATGTTTTACCAACTTCTAGTTCACCATCCACTATTACTTTAGTACCATCAACTAATTCTGCTTCAGCCATCTTAGCTTCAACTGTTTCCTCAACAGTTTCTTCTAATTGTACTTCTTCAGTTTTTTCTAATTGTACTTCTTCAACAGTTTCAGTCTCAGCACCTAGCATAACCTTTAGTTTAGTTATAACAGTTTGTACATCCATATGAATAAAGTTTTTTTGTTTCGACAGTATTGTCGTTATTATTATATATAAAAGTTTTAAAAAGGGACAAAAATGAAACTTATGAAAACATTTAATCTTGCTGGTCCTTTTTCTTTTTAAAATTAGCTATTATTCTTTGTACATTAAGTACTAGTGCAGTAATTAGTATGAGTATAGTTAGGCTTGTTTGTATTTGCGCCATTGAAAACGTTAATCCACCTAAGGTGAATATGTTAGCGACCATATCTTTATCCATTGAGTTCATTATTTTATTTAATTAGTTTCTGAACAAACTCACCGGTTACACTAAACCCGTTTAATTCTCCAGCTTTTATTTTGTTCCAAGTATCTTCGTCATTAATTCTATAACTAGTCATCCAAGTACCTACTGGCAATTCAAAGCCATACATAGCACTTTTATCTTTTTTAGTATCTTCTACTATCCAGCTTTCTAATATTGTGTTATTCTTAGTTATATTGTCATCGTGGTTAATATCAGTATTGTTATGCTTCATTTCTTTAAAGAACTTTTCAGCAATCTTCTTTACTGTATCTTTACTAAAGAATACATGAAACGGTATACCATCAGCATCTTTACGTAATATTAATTGGTCTGGTATCATGGCAGGTCCTACAACAATCATTTCATCATCATCAGAAAATGCAAATTGTGATGAACCTTCGTATCTCCAGTAATCATTAGCCGCACTTGCAACTTGACCAGCATTTCCACTAGCTCTACCTTTTTGTATTACTACAGTTTCTCTACCTTCTTTATATAATTCTACTTCTTCCCAGTAATGTTTGCAGTTAACTCCGCCTTTATAGTCAAAGAGTGAATAAGATTGGTTATTATGTCTAAATCCAGTATCAATACGTCTACTCATTTGTTCAATCTCTTCGATAGTATAAAACTTATTTAAACGTAACATTGATTTACAAAAGTTTCTTTCAGCCGGTGGACCTGCAAATCTGTATTTAGTTTCAGCTTCACCTTGCTCTAATCCTCTTCTACCTAAAATATCTAAACCAACTACGCCTTTTAAGTAATCACCAATAGTTGAAAACTTATCTTTAGACATATCGATAAAAACAGTATTCTCAGCATCTAATGTTTCACCAAGCTCTGCGGCTAGTTTTAAGACTTCTGATTCAACATCTTCAGTTATAACCTCTTCAGTTTCTTCAGCAAAAGCCATCCAATCTACACCTATTGCAGGTCGATCTACCAAAGACATAATATCAACACCTAATTCATCGAATTCAGTATTGTTAAAGTCTATTAAAAGTTCTATTATTTTGTTCATATGTCTTAATTTATTTACAGGCGAGCCAGTTCGTTTATTTTCTTGTCTTTATCTTGTTGCTCAGTCATATCACTTGATACTACATAAGCTTTAACAACATTAGATTGAGTACCAGTTTGTTCTGTCGTTACTTCATTATCTAATTGTTGACCTTCGTTAGCGGCACTTAAAGCAGCTTGAGGGTTGAATTGAGGTCCAGTTGGTATACTTGGTGCTGATGGCATTGCTCCACCACCTCTCATACTACCACCTTTTGCACCTGGTGTTTTAGTACTTAATATCTTTTTAACATTTAGTAAACCACCTGTTACTGCAATACCAGCAGCGATAGATTTAATAATGATTCCACCTGGTGTATCAGCAAAAGCAGATTGAGCTCCTTTATATGTATTTATAATAGTTGCGGACACTGCGGCAGCTTTACCAATTGCACTAGATTCACCTGCAAGTTGAGCTATAGCACCAAAACCAGCGGCTGCAATATCTACTACTGCATCATTCTCTGCTTTAGTGACAGCTTGTTTATGTTTAGCAACCTCATCATCTAACTTTTGTTTCTTTAACGCATATAACTTAGTTATCTTAGCTTTATCTTCTTCAGAAGCTTTAAGTTGTGTTAATTCTGCTAGTTTAGCTGCTTGGTCTAATTCTAATTGTTTGTATAATCGCTCTTGGTCAGTTTCTAATTGTAATAATATAGCTTCGGTATCAGCTTCATTAAGAGCTTGTGTTAAGGTCTTTTTACGTTCTACTTCTTCAGCGGCTGCTTTATCTGCGGCTGCTTTCTTTTCAGCGGCTTCTTTTTCTTCTAAAGCTTTCTTTTCTGCCGCTTCTTTTTCTCTAATTTGTTTACGCTTTTCAGCGGCTGCTTCTTCTTGGTCTAATCTCTGTTGTACAATCTCTCTACCAACTTTAGCTGCATCAAATTCTATATTGTTTAATTCTGTTTGTTGGTCTATTCTATCAGCTCTAAGTTGTGCCAGTTCTAATTGTAAGTCTCTTCTAGCAACTTCATTATTCTCTAATTTAATTTGTGCTTCTAAACCATCAATAGCCGCTTGGTTCTCTTCTAATTGAGCCTCAGCTAATAACTTAGTTCTTTTAGTTACTTCATCTAAAGCAGCTAATCTGTCTTTTTCACTGGCTGTAGTATCTTCTAAGATCTTTTTATAACCTTCCATCTCTTGACGTAACTTAGCATTCTGAGTTGCATTACGTATTTGGATTTCGTTTAATTTTTTAGCACTATCAAATAAATCATCAGTAGCTTCAACTGCTTCAACTACTGCATTTTTCATAGTTCTGAATGCTTCACCAAATTTACCTCGTGCTATTAATGATAAGGCTTTACCAACATTAGATACAATAGCACCTAACGCGTTCATAGCCTTTTGAATGGTCTTTGTGACAACTTCGAAGTTTTTGAAGTAGTTTATAAGACTTACGACCGCTGCAATCAATAGAGGTATACCTAATGAGGCCAAACCAATCTTAAGAGCCTTAGCACCAGTAGTTCCACTTTTAAAGAATGCAGAGATACCAGCTTTAGCATTTTTGAAATCACCTTTTAATCCACGGAAGGTTTTCTTTAATCCATCTACCTTTTCTGCAATAAAACCTTGCTCACTTGCAAGTTGTTTAGTTTCTTTTGCAGTTTTCTTTGACTCTACACCTAATTTTTCAATTTCAGATGTTAATTCTTCTACCGAACTTACTTCTTTTTGTATACCGTCAATTTCAAATGATATTTTAACTTTATTATCTGCCATCTTTTATGGTTTGTTTATATTTTAAAATATAAGAAGTGCTGACCTTGAATCAGCACTCTCTATATTAACAATCTACGAATTGTATTATTGTTCCTCCTGATACTTCGAAACTAACATACCCAAGTTCGCTATTAGTATCGTAGTTATACCATCCATCTGGTATCATATCTTCAAAGTCATTTGTTGCTGCTCCGTTTTCACTATAGAATAAAGTACAATATAATTCTAAAGTTTCACATGCACTCCATGGATAGAATGAGAATGTACCGTCATTACAAGCATCTGACTGATTAAAGTAACGTGAAGTTGTTTGATGTTGATATACTTGACTTGCTTGACCACAAGTTTCAACAGATATTATAGTACCGTTAACGACTTCATATACGTTTGTACCATCAGAATAGAAATCATCAAATACCCATGCGTTAGGGTCACTAGCTTGAGCACCTGATTGTGATGCATATAGAACTACACCAACTGAAAGTATGTCATTATCTGCCCATAATTCACTGAAATATCCTAAATCGTAATTTAAACAAGCATCAATAGCATTATTATAACCTTCTGCTAAATTAATTGGCCATGCTGGGTCAAAACATTCTAAAACTACAGTGGTTGGTCCAATTACAGTTCCATTACTATCTTCGGCTGTAAATTGGTATGAACCTTGCTCTATATCTTGTAATTCAGCTGAAATTAAATCAGTACCTGAATAATTGTATTGTATGTTAGCATCTGTAGGTGGATTAATAAATGTAATATCTACATAAGGTTGAATTCCACCAAATGGTGTTACTAAGAAAGAACCATCTCGCTCATTACAGTTACTATTATTTTGAATACTAACATTAGCATCAAAGTTTTGTATACCATCTAAAACTTCAGCACTTCCATTGTACGTACAACCATTAGCATCTGTTATAACATAAGTATAAACTCCACCAGATAAATTAACACGTGTAAAGCTAGTGTCACTATCATTCCATAATATACTATAAGGGCTCACACCACCTGATGGTATAACAGAGATTCCACCGTTATTAGCACCGTCTGGATATTCATTATTAATTACTTGTTCTACTGTAATTTCAGTAGCTTCATTTATTATAAAAGCACTGGTAGCTTCTGAACCTCCACCATCACTAATCATAATACTATAAGTGTTTGGTTCTAAGTTTGCAATTGTAAATTCGGTAGAAGCAAATTGACCAGTCTCACCATTAGATAACTGATATGCAAATGGAGGTATACCGTTTTCTATTATTATATCTAAAGAACCTGTTGGGTCACCGAAACATGGTGGTGCCATAGCTTGTAATGCATATACTAATCTACCTTCAAAATCATCTGGTCTAAAGTCTAAGGCTTTTATTAATTCTACTTTAACTTGAGACTTTTCACCAATCGGTGCATCAACTATCCTTTCTGGTTTATAGTAAACACCATCTAAGAATATTACATCGTTAAATGCAAATCCTTGTAAGTCTACATTGTTTAGTGTAAAGTAGGCTGTAACTCGTCTGGCCGCAGTATTATATAAATCTGTAATATAACTACTCCAGTATCTTTGAAATAGTGTGATACCATCTGTTTGATAACCAGCTACGTTCGAACCCCAATACTTAACATCATTAAACCAATTTAAGTTTAAACCGGTTTCAGTTTGTGGAAAGTTTTCATACGGTGTAACCGCTGGATATTCATCAAAATGTGTTGCAGAACCTGTTAAATACCAAGATACATCTGTGGCCTTTAAACCATTATAAAATAACAAACGAGTCTTACATTTAATTGGTAAGTGTTCTGTTCCGTTATCTCCAGCTTCATGTGTATGTGTGTGTGGTATAATCCAACTACTAGTGTTCGGTGCACCTTCAATTCTGGTAACTGGTGTTGGTGCAAACTGTACATCAATCTTTCTAGTTCCTTTTAATAAATCATTACCACTATCAAAAGCTAAATAACCATATGGGTTTTGGTATGCATCTTTATGATACTTATTAACATAATCACCATCATCAGTAAAACGGAATTCTATTCTATCTGTTTGTGTATCAAATAGGGGTTGTATTTGTCGGTCTTTGTTTCTGATTAGTTTATCACTCCAGTCTCTTATAGTTCCGGTATTAACATAATCTATGTAAGGTTCAATATTAAATCTATTTGGAATATAAGGATCTGGTGACATTACTAATCTAAATAGTGTTAGGATGTCTTTAATGAAGTCAATTTGTTTATATTCTTTATCTAATGCACTAGTAGGATTGAATACACCAGGTGAGGCCGTAACCTTCCAGATTCTATTGTTTGTTTCAATCTCAGATGCTGGCACGGTGGTATTTAACCATAATTGAACTACATCACCAGCATTTAATTGAATATCACCGTTAAAGGTTAAAGTAGTGGGTGTTAATTGAGAACCTCCACTAGCTGCAACAGTAGTTCCGTTAACTCTAACTTCTATATTAGCATTTACATATTCACGTCTTACTCTACCACCACCTAATTGTACCAGATTGTAAGCATATGCAAACAAACTAGCTTCCATGGTATAAGTTCCTGTAATTGGTACTATATAAGCACTGTTAAGTAAGTCTAAGTTATCACCTGGATCTGATATTGGTAATTTAAAGTTTAATGGTTCATATCTACCATCAGGTAAGATGTCAGTATATTCCATGTTATTAATACTATTATCAAAAACATTTAAAGTAATATTAGCATCATTACCAAATGCACTAACATAAAGTCTACGAAACGCATTACCATTTAAAAAGCTTGATTGGTATGTGTAACCAGCATCTTCAAAGATTTGGTCCCATAACCTTTTAGCACGAATCATTGGCTTAAATCTCTCTGGTGTAATTGGATGACCTTGTTGTGTAAACCTAAAGTTACCTTCCATTGAAATTCTATTTTCTTGTGGTGTTCCATCTTCATAAGTATTACCATGGTCAATTAGTGGATATAAAACATCACCGTCAAATAAACCACCATTATCTGGACCTTCTGGAAATGCTTGCCAACTAGCAACTACATTAGTAGTTTCTAAAGCATGTTGTAAACTTGGTATATTTAAGTTATTCATACTTAAGTCACCAATCTTAGTACTAAAGTCTCGCGTCTCTCCTAAGAATAATATCTCATAGTCTATTCCATCTCTTTCTTCGTTAATGTAAATCTTTTGTAAACGTATGTGACCGGTTCTGAATTCTGCACCATCAACTAAGATATCTGCACTCTTCTTAACTGTAACGTCGTAGTCAATACCGTCAATCAAGAAGGCATGTTTAAAGAACTGGTTATTGTTACTATTCGCTGGCACTCTAAATGTCTTAGAGAACGCTGAAGTGGCATTGGCGTTAGTAATATCTTCTACACTTAAGGTTAATTTAATTGGATCATCCTTATATAAATCTATTAAGTATGCTTCCTCTTTAATTCTTAAGTCATTTGGGTATACTCTTAATTGTTGCATATTATCCTCTTTGTGATTTTAAACCGTTTGCCATTTTGAATCTTACTTCGTATTGGAATAGTTTGTCTTTTTTGAATGATTTCTGGGTATAGCTAGTACTTGTTAATACCACTGGTTCAAATTGATTTTGATTTGGTAGTCGCACTCTAACATCTGCCGAAACAAATAAGCTTTCTAACCATTCAGCATCTAAATCTGAAATATAATCTGTATTGGCTATATATTCCTGTGATAAAGTCTGAGAATACACTGTGGCACCTCGGTCTTGTCTACCTACACGATAGTCTATCCCATTCCAATCTACTGGACTACTTAAGTATTCATTACGTCTAATCTTAACTTTACGTTCATTCTTTTTACTAAAGGTATAATAGTCTCTAACACCCTCTGAATTCATCCAGCTAAATTGCATAGTATCATAATCTAAACAGTTACCCATATCAATTGTAAACTTGTGTGCATAAAATGCTGGTGGATTAATTAAACCATTTTCATAAGTATTTGGCATTACATAATAATAAGCTACGTTAGTAAAGTCTAATTCTTGTAAGTTTTGAGGTCCAGCACCAAATGTTATAACTTTATAAGGATAAGCAGGTTCTACAGCCTCACCAGGAACCACGTATGGACCTCCACCCGCACTGATAGTGTTATTGTATATCTTACTAAACAATAAGTTATTAGATGCGTCATATGCCTCTATTCTCATCGCACTAATACCGGTTGCAGTTGTAGAAGTAGTATCTGTATTCTGTAAATATGAAACTGTATTGTAATCATCTAAACGAATTGTTTGCTCGTAGGTATTATTTACAATTGTCACATTATCAGTTAATCCCAATCCGGATTTAGTTACAGCTCCACCTTCAATAACTGCAGTGTAATCTTCAATATTCCAATCTACTTCGTAATATTCTTTACGACCTGGATAAACTTCTAAATCTAATAATGAACCAGCACTTGTGAATACACCGCCAGTTTCAGTTCCCCATTCTAAATCGTATTTGTAACCTAAGTTAAATGAGTTGTTATATTTCGGTGTTCCACCTTGAGGTCCTCTAGATATAAATTTAAATTGAAAGTCAGCACCTGTAGTATTACCACCTTTGGCTTTAAATTGACCATCAGTATCTAAATAAATGTATTGACTAGAATTTGATACTCTAATCTTATAAGTATCGTTAGATGCATTGTATTCAAATTGAAATTCTTTATCATTATCAAATACTGGCGGTACAAAGTTAGTAGTAACTATGGCATAAGGAATTGTAAATCCACCACCAGTTGCTCTTAAGACACCATTCTCATTTGATACAATGTTCCAAAAACCTTGACCGTTGTTCACAAATGTAAACTGAGTATTGTCGGCAGTTCCATTTATTTCAGTACTTACTGGTGTTCCACCCGGTATGTATGTTTGTGCACCTATAAATCTGTTAGCACCTACATTATATAAATTGTATTTACTATTAGTTAAGGTTGGTATAAAGTCAATGTCATTACCTACCGTATCAATATCAGTATCTCCAATACCAACGTAAGTTTGTAATATGTTTTGTATATCAAAGACTGCATTACCATAAATATTTGGTGCTTGTCTAACATCAGCTAAGATATCACTACCTTGCTTAACTCTTAATACGTATTTGTTTTCGTTAGTTAAACCGGTTAGAGTAACTGCATTTATACCATATGCTTGGTTTATGTTACCTGGGTTTTGTGAAAGTGTTATTGCCATTTGTTATTGGTTTGTTTCTATTATTTGTTCTGCTACAAATTCTGTAATTAATTCTGATATCTGTTCAATGTTAAAGAATCTTTGTGGTTTAATACCTAATTGGTAAATCTTTTTACGTGCACCGAAAGGTAAGTCACCACCAATCATTGTATAGTCTCCGCTAAATCCAAATCTACTACCAGCAGCTGGTTGAGGGTCAATACCGAATCTTGGTACATTATCTGCCACACTTTGACTGATACCATCTACACCATAGTTCTGAAAGACACCGTAAGCTAACATCTCTATCTCTAAATCAGTTTCATTAACCTTAGCTCTGATACTGTCTCTAAGGTCACCATCATCAACCGGTGCATCAGCTTTAAGGTCATCAACTATAGTACCTGCAATCTCGGTTAAGATAGTTTGCATATTACTTAAGTTTTCACCGAAGTCTGATAACTCTGCTGCAAATTCTTCTACTGTCATTAGTCTTGTACGTATATGTTTAATTCAGTTGTATAAAGTTGAAACTGCGTATTAGTTCCGGCCGCTGCAACTATTTCTAAACCAAATGGCCAGCTTTGTGGTTGTCTTTGTATTCCTTCCCATACCATTTCAAATTCATAAATCTGAGCTACTGTTGGGTTTGTTGGCCAATTAGATGTTATAGCTGGTGTATTCTCTCCATATACTTTATCTCTAACTTCATATGCTTCACCTAAGTCTCCACCGCCATAAAATTGTACTCTACCTGTAAATACCCATTTGTATGGTTTATCAGTTTGTGGTGAATACTCATAGTCATCCCAGTTACCATCATTTAATGTTGAACCGTCTGAAACCCAAGCTAATGAACTACCAGCTGGCAAACTAGCTAAATCATTAAATGAAGAAGTTGATTGCTGCGCTGTTACTAATTTAGTATATGTTGGTTCCGGTGATTGTAAACATATTTCAATTCTAGTACCTGCATATAATGCAAACGCAGCTTGTTCTTCTGGTAAATTTTTAGCTATAGCTATTGTAAATGCACTAGTGTTAGCTGGCACTACATTTTCATAAGTAAGTTCAAAACTAAATTCAGTTCCTACTGCTGGCGTAGTTTCTGGCCAACCTATAATTTGTGTTGGTTGATATTCAATATTAGAACTTCTATCCGATAATATAAATGGTCTTAGAGTATCACCTGGATTAACTTGTTCTACTATAGCCGTAGCTGTAATAGTCCATGTATAAGGTCCTAATGTTTGTGGTATGTAGTAATTACCACCAACACCTGGTACGTCTTCTCTCCATCCACCATCTGTTAAGTGAATTATTTGACACTGAATAGGACCTTCACCTCCATCCGGATCAAATCCTTGACTTCGATCTGATTCAACATCAACTACTAATGTACAACCAGTTGGTGGCACATACGTACAATCTACATCTATAGTAGCTTCATGTATAGTATCATTAGATTCTGTTATTTGCCAAGTGTATGAACCTTCTGCTTGATTATCAATTGTAATGGTAGTACCTGTATCAGTTGTAATATTATAAGTTTGACCTCTGTATTCTAAAACTTGTGGTATGTAACCATCACTAACTGTAAATTCTACAACACCGTTATCACATGTTTCATTAGTAGCAGGATTTGTAGTAACATTAATATTAATTGGATCTGGCTCTGGTTCCGGTTCTACACTTACAAAAGGTGCAATACATTCATTCAATGGTAGAGGTACTTCAATACTAATCGTAGCGGTCATACCAGCCACTGTGTCTTGAAATCTTTCTTTAAATGGTGTTAATGTAATGTTAGTTAAAAGTAAATCAACCTGGTCAGTATAATAGAATCTTAAACGAGCTAAGACATCATCGATATACTGTTGACATTCTGATTGTATCTTTAAGAAGTTATCATCTTTGGCCATGTCCATTACAATCAAATTAAAATTGTAAGTTACACTCCTGGTCCCTCTACTATGAGAAGTTGGATTAACAAATAAGTAAGGATAGTCAGTGTTAGTAGTGGTACCACCTTCAGACCTGGTTTTAATATCAGATAGGTTTCCGTACCCGAAGTCTTGTAATTGATTGTGGTCAGTTACAATTTCTTTAAAGCGTTCTACGATTGAGTTGTAATTCATTTTGTCTGCGTTCTTGTAATTTTTTAGAATTCTCTTCTAGTTGTTTTTGTTTTTGCATGGCCATGAAGTTGAATACCTTTTTATATGGTTGCTCTACTACTTCATCTATCTTTAAGATATCATCCATGGCTAGTGTTACAATAATATTATACCAACCTCTAGCTATTGATAATTTGTCTACTGGTTCATCATCTCCTTCACTACCTTCTGGGTCATTTAAACCAAACAAGGTGGCATAACTTCTGTAGACTGAGTTTCTCCATTTAGAATAACTTTCGATGACCCAGAGAGCTTCATTTGAATATTCAATCTCTTTGGCTAATATCTCTATACAACCATCTAAGTTCTTGTCAATACCTAATGAAAAATAAACATCTAGGTCTACCCACTCACCAAACTTTAAATCTTCAAACTTATTAATCTTTGATTTGGTTTCGGTTCTCTCTTCTAAACCACTAATAATAAAAGTCATTGCTAACTCTATCGCTTCATCATCGGCTTCTATTAAATCTGAGATTGGTGCACCAGTTGCAAGATGAATAATCTTTGGATAGTTTAGAGGTTCTTCCCAGTCCCATTTAACTAATTCCATCCATTGAGCTATGGTGTACCTTTCTGGTATCTTGTATGGTTTACCGTTAATCTTTAATTTAATCATCTATTATAAAATATAAGTTGTTATCGTTATGAATTATCTATAGCTGCGTGATGATGGTGAAGTACCAATAGTGGCGTAAGTACCATATGATTTATTTTGCAGACGGTTGTAGTTTGCAATAGCTAGCGACATCGTCATATCATCATGGAATGGAGACCTTGCCGCATATTGTACTGTTCTTGTCTTAGGATTATAAGTCATCTCGAACACTTCTAATTCATGATGTAGATCTGGACTTAGTTCTATACTAGGAATTTTAATAGCTTCCTCGTTGAATGCTAGTATGAGTGATTCAATGATCTCACGCTTAGAGGAATTACTAGTATTAAAAGGATGTGTGTTTTGCCATTGTTTCTTTAAGGATTCGAATACTGGTCCACCGATTGAATTGGTTTCTACTAATAGGTTTGCATTCCATTTACGGACTCTACTTAAGACTTCATTAGTCATTTCTTCATAGCTCTTTTTATTATCTCTATAAATATCGATTACTTGTCCTTGAGAATCTATAAATGTAGCTACGGTGTAATCGCTTGCTTGACCTGTATCTAATCCTGCAAATACATTACCTACTGGTTTTGGATATTGATTAAAGTTATTTTTATCAAAGTTTTGGAATACCATTGATTCTCCTTCTAAGAAAGCACCTTCATACTCTGCTCTGAATATTGCTTCTGGTAATGCCTTTCTTGCACTCTCTATTTCTTCTAAGTTTACATATGGGTTTCCTTGATACGTCATACGACATGATGCATGTGTAGGGAACTCTGGGTCATTACCCATCTGATACATATTGTAAAACCAATCACGTCCTCTCGGTGTACTAAACAATAATACCTTCTTACCTTTGATAAAGACCGTGGGTTGGATTGCACGTTTAAATGCGTCTTCTTTAATATACGAAGCTTCATCTAGCAGTAAAAAATCGAATGTATAACCTCTGAGTCCGTCTTCTCGCTCAGCAGATTTAAATGAGATTTTACTACCAGTCTTTAGTTTTATTTCAAAGTTAGAAAAGTTTACACGTTCTATTATATCAGTATCTTTAATAGCCTCATATAGTTCTTCCATTACCTTTCTGGCTTGTGAGTAGATTGGAGAGATAAAACAAGTATGTGTTCCTTTATCATTGATTGCAAAATATAACATCATATTGATTGCAAGCATAGTCTTCCCAGCTTGTCTAGGACTTACAGTTGTAATGTACTTTGCATCACCCTCTAATACCTTTTTAATAACATTGTATTGTTGAGGTGTTGGGTTAAATCCTGTGTAAGTTTTGCTCATTTTTTAATGCGGTTTTTCTACATCTAACACTATTGTAATGCTGTTTAAATTTGGAATTTCCTTTTACTATCTTTTGACACTTTGGACATTCTATTATAGGTCGGTCATTAACAGCTTTTTTTATCGCTTGTTTAGCAGCTTCAGTGTGTTTAAATCCTAACGCATTAGTATTACCAACCCGTCCTTTACGTTTGTTTACTTCTTCTGAAAAAGATCTACCCATATTATTTTTAGCCATAAAATAAGTTATATGGAATTTAACATCATCTACTTGATATCCATATTGGCGTTGTAGTTCTTGTTCACGATCAGAGGCTTCATAGATATCTGTATGAACTTCAAGGATTTCCCATTCAGAAAACCCCTGTTCCTTTATTCTATTATTAGGTCGTGTTGTTACTCCAATCTTAATTCCTGGTATATGGTATATTGTGTATGTCATGTATATTATAGATTATCTAAATCAAAAGTTTCACCTTGGTCTCTTTTGTTACTATCTATTGGTGGTCCAAAATTAAACGAAACATTCTTAAATAAGTCTCCACCTTCTCCATCTGTTATTGCTTGTTGCGATAACTTTGGTACAAATCTTTCTGATAACTTAATCATTAGTTCCATTGCAGCTTTAGGATCGTTATCAGCTACGTTTTGAAGCCACACAGCCATCTCTTCTAAATTATTAGATAGTAACATAGCAAATGCTTCTTTTATTTCTTTAGTGGCTTTGTTTGGACCTACCCTTCCATTTCTATTTATGTTAGGATCATTTTTTTTAAATGCCATAATTATTCATCTATTTTTCTTTGTTCTCTGTTCTCTATTTGTTTTAGTGAGATTAGTGCTTCTTTAGCCCCTGCTTCTGTTGAGGCATGTATAGTAAAGATACTACCTGCTTTGTTTGGTTTTAAACTTAAGTTACCACCCCATGTTCTGTATACTTCGAATTTTTGCATAAGATTGATTTTATTTGTTTCTGTTTGTAATCGACGCTTCATTGATAATAAACATCTACCGCAACTAGTTCTACCCTTCTTTTCACCAGTGATTGCATTGTAAACTTTAAAGAATTCATTTAATTGATCGTCTTTAAACTTTATTGAGTTATTAATAAGTACTTGATTATCTAATAACCATTTGATTGCTAATTGTTGTTCCATATTAATAAAGATTTTTAAATATAAATTCTGATGTTATGGCAGAGATTGCTGCGTATAGTATACCTTCAATACCATAAATAAATATAAATGGCCCAAAACTGGTCCAGAAGGTCAAACACATATTACACTTTAATGGTTTGTTTGGTATTTTTTCAAATTGACTAAAGAAGTCTGCTAGTATATGACCTATGCATGCAGCTCCTAATATTTGTATTATTGTTTCCATGTTATTCCGCTATTTTTTAATTCTTCTTGTAAGTACTTTTTACATTCTTCTACAGCATGGCTAATTGAAGTTCTTGGTATACCAGTTTGTCTGCTTAGTTCACTGTAGTTTGATTCTTTAATATACATTTTAAATAAGGTAGAGATATACCATTTATGAATACCTTGAAAGGCCATGTTGTTTAATATCCTTTCTGTTTGGTCTATTACTAAATCTTTTTCGAAATCATAATCTTCTTGGTCTAGTTCATAATATGATTGGTCTTCTTTTGGGTGGACTCTACCTTTTTGCCGATACACAGTGTGATATGGTGAAGTAGAACTATGAAAGCTTCTCCAAATCATTCCTGACATAAAGCGGAGGGCTTCATTACGATCTACTAATGCTTGGGCATCTTCGCGTTCAA
>Ga0209771_1001265_pt1 | contig 16263 bp, 8 predicted proteins | sample SaaInl59LU_5_DNA_FD_184639 | JGI IMG/M metagenome (GOLD analysis project Ga0209771, IMG submission 184639) | Marine microbial communities from expanding oxygen minimum zones in the Saanich Inlet - ESP_59LU_5_DNA (SPAdes) (version 2) | ecosystem: Environmental > Aquatic > Marine > Intertidal zone ... | reverse complement strand
CACCGAGCAAACGCACAAAACATCTTTCGTTGAATTTTACAAACTCCTTGGCAAACCTTAGCCTATTTTCAATTTTTACTTTCTTATTTCTAGTAATGAATTCATCGCAAGGAATACCTACAACATGATCTTCAATCAAAGTAGATTTATTTACCAAGAAGGTTACTTTGTCTGGCGAAAATATCTCTTCTAGTTCTAGTCCGTAAATTCGTGATGCATCTGCTTTTTTGATGTAAAAATAATCGTAGTTATCATTGATTTCGTTAATCACTTTGATACGAAAGGGTTTGGAGTTTCCAAACGAACAAAAGTCAATGCTGCCTACTTTTACGTAATTCAAAATATCACCATCAGCTACCAAAGTTTGGTATATTTTCACCAATTCTTCCTGAAAATACTTTTGTTCCTCTATGGGGTATAAGGCAGAAAACCAATTGGTGTCTTTTCCGTTGTCATCTGTAATGGGAATTAATTGTTGGTAACGAAGAAGATCTTCGTAAGTCAAAGAAATATCCGATAATCTAGAGTATTGATCCAGATGATCTCTCAGTGGAGCTTTTATTTTGTAAATGGGTTTTTTGTACTCAATGTGGTTGAATGGCATAGAAGTTTTTCAGAGTTTTTGATGTTTACCAAAAAGGTACGAAAAACTAAATACTTCCCAAATTAGTTTGTACTCTTTGTTTTATAATTTGAGTAATTCTTCGGTTTATTTCAGAGGAATTGTTTTTATAAAATTCTATTTCTTCTACACTCAAAAGTCCTAAAATTATTCCGATGTATTGGTTTTTTAGCTGTTGGTTTTTACTCATCACACTTTCTATAAAAGCTTCTTTCTTTTCATTGGAAAGAGAGCCCCAATCTTTGTGAATTTTTCTGGCATAAGATGAAAAAACAAGAAGGATAACTTCGTGCTGAAATTTAATGATTTGACGGAGTGCTGTGTTCTGAAATTTTTCTATTTCCGAAATACCCTCGGTTAATTCTGCTTTGGGAATAGTAGGTCTAAGGTTTGTTATTTGCTCTTTTCTCATGTTGTTTTTCTATGAAATATTGAGTTAAACCCCAGAATCATTTACCATTCTTGGTTTTTATCCCATCTTTTGTAACAAGAATACACCACAAATTTGTCGTTGTCAAATACTACAGAAACTCTTTTGAATATTTTTTCTAAATGAGGCTTATAATTTAGATGAGAGTTAGCGACTAACTGAAATTTCCCTTCATTCACTAGTTTTTTCTCAACAGCTCTAAAAAGTCTAAGAGGTAAACTGATGTCAATTTCGTACTCTACATGAAAGGGTGGATTGCTCACAACATAATCCAAAGAATTGGATGCAATATCCTCTAAATTATTGTTGTGAAAAAACGAAATGTTTTCTCCTTTTAAGTTCAGTTTTGAACTCTCCACAGCAAGCTGAGAATCATCCACCAAAAACAGCTCAGATTCTGGAAATTTTTTCTGAATCTCTTTGGCTAAAACACCATTGCCGGAGGCTAAATCCAGAGCAGAATTAACAACTTCTGGTGGTTCTAAATTTTCAATTAAAAATTGCGTAGCATAATCAATGTGATTGGAAGAGAACACACCGAAATATTGTTTTAATTCTTCATCTCCAAAAGGAATGGATTTAATCATGGATTTTACCGAAACTTTTTTTGGATTCTTTAATACCAACAAACGAGCTTTCTTTTTTGAGAGCGATTGCTCAACTTCTTCAAAATATTCTTCAGCTATTTCTAACAAATGTTTGGTGAAATTACGAGTCATAAAACCACACAAAAGAGTTGCGTTTTTTGATGCGTTTTTTACAAAATGAGAAAGGAACAACTCAAACAATTCAAGTGATTTTGGAATTTTCATCATTCCCATTTCTAACTTTTCTGTCATTTCCGAAAGGAGGGAAGTGGACACGAAGTTTTCGCTATCCAATGAGTTAGTCGCGAAGTTTTCGAGAGTTGCTTTTTCTTGACTTTTTGCATCCAAAGCACCAAATACTTTTCTTGGCTGAGCATGTGCGCTCAGGTAACCAAATGCATCGTTGTATATAAGAACAGATTCTGTTTTTGTTTCATTCAAATGTGAAATCAATAATTCATCGGCTGCGCTCCAAGCACGCAAAGAATTATTGGTCGATTCTGGTACTCTGTTAACTATTAATTCTGAGGACATTTGCTTCTATTCTGGTAATCTTACTTTTTTCTAACTTCTATCACTTCATCTTCAAAGTGTGACCCATCTTGTCCCTTTTTGTTTCTAAGTAGCCTTTGTTATGAATATTTGCCTCTATTTCGAGCGCAACATTTTCTACAATCTCTAATCCGTAACCAATAAGACCAGTTCTTTTTTGAGGGTTGTTACTCATCAGCTTCATTTTTGTAACTCCTAAATCTCTTAAAATTTGAGCTCCAATTCCGTAATCTCTTTGGTCTCCTTTGAAACCAAGTTTTATATTAGCCTCTAGAGTGTCGTAACCTTCTTCTTGTAGTTTGTATGCTTTTAATTTGTTAAGCAAACCAATTCCTCTTCCTTCTTGGTTCATATAAATGATAACTCCTTTTCCTGCTTCTTCCACCATTTTCATAGCAGTTTGCAGTTGAGGTCCACAATCGCATCTGCAAGAACCAAAAATATCTCCAGTCATGCAGCTCGAGTGCACTCTGACCAAAACAGGTTCGTCTTTTTCCCATTCTCCTTTTACGAGTGCCAAATGTTCTTTTCCGTCAGTAGTTTGCGAAAAGTGAACAAGATTGAAATCTCCGTATTCTGTGGGAAGTTTTATTTCAATTTGCTTTTCAACCAAACTCTCATTTTGAAGTCTGTAAGAAATCAAATCTTCAATAGAAATGATTTTCATGTCATGTTTTTCAGCAATTTTCATCAATTGCGGCAACCTAGCCATTGTGCCATCTTCATTCAGTATTTCTACGATAATTCCAGCTTCTTCAAAACCTGCCATTCTCGATAAATCTACTGCAGCTTCGGTGTGTCCAGCTCTTCTCAAAACTCCACCATTTCTTGCTCTCAACGGAAATATATGTCCAGGCTTCCCAAGCTGATTGGGTTTGGTGTTTGGGTCTATTAATGCTTTTATTGTTTTGTCTCTATCGCTTGCAGAAATCCCTGTGGTACAACCATTTCCGAGTAAATCTACTGAGATTGTAAAAGGGGTTTCGTAAGGCGAATCGTTATTTTGAACCATAAGCTCAAGATCCAATTCGGTACATCTTTTTTCCGATAAAGGAGCACAAATTAATCCGCGGCCATGAGTAGCCATAAAGTTAATTACCTCGGGAGAAGAGTTTTTTGCTGCTGTCAAAAAATCTCCTTCATTCTCTCTGTCTTCGTCATCCACCACAATGATTACCTTACCTGCTCTGATATCCTCTAGCGCCTCTTCAATGGTGTTTAGTTTGATGTCTTCCATGTTTATTTCAAAAAAATATTGATACTTTGCTTCCACAAAAGTACGCCAAATATTAGAGGTGTTCATGATTTTTAAATGTTAATTATGATTTGCCAATTATCATTTATCAATTATCTTTGAACTAAACCAAGATATAAAAACAGTAGAATGAAATTATTAGCAGATAAAGTTGTCCTAATTACAGGAGCTTCCAAAGGAATTGGAAAAGGAATCGCTATCAAATGTGCAGAGCAAGGTGCAAACATAGCCTTTACATATTTGTCATCGCCTGACAAAGCGAAAGAAGTTGAAAAAGAGTTGATTGGAATGGGAGTGAAGGCAAAAGGATATCAGTCGGATGCCTCAGAATTTGAAGCTTCACAAAAATTGGTAGATGATGTAATGGCTGATTTTGGTCAAATAGATGCATTGGTGAATAATGCAGGAATTACAAAAGATGGATTATTGATGAGAATGTCGGAACAAGATTGGGACGATGTGATTCGAATTAACTTGAAATCTGTATTTAATTTGACGAAAGCTGTACAAAGACCAATGTTGAAACAAAGAAAAGGTTCTATTGTCAACCTTACCTCTGTAGTTGGTGTGAATGGAAATGCTGGTCAATCTAATTATGCTGCTTCAAAAGCTGGAATGATTGGGTTTACAAAATCTGTAGCGAAAGAACTAGGTTCTAGAAATATAAGAAGTAATGCAATTGCTCCAGGATTTATTGCAACAGAAATGACCGCTAAACTAGATCAAGAAGTAGTGGAAGGATGGGTGAAAGATATTCCATTGAAAAGAGCTGGTTCTCCAGATGACGTGGCAGATGTTGTTGTGTTTTTGGCAAGTGATATGAGCGCTTACGTTACCGGACAAACGATTCATGTTTGTGGAGGGATGCTAACTTAATAAATAGTTTCACTGATTGAAAATTCTTATTAATTCTCCAGTTTGGTATATTGCAATTTGTATAATCATTGCAGTGTTAGGAGCGTATTTTCTTTACCGAAATGATTCAAAATTAAAGGAACTACCCAGGGGTTGGAAGCAGCTCTTGGGTGTTTTTCGTTTTGCAAGTTTGTTTTGTGTGTTTTTCTTGCTCCTAGAACCGCTTTTGGAATACACCAAAACAAAAGTTGATAAACCTATTGTGGTTTTAGTTCAAGATAATTCTTCTTCCGTTTTGTCTCGAACAGATTCTGCTTCATTTATAACTAAATACACCGAAGATATTAGTCAGTTATCTCGGCAGCTTTCCTCTGAATATGAGGTTGTTTCCTATGTTTTTGGTAAGGGAATTAATGAAGGTGAAAATGCCGATTTCAAAGAAAATTCCACCAATATTTCTAGAGTTTTTGAAGAAATACAAGAGCGGTATTACAATAGAAATTTAGGAGCTATCATTTTGTCTTCGGACGGGATATACAATCAAGGAAAAAATCCTGTTTACGAAGCCAGAAAACTCAAAAATATTCCAGTTCATACAATTCGTTTAGGAGATTCTTCACCACAAAAGGATGTTTGGATTCAAGAAGTGTTTCATAACAAGTTGGCTTACGAAGGAAATACATTTCTTGTAGAAGTTTCGTTGAATTCTAATGAAATAAATCAGAAAAAAACAACAGTTAGCTTGATGAAATCAGGCGAAGTTTTGAGTTCAAAACCATTGGAGGTTGTAAGTAGAAAAGGAATTCAAAAAGTTCAATTTGAGATTGAAGCGAACGAAATTGGACTACAGAAATACAGTGTTGTAGTAAAGGAAGTAGAAGGTGAGTTTACCACAGTTAATAATAGCTCTTCTTTTTATGTAGAAGTATTACAATCAAAACAAAAAATTCTGCTACTTGCCCAATCGCCACATCCCGATGTGCAGGCGATAAAAAATAGTTTGAGTTCCAATGAAAACTACGAGATAGAGGTGAAGCTAATTGCTGATGCACCCAAAGAGTTAGATGTTTTTGATTTGGTAATAACTCACAATTTACCCAACAAAACTAATTCTTTCAATGCTATAAAATCCTCTTCCATTCCTATTCTTTTGGTTTTAGGAAATCAGACTGATTTGCGAAAATTGAATGAATTAGAAGCAGGATTGGAAATAAAAGACGGAAGAGAGTTTACAGAAGCTGGAACTTGGATTAATTCAAATTTTACTGAATTTACGCTATCTGATGAGTCAATCAATTTGTTGAAAAAAGTGAGTCCTTTGCAGGTTCCTTTTTCAACCTCCTACAAATTGGGAAACTCTTTTAGCACTTTGCTTTATCAGCGAATAGGAACTGCAAAAACTAGTTATGCTTTGCTTTCTTTTGGAACAATATCAGAAAGGAAAGTAGGTTTTTTTGTAGGGGAAGGATTTTGGCGATGGAAAATACAAGAATACGCAGAGAATGAATCCAGTGCAGGTTTTGATGGATTGATTCAGCAAATAGCTCAATTGCTTGTAGCCAAAGAAGATAAAAGTAAATTTAGAGTATCAGGTAAGCCAAATTATGAGAATTCTGAGGATGTTACATTCTCTGCGGAGCTTTATAATGAAAGCTATGAGCTTGTCAATACACAAGAAATTGAGTTTGATTTAGTAAATGAAGAAAAAGAGGTTTTTCAATATTTGTTTTCACCCAAAGTGAATGCATATAGCTTAGATTTGGGCAGATTGCCAGCTGGAGCTTATCATTACAAAGCCAGTGTGAAACTGGAGAATGAATCATTGATTAAAGAAGGTGATTTTTCGGTAAATGAAACAGGATTGGAATTAAAAAATACTCGAGCTAATCACGAATTGCTGTATCAAATTTCTTCAGAAACAGGAGGTAAATCGGTTGAGGTTTTACAAATTGGCAGTTTGTTTTCGGTAGTAACTGGAAACAAAAATATGGTAGATGTGAGCTACCAAGAAAAAGAAATTGATGATTTAATTGAATTGAAATTCATCTTTGCAATAGTACTTTTCTTTTTGAGTGTAGAGTGGTTTGTGAGAAAAAGAAATGGCGGATATTGATTTATTTTACTTTTCGAGCCCTTTTTTTTGACTTTAAGCAACATTTGCAACTTAATTTTTTAGTTAATTGTATTAGTTTTAATAACTTAGCAGAATAGAGTTGATTTAACAAGTTTAAAACCAATCTATTATTCTGATTTTTTAAGTTAAATAATTGAAAAGAATTGATTTTGAGAGACGGGGATTAGAGGAGCAGGAACACATAAAAAAGAGAAGTTTAAAGGCTTCTCTTTTTTTTTGGCAATTTTTTCTTTGTAACTTTTGTTACAATCTATTCGAATTATTTTTTTGATATTGAACCAAAATATTTAAAAAATGAAAGATCTATTAATTATTGGAGGAGGTACTGGAGGAATCATGACCGCAGCTCAATTTCTTAAAAAAGGAGGTGTAAATGTTACTATTTTGGAACCGGCAGAATATCATTATTATCAACCAGCCTGGACTTTGGTTGGGGCAAATGCCTATGATTTTGAAAAAACGAAAAGAACAATGGCCTCAGTTATGCCGAAAGGGGTAAATTGGATAAAAGAATTTGCGTCTACTTTTGATTGCGCCAATAATTCTGTAATTACAAGCAGCGGAAAAACCTTAAAGTATGATTATTTGGTGGTTTCGCCAGGAATAAAAATAGATACTTCATTAGTAAAAGGTTTGACAGAAGCTATTGATAAGGGAGTTGTGTGTAGTAATTATACAAATCCTAAACATACTTGGGAAGTTCTCAAGAATTTTGAAGGAGGAACAGCTCTTTTTACTCAGCCAGCTACACCAATAAAATGTGGTGGAGCACCACAAAAAATAATGTATTTGGCAGAAGAATATTTCAAAAAATCAGGAGTGCGTAAAAATACCAATGTTGTGTTTGCAACTCCCGGAGGAGTTATTTTTGGAGTAAAGCCTATTGCAAAAACATTGATGGAAGTAATAAATAGGAAGGATATAAACGTGAGGTATCATCACAAATTGGTAGAAGTGGATGCCGAAAATCAAATTGCTTGGTACGAAATTACAAAAGATCCAAAAGCTGGTGGCTGTGTTTTGATGGAAGACAAAGACAATAGTTCGATGGAAATAGATGAGTCTATCAATTACAACAATAAAAATATTGTAGTTTCAAAAGAAAATGGTAGATGGGGAATTCATTTTGATATGCTTCATTTGGCACCACCACAAACTGCGCCAGATTTCATAAAAAATTCAGATTTGGCAAACGAAGCTGGATGGTTGGATGTGGATCATGGAACCTTGCAACATAAAAAATACGACAATGTATTTGGTTTGGGAGATGCTGCAGCTCTTCCCACTGCAAAGACTGGGGCAGCCATAAGAAAGCAAGTCCCAATTGTGGTAGAAAACATAGCCAGATTGATTGCCGCAAATCCACTCAGTTCAAAAACTTACAATGGATACTCTTCCTGTCCACTTGTTACGGGATACGGAAAAATGGTTCTGGCGGAATTTGATTATGATTCTAACTTTACTCCAGATCCCAAACTAAAACAAATGCTGGTATTTGATTCTTCCAAAGAACATCGCAGACTTTGGTGGCTTAAGAAATATATTTTGCCAAGACTCTATTGGAATAAAATGCTAAAAGGTGTTGAGGTATAGTGTTTTAATTTAATTTTGTAAGTGGATAAAAGAGAAGTTTAAATGCTTCTCTTTTTTTGTGGGCAGGTTATGGGCAAAAAGTGTTGGTTTTGTTTCTTAACTTTAAAAATTAATAATAATTTAGGCACTAAAAACAATTCCTTTCTCTCAAATTAAAGGTTTGCTATGTGTATCTAATAGTTAGTGCCTAATTATTTTTATCGGGGTCTTTAATCTATTTTTTTAATCGGATTTAATTTTAATCTAAATGAACCCAGAGTATTCTCAATTACTGATTGACATTCAAAAAAAATCTAACATTACGGTGAAAAACACCCGTGATTTGAAATTTTTGAAAGAAGAGATAGAAAGTCTCACACATAAAGTGATCGGGTTTAATACATTAAGGAGGATTTTTGGATTTTTGGAGTCAAGAACTCCCTCTGTTACAACTCTCAATACCTTAGCTAATTTTTTAGGTTTTGCCTCATTTTCTGGCTATCAACATCATAAACTCAATTATGAGGAGTGGTACTTCCAGCAGAGCCTAAATCGTATCATTATAAACGAAGAGATAACAAAAAAAGATTTTGATCTAATAAATTATGGGTTACTGAATCAACATAACTTTGTTTATCTCGCCTATTTTATTGTTTATTTTATTGAAAAAAAGGATTTAAAATCAGTGGTTTCTATTTTTAGAGACGTCAATTTTAACCGCGCTTCTGGGACTCAGCTTCATAAATTTTCTCAAATCATATCAGTGCGTTTGAGCGTGATTAGCGAAGATGATGCGCTCGAAGTATATGAGGCTTGCATTCCTATTGATAGTTTCAGAGAATATGTGGCTTTGCCCTACATTAATTACTATCATTTGCACTTGCGCTATAAAAAGGTATTAGATATGATTAAGGATTATTCTGCTAATTCTTCTGATCTTCTTTTTGTTGAGTGTATGGAGTTTTATATTTTATTTTATATCCAAAACAAAACAGAATTAGTTGCTCCTATTAAGCCAAAAGAATTTAATGAATTCTATTCTGTATTGAAAGGAAGGTATTATGGTTGCTGTGTTTTGTCGGAAGGAAAGGTGAAATCAGGCTTGAAAAAGGAGATTCTCTCTGAATGCAAGAATAATAAAGTAAGTCATTTTTTGGAGGAAATTGTTCCTGCACTTTTGGTGGTTCAAGATTACAATTTTTTAACTCTACTTTTCGAAAATTATTACGAAGATATTTTTGAGTTTGGTGTATGGTCATCTTCTACTACCCAATCCATTTATTTGGTAGCCTTGGCATGGCTGAATTGCGAAAAAAACGAACTAAAGATTGCAAGGAAGAATTTAGAATTTGTACAAATTTCTCGAGTTGAGATAAGCTATGAAAAGTACATTCGGTTGTTCTATCAATTTATTCTGCTTCAGCTGACTTTCAAAGAGGAAGATAAAAAAGCTAATAAACTGGCAAGTAGTGAATTGAAATCATTAGTATCTGAAACTAAATTTAGTAAATTTCAAGAAATTTCATCGTCCTATTTGTTGTAATTCATCTTGGTTATACAGTTTGAATATGCAATAAAAAAGCACCCAGGGAAATGATACCAATTGCAAGCCAATTTTTTGTTGTGACTTTTTCTTTAAAAAAGTATGCGCTAAACAAAATTGTTGTAAGCGGACTAGCCAAAAATAGGAGGCCAGAAACAAGCGGATCTGTCACTTTTAGCCCCATAAGGCTTGAAGTGAAAGCTCCAATTACTAATATGCTCATAAGAAGTACTTGACTAAACTTTGATGAGATGGTCTCCTTGATTGCTGAACTTGAAATGGTTTTTAGTGTTACTGCAAGACTTACTATAAATACAATTAGTTCTTGATTTGCTATGATAACCAAAGGGGGAACATTCGAGATTAGATTTTTCCAATGAATGACAGAAACTACGGTGAAAAACAAAGTCATTAAGATCAGAAGAAAATGTTGTTTGATTGTAATTCTCAATCTGTTTTTGGAGGTTGAAAAGATGAAAAATCCGAATCCTAGAAAAATGGTGAGAATTCCTACTACAGATTCATTTAAATCAAAGTTTTCAAAAATCAATAAATACAAAGCTGTAAAAATTACCCCGATTAGATTGTAGATTCCGATCCATTGTAAGGAAATGTTTTTGAGCGCAAAAAGCATACAGAACAATCCAAGAACTCCCGAAACAGAACCCAGCGTTACTTTAGAAAATTCTGTGAAGGAAATTAAGCTGATATCAACAAACAACCAGATGTAAATCAAGGAAATAACGGATGTGAAAAACGATCTATAGGCCATTAGAGATGTAACTGAAGTGTTTTCTAAGTTCTTTTTCCAGAGAACATTATTGATGGAAAACAGAAGAATGGCTAAGAAGATAAAAGTCATAAATAAATCATTTAAGGGGGGGGTGTGTTAAATTATTATGAATTAGCATTTTAATTCTATAGCTACCTGCTATTTTTACTACATATGTACTACCCGTAGAGCTCTAAGGCTCTTATTCAGCGTCCAAATTGAGTATTTTTGATTTAAACATCGAATATATGAATAATTTGTTTTTAACAACTTCCTTGAAAAGAGTTTTACAATCTACTTTTATTCTTATCTTTTTGTTGATTTTTAAACAAAACTCGAATGCTCAATGTTCGGCCGTTTCTGTTGATTTGGGCAGAGACTCAGTTTATTGCAGTAATCAAACTCTAACACTAAATGCTCAGGTTGTAAGTCCATCTAGTTCTATTCCAACTTTCACTTGGAGTTATAATGGTTCTCTGCTATCTGGACAAAACTCTGGTAGTTTGTCAATTAATTTAACTGATACAACTTCTGGTTTTTATTCCGTTATTGCTCAGGTAGATTCTTGTATTGTATATGATACGGTTAACTTAAGCATTTATAACATTGGAATTACTAGTAATGATTTTAACACGGCAAAAACTCAATTGGTATATTGCGTTCCAACAGGAGATACTTCTGGAGATATTTTTTTGCGTTTAACTCTTCCTTCAAATATATCATTGGTTCAGTCTGTTGAAATTGATTGGGGCGATGGGCAGATTCAAATTATTCCAAGTTCAAACTATGCTTCTCCACAGATTCATAATTATCTAAATGGTTTCTATGTTTTTAAAATGACAGTAACATTAACAAACGGCTGTGTTTCTGTTATTTCTTACCCGACCTTTGTTGGGAATTCTCCAAGTCCTGCTGCGCTTCAAATTCTAAATAATCAAGCTGATGGCTGTTTTCCTCACTTTACTCAATACAACTTCAATGTTCCCTCTTCCAATCCGGACGGAACTACCTACGAAGTAGATTGGGGGGATGGTTCTCCGTTGCAAACATATGTTCACCCAATTACACCGCCTGTTTTATCACACACGTTCAATTCATCATCATGTGGGAACACCGTTTTAGGTAACACTGCAACCTATTACAATAGATTTCAGCCTTCGGTTATTACTCAAAATCCTTGTGGTTCATTTCAACCATCGGCCTCAGGTTTAATCTCAGTTTCTATGCCTCCTATTGCTTCATTTTCAACATCGAGAAGCACAATCTGTCCTGGGAGCCTAGTTGATTTTAACAACACATCTTATTTTGGTTTGTCGACTGGGCTCACGTCTAAAGTAAGTTGTGATTCTGTTTCACCATTTTTTTGGAGAATTACCTCTTTAACTTCTTCAGGGTCTAATGGATGGTCGGTTTCACCGCCAGGCAATTTAGGTTCTGATAATGGTACAGCTAATCAAAGGAATTGGTCTCCCGGTAGCATGGCGATTGAAGTTTTGTTTGATTCATCTGGAACTTACAAAGTTGAATTAATCGTACAAACTAATTGCGGACCTAGTATTTACATCGATACGATTTGTGTGATAAAGCCACCAGAAAGTTCAATAGCTACTACAGATTCTATTGAATGTTCTCCATTTTCTTTTGGAGCCTATAGTACTTCTGTTCTGCCTTTTTGCGATTCTTTTAATGTTCCAGTAGAGTATGCTTGGAAGGTAATTGATCCATCTGGCTGTGTAGATTGCTCAAGTAGTATTGTGGATTCTACATCAGATTCAACCAAAATAAATCTCGTAAATAGATCAAATGTAACTCAGGATTTTATTTTGGAGTTAACTGTTACTCCATTGGATCCTATTACTTTAGACCCGCTGTCCAATTTAAGTTGCGAATCAGTTTCCTACAAAACTGTTTCTGTTTATCCCGAAATAAAAATTGATTCCCTTACTGCATGTTTGGGTGAGTTGAGCTGGGATCTTGATAGTGCGGTTAATTTTCCTTCATCGTTTAGGTGGAGAGCGATTCCAAATCCAAATGTTACTGGAACAACAACAGTTTATCAGACAACAACTATAATTAATGATACTCTTAAGAATATTTCTGATACGGTTCAATTCGTTTACTACGAAGTAATTGCCTCATCAACTCCTGGCAGCTGTTTAGATACCCAGTTTTTTTCTGTCAGACTTTTGCCAGATATAATAATTACTCCTTTAGTAAATGACTCAATTTGTGTTGGAGGTACAATTAATGCTGCTTACACATTGCAATATTCCGGAGGTAACAATAATCCTACCTATTCCTGGAAACTTAATGGGATTTCTCAAAGTAATAATACATCCTCTTTTTTGCCAGGAAATTTCAATATTGTGGGTAACTATTTGGTGGAAGGGACTGTAACCGTTGGTGCTCCTGGTTGTGAAATAAGTTCAACGGATTCAGCAATCATTTCGGTATTCGATGACCCGAGTATTATCCCTCTTTTATCTGCAACTTATTGTCAGGCTGCCAATCCTGTAACAGGTCTAGTTGCTCAAGCTTCAGGTGGTTTAGGCACATATTCTTATCAGTGGTATAGTAATAATACTAATGATACAGTCGGTGGTGTAAAATTATTAAACGAGATAGATTCAATTTATTTTCCGTCTTTAGATTCTTTGGGTACTATATATTATTATTGTGTTGTTACTCAAAGTGGATTAAATTGTATGACTACAAGTAGTATTGCTACTATACAAGTAATACCCCAACCAACAATAGATTCCAATCCAATTGTTTCTCAAGAAGTTTGTGTGGGAGGGATTTTAGATTCGTTGAAAGTGAGTTATTTGAATGGATTAGGAAAGGTCTCTTATCAGTGGTATGAAGATACTTTAGGAATTAATTCTGGAGGTTTACTTCTCGTTGGAGATACTTTTTCTAGTTTTTTACCTCAAACCAACATCGTTGGTATTAAGTATTACTATTGTGAAATTTCTTTTTCATTGGGTGGTTGTACTAATGTCATGTCAGATGTTAGTAAAGTTACTGTGAGGCCCGACCCAATAATACAAACAAATTTATCTAGTCAAACGATCTGTGTTGGAGGAACAATAGATTCTGCTTTGACTGCCAATTATTCAGGAGGAGTAGGTTCTCCAAGTTATCAATGGAATAAAGACGGTATAAATTTACCCAACGACACATTATCATCGTATTTACCACCTTCATTCAATTTTCTCGATACTTTTAATTTTGGTGTCACTATTTCCCTAAGTGGTAAAGGTTGTAATGCAGTTTCAGCTCAAATACAAACAGTGAATGTGATCGCTGATCCCACTATAATTGTTCAGCCAATTTCGGCAGTATATTGCCAAAGAGCAAACTCTCCAAATTTATTGTTAGTTAAGGCTACCGGAGGCTTTTCTAATACTTATTCTTACCAATGGTACAGCAATGACACGAATGTTATTGTTGGAAGCAAAAAAATTCAAGGAGCTACTGATTCAGTTTATTTACCCTCTGTGGATTCCTTGGGAATAGAATATTATTATTGTGTAGTTAGTCAAGGTGGATTAAATTGCGAGGATACTAGTTCAATTGCTTCCATCCATGTAACTCCGCAGGCTTCAATAGATTCCAATCCAATTGTTTCTCAAGAAGTTTGTGTTGGAGGAGGTTTAGACTCGTTGAAAGTGAGTCATTTAAATGGATTAGGTAATGTCTCTTATCAGTGGTATGAGGATACTACAGGTGTTAATTCTGGAGGTTCACTTTTAGTAGGCGATACTTTTTCTAGTTTTCTGCCTGAAACAACCACTACTGGTATCAAGTATTACTATTGTGTTATATACTTCTCATCGGGTGGATGTGATAGTATCACTTCGGATGTTGGCGCAGTAATTGTTCGTCAAGACCCAATAATTACCCAACAGCCTCTAGCAAGCCACACGATATGCGTAGGAGGAACTATTGATTCTGCATTGGAAGTGAATTATTCAGGAGGAGTAGGCTCTCCAAGTTATCAATGGCAATTGAACGGTACTGATTTACCGAGTGATACTTTGAATGACTATTTACCCCCAACTTTTGTCTCACCAGGGACTAGTATTTATCGCGTTAAGATTAACCTAAGTGGAAGAGGTTGTAATGAAATGATTTCTCAATTAGTTCAAGTTGATGTTGTTTCGGATCCGTCAATAATTACACAACCTAACTCGGACTCATACTGTCAAGGGTCTAGCCCAGTTTCCCCTTTAGTAATAAATGCATCTGGAGGTTTAGGTGTTTATAGTTATCAATGGTATAGCGATACCACTTCCAATGGAACAGGTGTTGTGTTACTTAACGGACAAACAGATTCTACTTTTGTTCCTCCCGTGACTATGGCAGGTACAACTTATTATTATTGTGTTGTAACTCAAAGTGGACTGAATTGTGACGATACTTCTTCGCGAGCTGAAATTATTGTGAATCCAGAGCCAACGTTTTTTACTCAGCCAATTGATAGTCAGCTGGTTTGTGTTGGAGGAATTCCGGATACATTAAGTGTTATCACTCAAAACGGAGTAGGAATCCCTACTTATCAATGGTTTGTGAGTAGAGTTAGTTTGTCTACTGGAGGAGATTCTATTCCTGGTGCTGTAAACTCGACCTATGTTCCTAAAGCAGATACCGTAGGAACTTTTTATTACTATTGTAGAGCAACTTTTTCAATGGGAGGTTGTAGCGATATAGTTTCAGATCTTGCTGTAATAAATGTAATTCCAGATCCGCAAATAGTAAATCATCCTGCAGATAGTCTTTCAGTTTGTATAGGTGGGTCTTTGAGTACCGCCTTAAATGTGACCTACTCAGGAGGAATAGGTTTACCTACATATTTTTGGAAGTTTAATGGAGGTGTTATACCTAATTCTGACAGTAATTTTTATATGCCTCCTTCATTTTCTAACTTAGGTACAAATCAATTCAGTGTATCCATTCAATTGAGTGGTAAAGGTTGTGATATAATGAACTCGAATACAAGTTATATTACAGTTATAACTTCACCTGTAATGGAATTACAGCCTATTTCAGATACGGTTTGTCATAAATCTGTAACAATAGATACTTTGAAAGTCCGAGCGAGTAATGTTGTTGGTACTTATAATTTTCAATGGTACAAAAATAACAGCAGCAGTAATTTTGGAGGTACATTAATAATGAATGCTACAGATTCTATTTATGTGCCTTCAACTGATTCAGTTGGTACGCAATACTATTATTGTAGGATATCACAGTCTGTATCTAATTGCGAAGTGATTTCTTCAGCAGCAGCAGTAGTTGTAAATCCTTTACCAACATTCCTTACCCAACCTTTAGATAGCCAAACTGTTTGTTTAGACGGGACTCCTGATCTCCTAAGTGTTACTACTCAAAATGGTCTTGGAACACCTTCATATCAGTGGTTTGTTACGAGGTATGTGCCAAATACTGCGGGAGATACAATATATAACGAAGTTAGTTCAAGTTATATTCCTACTGCAGATTCAATCGGAACCTTATACTATTATTGCGTTGCTACCTTTTCGCAGGGCGGTTGTTCTAATGTCTTTTCAGATATTTCTGTAGTTACTGTGATTCCAGATCCTCAAATTTCAATTCAACCCTTGGACAGTCAACTTATATGTGTGGGAGGTTCTATAAACCCTCCATTCCAAGTTGGCTACACAGGTGGATTAGGAAAACCTACTTATCAATGGAAAGTAAATGGCGGAAATATACAGAATACAGATAGTTCTGTTTATCTGCCTCCTACTTTTGTTAATCCTGATACAAATTTATTTGGTGTAACTATAACTCTGAGTGGAAGTGGCTGTGATGTGATGAATTCAGATAGTGCTTATGTAATAGTAGTACCTGATCCAGTCGTAGCTATTGATCCATTATCGGATACCTATTGTTTGAGTACGGGATCAGTAAATGA
>Ga0209771_1001257_pt1 | contig 16299 bp, 8 predicted proteins | sample SaaInl59LU_5_DNA_FD_184639 | JGI IMG/M metagenome (GOLD analysis project Ga0209771, IMG submission 184639) | Marine microbial communities from expanding oxygen minimum zones in the Saanich Inlet - ESP_59LU_5_DNA (SPAdes) (version 2) | ecosystem: Environmental > Aquatic > Marine > Intertidal zone ... | reverse complement strand
TCAAAGAAACTGGAGAGAATGAAGCTTTTGAAACAAAAGGTGGAATCGTTGAGGTTCTCAATAACAAAGTGATCGTGTTGGCTGAATAAGCGCAAACAGTAAAAAAGTGAATAGCCCGATTAAGAATTCTTTAATCGGGCTTTTTTGTTACAACAATCATTGTTGAAAATATGATTTAAATTCTTTTTTTAGTAACAATTTATGTTCTTCTAATAGTTCAAAATATTTTGATTTCCAGTACATCGTATTTCACGTATGATTTAAACATTCTGATGTATATATTTATAATAGGATTTACTTTAAGCTCCTTATATTATTTAACAAAAAGTATTGGAGCTGCAATTGGTGTTCATTTTATTATTAATTTTCTGTCCTCTCTATCCAGTGAAGGTGACAACACCATAATAACCTACGATAACTTCTTTGAATGTGTTGTGTCAAATGAAATAATAAATTTATTTATTGTGCTGACTTTTTTATATTGGTTAATTCTAAGGTTCCAAATTAAATATAACGCACGAGAATTCTAAATCAATAGTTATATTGGATTATCTCCAAGTCTTGCCATTTCTTGGGCATAGTCATTCGTCAATTCAAAAAGGGCTACTTCCCCATGCTCAGATATTTTCATCTTTATTGTTTTATGATTTTGTTTGTTCCAATGCTTCCGTTTCTTGCGGTTAGTTTTACTAAGTAAATACCTGTTGGAACATCAGTTAAATTTAATCGATAGGACAACGATGCACGATTCATGTTTTTTGATTTTACTAATTTCCCATCAGGTTGAAGTAACTCAATCGAGGTGATGATTTCTGTTGTGCGAATAGTCACATAATCTTCCGCGGGATTAGGAAATAAATTGAATTGGAGCAGCTCTGGTTCCACCAATGAAACGGTTGAATCCAAAAAGCTAAGTGCCGAATCCACTTTGCACCCATCCGGAATACCCCAGCCGTATATATTGTCAGGACTTCCTGCTCTGTTTGAGTTGTATTTTATCGCATCCATGACTTCAAAATTGCTTCTTGCAGGATGGGCTTGCACCACACAAGCTGCTAATCCAGTCATAAGTGGCGTGGCGAGCGAAGTGCCGTTTCCTCTGTACACCGTGTCGTTTAATCCCATGAAATAACACGCTTCTCCTATAGTCGCCACATCTGGTTTTATTCTCCCATCAAATGTAGGTCCTTCCGAAGAAAACCCTGCTCGAGTACTATCAAATTTTATTGCGCCTACACATAAGACGCTATCCACGTCACAGGGAGAGGTTAAGCTTCCAGACCCATTGTTTCCATTGTTTCCGGCAGCAACAGAGATTATCATTCCTTTTCGTTTTGCAATCGAAACCCCCTGCGCTGCAATTGTAGTTTTTCCGTCCATTCCGGGATATCCGTAACTCACCTGAAGTGTGTCGAAATTTCGGTAACCCAAAGAAATATTACAAATATCAGCCCCAATAGAATCGGCTCTTTCTAGGCCCAATACCAAATTGAATTCTTCTATGTTTTTTTCGAATCTACCAATTTCTGTGATGTAAAATGCATAATTTGCTTTGGGCGCAGAACCTACATAAATGCTGTCCAATTCGGCACCAAGGATGGAAGAAACATAAGAGCCATGAGTGTTTTTGTGGTAAACGAATGGATCATTGTCCTCAAAATCCCAAGTGTCAACAATTCTTCCTTCTTGTCTCATTTTTTGGAACGATCGCATGGTGTCCATTCGGGGGAATCCGGCATCCAAAACAGCAATGGTAACTCCTTGGCCCAAATAACCCTTGTCGTGAAGACAAGATGTGGTTTTGGTCATTTCTAATTGTTCAAATGTGGTTCCGTAAGTGTTACTGTCACCCACAGAATTTGTGGAGGTGTAAATAGCTAGATTCGGCTCATCTAGCTTGATTGGATGAAGCTCAATACAAGAAGAAACAAAAGTGAATTGCCTGATTTCTTGAGAAGTAATATCCGAAGAATAATGAACAGCATTGAGCCACTTGGAGATATTTATAATCCGCCCCTTTCTTGTTAAAGCTTCGAGAGATTCGGGTAGGATTGGTAAATCATAAAAATCTTGATATTTTTCTGGATTGACTAATGCCGAATCGTCCTTGTCTTTAAGGAAAACAAGGTATTCCTTTTGTTGTGAAAAACTGAAAGAGGAGAGAAAAACAAAAACAAAAAGAAACTTATTCATAGGAGTAGAAACTTTGAAATACGTAAAGTGAAGATACAAAATGCTAGTTACAATATTTGTATATTTGCAAAATTGCAAATTCATGAAAATCATTCCAACTAAAATAAAAGACCTTTTTATTATCGAACCAACAGTTTTTGGTGATGATAGAGGTTATTTTTACGAATCTTTCAATGCCCAAAAGTTCAATGAAGCCCTAGGCAGAGAGGTAAATTTTGTTCAAGACAATCAATCTATGTCTGGAGCAAATATTGTGAGAGGTTTGCATTTTCAAAATCCACCTTATGCTCAAGGAAAGTTGGTGAGAGTGATAGCCGGAGAAGTCATAGATGTGGCTGTGGATATTAGGAAGGATTCGCCCACTTATGGCGAGCATGTTTCGGTGAAATTAACAGGAGAAAACAAAAAAATGTTTTGGATTCCTGAGGGTTTTGCTCACGGTTTTTCTAGTTTGAAAGAAGGAACAATTTTTTCTTACAAATGCACGAACTACTACAACAAAGAATCTGAGGGCAGCATTGCTTGGAACGATAAAGATTTGAATATAAATTGGGAGATTGAAGCTTCTGTTATTTCAGAAAAAGACCAAGTTGCGAATACATTTAATGAATTGGAATCTAAATTTTAAGGTATGAAGTATGGATTAATTGTTTGTGTTCTGATTGTACTACTAACTCAATGTGATGCTGAAAAAAGAAAGGTGCATGAGCTCGATGAAGTTGCGAGTAATCTATTGCCAGATTCTTTGGAAAAGTACCAAGAATTCATCAATCAAAACTACCAGATTTTTGCTATTCCTCTGCCTAGGCACCTCACATTTTGTGGTGAAATAGTGCCCTTGGACAATTTGTTTGTGCGAGAGAACCTGGATAAGGAAATCTTAATTAATACCTATTGGCACTCCAATACGTTTCTTTATCAAAAAAGAGCCACTCGCTGGTTTCCTATCATTGAAAGGATTTTGAGAGAAAATAAAATGCCAGAGGATTTAAAGTACTTGGCGCTCATTGAAAGTGGTTTAGATAACGTAGAATCACCTGCTGGCGCAGCCGGTTTTTGGCAGTTTTTGGCTTCCACTGGACGTGGCTATGGTTTGGAAATCAATGAGTTTGTAGATGAACGGTACAACATAGAGAAGGCCACAAAGGCTGCTTGCGATTATTTGAAAGTGGCTCACAAACAGTTTGGTTCTTGGTCGCTTGCTGCAGCCAGTTACAACATGGGTAAGGGAGGATTGAATCACCAACTCACCAAGCAAAAGGTAGATTCATACTATGAATTGTATCTGAATAAAGAAACATCTCGCTATGTATATAGAATCTTGGCCGCTAAATTGATTTTGTCTAATTCTGATAATTTTGGATTTTCGCTAAGGAACAAAGATTATTACAGGCCTTATAAAACGTATACTGTTTATGTAGACTCGGCAATATCTAATCTGGTTCAATTTGCGCTGAGTCAAGGTAGTAATTACGCTACCATGCGTCATTTAAATCCTTGGATTTTGGGTAATAAATTACCTAACTCAACACAAAAAAGCTACGAAATAAAATTTCCCAAGGGAAATTTTCATATTGACGAATGGGCAGAAAAACCTGATACATCAGAGAATGAAAACGAGATTGAAAACCTTTCCGATTCTACAACAAGCAGAGCAACTGACTCATTGAATCTTTTGAGAAAAAGCGATACGAACCTAATCCAAATAAATTAAATGGAGAACCAAACAGAGTTTTTAGAAGTATATGGCGCACGAGTTCATAACCTAAAAAACATTGACGTAAAGATACCGAGAGATAAGTTGGTTGTAATAACTGGATTGAGTGGGAGCGGAAAATCGTCTTTGGCGTTCGAGACCATTTATGCAGAGGGACAAAGAAGGTACATTGAAACTTTCTCTTCCTACGCAAGACAGTTTTTGGGTAACATGGAAAGGCCAGATGTAGATAAAATTACTGGGCTGAGTCCAGTAATTTCTATCGAACAAAAAACTGTGAATAAGAATCCACGATCTACCGTTGGTACCATCACGGAAATTTATGATTTTTTAAGACTATTCTATTCTCGGGTAGCTGATGCTTATTCATTCAATACGGGAGAAAAAATGGTGAAGTACACCACCGATCAAATTATTGAAAGAATCCTTGCGGAGTTTAACGGGAAGAAGATAATTGTTCTTTCTCCTCTCGTGAGAGGAAGAAAAGGTCATTATAAGGAGCTTTTTGTAAAGATTAAGAGACAAGGTTTTATAAGAGCAAAAGTAGATGGTAAGATTATTGACCTGATAGAAGAGGTGAAGCTAGATCGATACAAAATGCATGACATTGATATTGTGGTAGATCGGTTAGAAATCAATCCGGAGAATGAAAAAAGACTGAAGCAATCGCTCGAAGTTGCTTTCAAATTTGGAAAAGGAACGTTAAGTATTCAAGACTTTGATACGGGAGATTTAACTTTTTTCAGTAAATCATTGATGTGTCCCACAACGGGAATTGCTTATGAAGAACCTGAACCAAATTTCTTTTCATTTAATTCTCCTTACGGTGCCTGTAGCAGCTGCCGTGGACTTGGAACTGTGCTAGAAATAGATATCAAGAAAATTATTCCAGATGATTCTCTTTCGGTAAAGAAAGGAGCGTTTGCTCCTCTTGGAAAATACAGCCAGAATTGGATTTTTAGGCAAGTGGAAGCTCTGTTGGATATGGAGAGCTATACCGTAAATACTCCGCTGAAAGAGATAGAAAATGAAGTAATAAATGAGATATTATACGGAACCAACAAGCAATTTAAATTAAAGAACGCTTCAGGTATATCGGAAACATCTTCCGGTTTTGAAGGAATTATTAATTTCATATCTAGGTACCGAGATGACTCCTCTAGTTCGATGCAGAATTGGGCTAAATCTTTTATGAATAAAGTGAATTGTACTTCCTGTGAAGGAACTAGGCTCAAGAAAGAGGCGTTGTTTTTTAAAATTGAAGACAAAAATATTTTTGACTTAGCTGATATGGATATTGAAATATTGGTAGAGTGGTTTCAACATATCGAATCTCGATTATCTAAAACTCAATTGAAAGTTGGTGCCGAAATAATCAAAGAAATTAGAACTCGACTTGGTTTCTTGCTGGAAGTAGGTTTAGGTTACTTAACCATTAACCGAAGCTCGGCCACACTGAGTGGAGGTGAGGCTCAACGAATTAGATTGGCGACTCAAATAGGGACTGAGTTGACAGGAGTGTTGTATATTTTAGATGAGCCGAGTATTGGGCTTCATCAAAGAGACAACGACAGGCTCATTAGTTCTCTTAAAAAATTGAGAGACATAGGAAACTCCGTGATTGTGGTCGAACACGACAAAGACATCATGATGGAGTGCGATTACCTCATTGATATTGGTCCAGGCGCTGGAGTAAAAGGTGGAGAAATATTAGTTGCTACAGAACCCGAAAATCTCAATCAGTTTTCTTCGAGCACGATAGATTATTTGAAGGAAACCAAAGAGATAATTGTTCCAAAGGTGAGAAGGAATAACCAAGAGAAATTCTTGACTTTGACCGGTGCATCGGGAAATAACCTGAAAAATGTAGACTTGAAAATCCCATTGGGAAATATGGTGGGAGTAACAGGTGTTTCTGGAAGTGGAAAATCAAGTTTGATAAACCAAACGCTCTATCCTATATTGAACGCGCATATTTACAATGGAGTGAAAAAACCATTGCCTTATAAAAAAATTAAGGGGTTAGAACATATTGATAAAGTGATAGAGATTGATCAATCGCCAATTGGCCGAACTCCTCGTTCGAACCCAGCAACTTATACTCAGGTTTTTGGTGAAATTAGAAGTTTGTTTGCAGAACTGAACGAGGCCAAAATAAGAGGGTACAAGCCAGGAAGATTTTCTTTTAATGTGAAAGGAGGAAGATGCGAAGAGTGTCGTGGAGCGGGAGTTCAGACCATCGAAATGAATTTTCTGCCAGATGTGCATGTTCAATGCGACTCTTGCAATGGAAAACGATACAACCGAGAAACACTAGAGGTAAAGTACAGAGGAAAATCGATTAATGATGTGCTTTCTATGTCAATTGAAGAAGGGGTGAAGTTTTTTGAAAAAATCCCAAAGATTCATCGGAAATTAGCAACTCTGTTGTCTGTTGGTCTTGGTTACCTTACTCTGGGACAGCCTTCTACAACATTGAGTGGAGGAGAAGCACAACGTGTAAAGTTAGCTACAGAATTATCTAAAAAAGATACGGGAAATACGTTTTATATTTTGGATGAGCCAACCACAGGGCTTCATTTTGAGGATATCCAATTGTTACTTGATGTATTAAATAGATTAGTAGATAATGGAAATACAGTGCTTGTCATTGAGCACAACATGGATGTGATAAAATCTGCGGATTACCTCATTGATATTGGTCCTGAAGGAGGAAGCAAAGGAGGAGAGCTGCTATTTGCAGGAACTCCAGAAGAGTTATGTAAAGTAGAAAGAAGTCATACAGGGAAGTATTTAAAGAAGGAGTTGAAAATAATGAGTTAGAATTTGGTGGCACAAAGTTTATTGTGAAATTATAACATCAAAAATACGGGAGAGGAATAAAAAAAATGCGATTCGTAAGAATCGCATTTTTTTTACCTAGTCATTCCCGACTATAATCGGGAATCTTTTCGAGAGAAATGAAATTTTTGATGCGAACTCCTAACGGGTCTTTTTTGTGCTTTTAGAATATAATTAAAGAGGTCGTTCTTTTCTCTAATTTCTTTGTTCTATTTTCTTTTTTCAGAGGAAACATCCAATTTCAACCCCAATTCCTCCAATTGAGCCTTATCAACATTTGCAGGAGCATCGATCATTACATCCCTTCCACTGTTGTTCTTTGGGAAGGCAATATAATCTCTAATGGATTCTGAACCACCGAAAATGGAGCAAATTCTATCAAAACCAAAAGCAATTCCTCCGTGTGGTGGCGCACCGTATTCAAATGCGCTCATCAAGAACCCAAACTGTGCTTCCGCCTCTTCTTTGGTAAATCCTAGTAAATCAAACATTCTGGATTGAATCTCTCTGTCGTGAATCCTGATGGAACCCCCTCCGATTTCAACCCCATTGATAACCAAGTCATAGGCATTAGCCCTTACTTTTCCTGGTTCTGTTTCGAGTAAATCAAAATCTTCTTTTTTTGGAGAGGTAAAGGGGTGGTGCATGGCATGGAATCTATTACTTTCTTCGTCCCATTCCAACAAAGGAAAGTCGAGTACCCATAACGGAGCGAAAGTTTTTCCATCTCTCAATTCCATCATGTCTCCCATGTGGAGTCTCAAGTCATTCATTTGAGATTGTACTTTTGTTGTGTCTCCAGAAAGGACAAAAATCAAATCATTTGGCTTGGCATTACAAATCTTAGCCCACTTTGCTAATTCATCTTGATTGTAAAATTTATCCACAGAGGACTTATAAGTTCCGTCCTGGTTTACTCTGCAATAGATCAACCCCATTGCCCCCACTTGTGGTGTCTTAACGTAAGCCGTAATTTTATCTATTTGTTTTCTGGTTAATGAGTTTCCTCCTTCTACATTGATGGCAATGATATCCTCAGCCTCGTCAAATATTTTAAAATCCTTTCCCTTAACCGCTTCGGTGATGTAATTGAATTTCATCTCAAAACGAATGTCTGGCTTATCCGAGCCGTAATTTTTCATCGCATCCGCGTAGGTCATTCTTTTCACTTCTGGTAGCTTCACTTTCAGTACTTCCGCGAATAAGTTTTCTACCAATCCTTCAAAAGTTTGCAAAATGTCCTCTTGTTCTACAAAAGCCATTTCACAATCTATTTGGGTAAACTCCGGTTGTCTATCGGCTCTTAAATCTTCGTCACGGAAACATTTTACGATTTGAAAATACCTATCATATCCACTTACCATAAGCAATTGCTTAAAAGTCTGAGGAGACTGGGGTAAAGCATAAAACTGGCCCTCGTTCATTCTGCTTGGCACCACAAAATCTCTTGCGCCTTCAGGTGTCGATTTAATAAGAAATGGAGTTTCGATTTCTAAGAAATCAAGGTTATTCATATAGTTTCTTGTTGCTAAACCTATTTTGTGTCTTAGCATCAAGTTTTCTTTTACAGGATTTCTTCTCAAGTCTAGGTAACGGTACTTCATTCTTAGCTCGTCTCCACCATCCGTTTTGTCTTCAATAGTAAACGGAGGAGTTTTAGATTCATTAAGAACAGTAAGCTCTGTTACTTCAATCTCAATTTCCCCGGTGAAAATGTTTTTGTTCTTGCTCGAACGTTCTTTTACAATGCCTTTTATTTGAATCACAAATTCACGCCCTAGCTTTCTAGCGCTTTCACTCAAAGAAGAATTGATTTCCTCATTAAATGCCAATTGGGTTATTCCATACCTGTCTCGCAAATCGACAAAAGTCATCCCTCCCAAATCTCTTGATTTTTGTATCCACCCAGAAAGAGTTACTTCTTGGTTTACATGTTCTATTCTTAACTCGCCATTGGTGTGAGATCTATACATTATCCAGTTGTGTTTATTGATATTTTGGTCAAAGATAAAAAATCTATGAGTTCAGTCTTGCCAAATCTCAATTATTCATTGTTAATTACCTATTAATTAATCATCAATTCGTTATTGTCAATTATCCATTACAAACAAGGAGTTCTTCCACCATCCACTGGCAGATTAATTCCGTTAATATAGCTTGCCAGGGGCGAAGCAAGAAAAGCGATCGCATTGGCAACTTCTTCAGGTTCAGCGATGCGATTCATCGGAACAATACTTTCCATTCCTTTTTTAATCTCTTCAATAGATTTTCCTGTCTTTTTTGATTTGGCTTCAAAGATTTCGTTCAATCTTCCTGTATTAGTTGCTCCGGGCAACACATTGTTTACGGTAATATTAAATTGTCCCAGTTCATTTGCCATCGTTTTTGCCCAGTTTGCCACTGCTCCTCTAATCGTATTCGAAACTCCCAATCCATTCAATGGTGCTTTTACCGAAGTAGAAATAACATTGATTATTCTTCCATAAGGTTGTTCTTTCATTTTTGTAAGAACAGCCTGTGTGATTTTATGATTCGCAATTAAGTGCTGGTTGAAGGTGTTGAGGAATTCCTCTGGCTTAGCATCGGTGATTGGTCCTCCAGCTGGTCCACCGGTGTTATTCAATAAGATATCGATTTTCAGTTTACTTATAGATTCGCACAAAACATCTAATGATGCTGAGTCGCTAAAATCAGCTACTAAATATTGATGTTGTTGATTTTTACTAGAATCCAACACTGGGATTGTTTTAGCAAGTTTCTCTTCATTTCTTGCAATTAGTACAATTGAAGCGCCTAATTTACTCATGGCAATAGCCGAAGCCATTCCTATTCCTCCAGTTCCTCCTGCAACAGCAGCTATTTTTCCAGTTAAGTCCATTCTTGTTTTGTTTTTGACAAAGGTAACGACCTAAAAAGAAAAATTGAAATTAATTATAAAAAATAGAGGTCTAGCATTAGGGTTTGTGTTTTTTATAACATTTTGTGTGAGAATATTTTGTGAGTTGATTTACTTTTTAGTAATTTCAGAATCTATACAACTCAAAAATCATATACAATGAATAAAATCTACTCTATTTTAACATTTCTCAGTGTAATGAGTTTGTTGCTTTTTAGCACAAATTTGAATGCTCAGGATTACAGTACAAGATTGGTGAACCAATGTTTTACCACCTCTGTACAAACCGTTTCATTTACAGGAGCAACTCCTAATGCAAATGGGGCAGGAACCTTTACCTTAATTTATTACAATGGTGATTTAGATGGTACTGGAACTAACCTAGAGAACATAGATATATCTGGTGAAACAGGTGGTTCTATTGGAAACTCATTACCAACAGGTCAATGTAATGCTGCAAGAGACTCCGTATCAATTACAATTCCGATGGCTACCATTAATGCATGGGCCACCACGGGTGGATCAATTGATTTTACCCTGACAACAACTTCAGCGGTTAATTTAACGCTTTGTGGAGCTAGTCTTTGTGTGGATGCTTATTTAACATACCCTGTATCAACAGTGCCTGATGATGCTGGTGCTTCCACCGTTACGCCAACGATTATTTGTCCAGGTTCTGACTCTGTTCGAGTTGCTATTAATAATTACGGAACTAATCAGATTGATTCTGTAATGGTGAATTGGAGTAAAAATGGAACAATTCAAACTCCAATCCATTTGAGAACTTTATTGGACACCGCAGGTGGTTTAGGTTCTACTTCTTCTATTGTAAATTTAGGACTGCATACATTTACAGCGGGTATTACAGATACTTTTACCGTTTGGACTACAATGCCAAATGGAGTAATTGATACTACCACGAATAATGATACAGTGGCTGCATATATCAAACCTTCATTAACTGGAACATATACAATTGGTGGTTTTTCACCAGATTACACCTCGTTTAGTTCCGCTATTTCTGACTTGAATAGTATAGGGATTTGTGGGCCAATCGTTTTCAATGTTAGACAAAATATCTATACTGAACAAGTTGAAATTGGAGCAATTAATGGTATTTCTTCAACCAATACAATTACATTCCAAAGTGATCCAGGAAATACAATTATGCCAGTGATTCAATATGGACCTACGACACTAGCTGATAACTACACCTTAAGATTAGCCGCGGGAGCAAGCTACATTTCATTTGATAGCCTGAATTTTAAAACAACTGGAACTTCTTATTCTACGGTGGTTAGTATTCCTGGTAATACTGACTACATCACAATCAATAATTGTAAACTAGACGGTTATAATAACGCGACAACATCAACTTACCAAGCTGTGTTTTATCAAACAGGTGGTTTGTCTAACTATAATGTATTTACGAATAATGAATTGAATAACGGTTCATATGGAATGTACTGGAGAGGTACAGGAACGACTTCAAAGTCAGTTGGAAACCTCATAGCAGGAAACTCTTTAAATAATCCTAATTATTATCAGACTTACTTTTATTACCAAGATAGTTTAGTGGTAGACAATAATGTAATGGTTCAAAACCCTGCGTCAACCTCTTTTTGTTACGGATTATATTCCTACTACTGTGATAATACTAAAGTGACAAGAAACTCAGTTACTTTGAATACAACTTCTACCAACTATGGTATGATGATTGGTCGTTATGCAGGAGGTTCGAATGAAGTGTCAAATAATATGATTGTTACTTCTAATAATGCTACAGGAACTGCCTATGGGATGTATATCAATTACTGCTTAAATACAAACGTTTACCACAACTCTGTAAACATAAGAGCTGGTTTGGCAACAAGTACAAGAGCACTCTATATTCTTGGGTCTACTTCCACTTTGTATGGTAATGTTGATGTTAGAAATAATATTTTCACAAACAATGCAGGAGGAAATGCTTCTTACATCAACTCTGGTGCTGCGTCAACAGTACATTTATCGCATTTAGATAATAACATTTATCACTCTTCAGGTGCTAATCCGTTTTATTATGGGACAACAAATTATCCTACATTTGCTGCTTATCAAGCTGCTTCAATGATGGATAGTAATAGTTATTTTGGACTGCCAGGATATTTCTCTCAATCTAATCTTCACTTACAAGGAGCGTTAGCTGCAGATTCAGGAGCTAACCTTGGGATAATGATTGATATCGATGGAGATGTAAGGCCATTATTGCCTTCAACTGGTTATGATATCGGAGCGGATGAGTACATTCCGCCAACTTGTCCAATGGGTTATGGTTTAACCGCATTTAACTTAACAGCAACTTCGGCTGATGTTACTTGGATAGCAGGGATTAATGATACTGCTTGGGTATTTGAATACGGAACTCCAGGATTCACACCAGGAACAGGAACTTCAATTTTTTCTAGTTCAGATACAGCAACAATTCCAGGATTAACTCCTATTACAAACTATGATGTGTATGTAAGAGGAATTTGTTCCGCTGGAGATACTTCCTTGTATTTTGGACCTTTGAACTTTAAAACAAGATGTGTTTCTTCACTATCGGGTACTTATACTATTGATAATACATTACCAACGGCAGGAACAAACTACGCATCGTTTGCTGATGTAATGGTAGCACTAAACAATTGTGGTGTTTCTGGACCTACTGTATTTTTGGTAGATGAAGGAACTTATACAGAACAAGTTGATATCAAGAGCATAGTAGGTACTTCTCCAGTGAATACAATTACTTTCAAAGGAGATCCAACAAATACTTCAGCAGCTATACTAACGTATTCAGCGAGTACATCGGCAGATAACTTTGTTGTAAAATTTGACGGAGCAGAGCATATTATATTTGATAGCCTCACAGTAACAGCAGGTGGCGCTACTTATGGGTATGTATTCCATTTCCCGACTAACGCCAATAACATTACAATAGAAAATTGTGAACTGAATGGTAGTGCTTCTTCTACATCATCATTGGCATCTTTGATTTACAACCAAAGTGGAACAGCGAATATGTCGAATAATGTAACCATAGACAATAACAAATTGAATGGAGGTTCTTATGCCATTTATTGGTGGGGAGGATCAACGACATTAAGAGAGTCAAATTTTGTTTACACGAATAATGAAGCAAATGGATTTAATTCTTACGGAGCATATTTCTACTACCAAGATAGTATGCTGGTTGAAGGGAATGAGTTTGTTCAAAGTCCAACATCAACTTCGTTCTGTTACGGGCTTTATACCTACTATATTTATGATTCAAAAATGACCAGAAATAGAGTTGAATTAAATACAACTTCTACAAACTACGGAATGATGCTTGGAAGATGGGCTGGTTCAGATAATGAAGTATCGAACAACATGGTTATCACTTCTAACAATGCTACTGGTACAGCTTATGGAATGTATATCAACTATTGTTTGAACACTAAAGTATACCACAACTCTGTAAACTTGAGAGCGGGAACGGCCACAGGGACAAGAGCACTCTATGTTCTAGGTTCTACCTCTACTTTGTATGGTAATGTTGATGTAAGAAATAATATCTTCACTAATAATGCTGGAGGGTATGCATCATACATCAATTCAGGTGCAGCTTCAACTACTCACTTGACCCATTTAGATAATAATATCTACAACTCGTCAGGTGTAAATCCTTTCTACTATGGAACATCTGCTTATCCAACATTTGCAGCTTACCAAACTGCCTCAATGATGGATAGTAACAGTTACTTTAGCTCACCCGGTTATTTTAATGCCGCTGATTTGCACTTACAAGGGGTTGTTGCATTCGATAATGCTGATTCTACTGTTGGTGTAACCATTGATTACGATGGTGACACGAGACCTTTAGGGCCAACAACTGGATATGATATTGGTGCTGATGAATACATTCCACCAACATGTCCGAGTCCATATTCTATGCTTTTTGTAGATGCAACCACTAGTTCTGCAAGAGTGACTTGGACAAATGGTCCAGCTGATAGTATTTGGGAGGTACAATATGGTGCGCCTGGATTTACTCTAGGAACGGGAACTTCTATGATTTCAAATTCTGATACCGCGACAATTACAGGTTTAACTGCCTCAACGTGTTACGATGTCTATGTAAGAAGTATTTGTACAATAGGTGATACAAGTATCTGGCATGGCCCCTTGAACTTCTGTTCGAAGTGTGCACCTTTCACTGATTTTTGTGAAGGATTTGAAACAACAAACTCTGGAGAGATTCCATTATGTTGGAATAGATTCATTAATACAACTAGTACAGGGGATATCAGAACCAACGTGAGTACATTTTCTTCATTCACTGGATCCAATTACATGTATATGTTTAACTCTAATGACGCGGCAGCAACCATGATGTTAATCGCACCTGAAGTATCTAACTTATCAGCAGGAACTCACAGAGCTAACTTCTGGTTAAGAGGAGATTCAACCATAGTAGTAGGAACAATGAGTGACCCTGCTAACCCTGGAACATTTACCCCTTGGGATACCATACCACCTGCAGCCGTCAGTACAAGTGGATATTCGAACTTCAAAGTAGGTTTTGACACCTATTCAGGAACAGACACTTATGTTGCATTTTTGTGGGTGCCAAGTAATACTTATGATTATGTTTATATTGATGATTATTGTTGGGAAGAAATTCCAAGTTGTGAAAAAGCTCCTTCGGTAGTAATATTAAATCCAGGTCAAGATTCAACTTCACTCAATGTTGGATGGAACATTGACACGTCACAAGTGAGCTACATGGTGGCTTACGGTCCAACTGGGTATGATCCAATAACGAATCCATCGGGAGGAGACACGGTGTATTCAACTACAAACTTTAAACAAATAGTAGGTCTTCAGGCTCTTACAGAGTATTGTGTTTGGGTAAAAGCGATCTGTACAAATGGAGATACAAGTTTTTGGGATGGGCCACATTGTGGACCTACAGGTTGTCCGTCAGGAGCAGCTCTGCCATATTCAGAAGATTTTGCAACTTATACTTCTGCCTTCCCATTGGATGAAACTCCACAATGTTGGGAAGAGGCGACAGGAGCCTTAACAGTTTCTGGAGGTGTTGCGCCTGCAGAATCAATTTGGGAGCCAGATGGATTTGCTAATGTCGGAACAACTGGTGCTGCTAGATTCAATATCTCCGCCTTTACTCCAAGAACTGGTTGGCTGTTAACACCAACTTTCAATTTTGGTAATGATCCAAATAAGGCTAGAATTATTGAGTTTGATGTGGCACTGACAGATGACTTTAACAGCAATGCACCAGTAAATGGTTTTGGTAGTGACGATACTGTTGCCCTAGTTGTATCTTACGATCAAGGAATAACTTGGAAAAAAGCGGATATCATCATGCAGTGGGATACGAGTAACGAGCCTTCTCATACCGGTCAGAGAGTGTCTTATACAATGAGAAACACAACTGGGTTGGTAAAATTTGGTTTCTACGGACAATCGAACGTTGGAAATGAAGGAGTGGATTTCCATATAGATAACTTTAAAATCTACGACACGACTTGGACAAGTATTGATGAGTCAATCGCATTAGTTGACAACTTCAAAGTTTATCCAAATCCAAACAGAGGAGTATTTAGTATCCAAAATAATGGAACAACTAAAAATACAAGTTTGAAATTGGTAGATGTTCAAGGAAGATTGGTTTATGACAATATTCAAAAGTTCTCTAACAACGAAACGTTCGAAATAAATGTTGAGAATTTGAATAGTGGAATTTATATCTTACTTATTCAAAGTGAGGGTAAACTAGAACAGCATAGAGTTGTGATCCAATAAGTTAAACTAACTAGACTTGAATGCCTGTTCAGTAATGAACAGGCATTTTTATTTAACAAAAACATGATGTGTTGTTAAATAAAAAATATGTTGTATATTGACAAACAATTCTCGATACATAAAAATCTTAAAAAACATGAAAAAAAATTACTTATTTGCATTTTTGCTAGCTGCATATACCACAATCAGTGGGTTTGGGCAAATAACAGCTCCCTTCACGGAGTCATTTAATTCGGCAACAACTTTCCCTGCTAGTTGGACCTTGTATACCACTGCTGGTTCAAATTGGCAAGTAACTGGGATAATGGGTTACGGTGGTTCTGGGATTACAGATCACACTGGTGTTACTGGTAGTTCTAGGGCTTGGGTCGATTTATCAGGGGCAAATGATTCCATAACGATGACCTCTGATACCATCGATGTATCGGGATTAACTAATCCAGAGCTGAATTTTTGGCACAACAACGATCTAACTGGATATACCTTAACTCCTTTGAATTTACTCATGGTTGAAGTTGTGGATACCGCAGGAGACTGGGTTATTCTGGATACCATTCAACAAAGTAACTTAGGCGTTTGGTCTGAGCATTTTTATTTATTAGCTCCTTATGTAAAATCAAACTATGTAATTGTTCGATTTAGAGTAGAGTCAGGTGGAAATGCAAATGATTTCTACCAGGATTTGGCGATTGACGATATTAGTGTAAGGGAGTATACTCCTTGTAGAATGCCAATGAGTTTGGCCTCTGATTCTATTACAACTTCTAATGCTAAGTTGTTATGGGCAGCAAGTTCTACTGATACTGCTTGGAGAATT
>Ga0209771_1001255_pt1 | contig 16311 bp, 23 predicted proteins | sample SaaInl59LU_5_DNA_FD_184639 | JGI IMG/M metagenome (GOLD analysis project Ga0209771, IMG submission 184639) | Marine microbial communities from expanding oxygen minimum zones in the Saanich Inlet - ESP_59LU_5_DNA (SPAdes) (version 2) | ecosystem: Environmental > Aquatic > Marine > Intertidal zone... | reverse complement strand
TCATATTTCTTTAAAAAGAAGTTAAGCAATGTCTGGTCTGTTGACCATTTCCATGGACCTTGACCATCAACGAAATCTTTAAACTCATTTCTAGTAATAAACTGTTTTGCATTCTGCCCACTTAGATAAGGCTTAAACAGTTTTGAGTTAATAACAATCAATCCCATATTCATAAACTCATAGCCAGATGAGTTAGGGTTGAAGTCTATTTTTTTCTTTTTATGAAGTACATCATACTGCATGTGTGAGTAGTTAAGAATCTTTCTTCGATACTCGGGTGTAATAGGCATTAGACGTTCAGTTACGCCACCCCACGCATGAGTAACATCGAAGTCATCAAAGATATTTGGTGCGTCATCTCGTATGTAAATATCTGCATCGACAATCGCAATCTGGTCATATTCGTCAAGTAAGTCAAAAGCATTCTCCTTTTCATAAATGGGCAAAAAGCCACCATGTTTCTCATAAGATTCTCTACTGCGATTAGTCAGAAAAATATCTGGCTTAACCATCAGTCTTGGTTTTGTCTGTACGATATGTTCAATATCATTCCGTTCACAATATTTTTGAACAGACTCGATACATGAACGATATAACTTAGAGTTACGTTGTTCACCTAAACATACTTGATATATTAATCTTTTCATTTATTATGCTCTATTGTTACGCCAACTTCATCATTTTTGATTTGTCTACAACAAGACTTCATCCAAAATCCATACTTATCACAGTTATTATGTATGTACGCATCTGAGTTGTATATTATTTTCTTCTCGTGTCTGACACGTAATAACTCTCGTGCTATTTTAGGTGTGAGATAATATGCACCACCCGCAAGATGCGCTTCTGCAAAACCTCTTCGGGTTTCTTTATAATCATGAGCAAGACATACAATATCATATTTCATTATTGCTTCTATAGGAATAGGGCGTACAATCTTTATATCATGTTCTGCAACAATCAAAGGTGTTTGTGTATCCCAACATTTTTTCCATAGCATGTAATGACTATACCAAACTGCTTTTTCAGTCGGTGTGTACTCTGTCCATTTCTTACGTACAAAACTATACTTTCTAGTAAAGTTAAGAGTTACGCCTTGCTGATCCATTGTTTCAGGCGTGACCGCTTCGAAGTGATTAACTTTAAAGTCATCACTCTCCCATGACGGTGCACAAATGTCACGATAGTATTGAGATATGGGATTGCCAGTAATAGCAATCATCCATACTTCGGGTTTATTCTCGATAGTCATCTAAGTTAAACTCTGTTCCATGCATCTTGTATAAGTCACGTTCATGGTTAGTATACACCAAAACTTCAGGGTCGTCAATAAGAAAATCACAACTCTTACAGAAATCAGGATAGTTACCAGTTCGATGTTGTTCTCTTAGTGTCTCGTATGCTTCACCGTACCAGATTTCTTCGACTGTGTTTTCTGATACGTGCCCAAGGACTGCTTCTTCGTCACGCCCCAATACTTGACAGCATGGATGAACCGCACCACGTTTACCATCAAGGCCACCAGCACGAATAACCAAGTCAGGGCTAAAAGGTCTACCGCAAGTTTTGATAGTTCCATCTCTAGCATTGTCACCGATGTCATACGCACCACTCCAGTTATGCATTTTCCATATTTCTGTTTTTACACCAAGTTCTTCAACGATTGCTTTATATTGTTCTAGTTCGCTTTCAAGATTATTATTATCTGTGATTAGATGATATGTTGCAACAACACAATCTGATTTTGTTTCATTAACATATGCAACCATCTCTTCGATATTTTGTCGAATCTTTGCATAGTTACCACCAATAGCATTGTGCATCCACTTGGTGTAGTCTTCTTTGTTTGCACCAATAAATGAGAAACGATAGAAGTCTAATCCTGCGTCAACACAATCTTTCATGTATTGACCTTCCATTTTAAATCCGTTAGAGAATAGAAAGCACTTAGCACCGTACTTCTTAACAATCTTAATATATTCTGGTAAGTTCTTGAGCATAGTTGCTTCACCTGATCCATCAAGATTAACAACGTTTAATCCATACTGAGCACAATCAGCAACATATGATTCAAACTCATCTAGTTTCATCATCTTACGAAACTGTTTGCTTCTCCCACCTGTTCGTAAGTCTTGAGGGCACATACTACATGAGTAGTTACATCCACCCGCAACTTCGATTACTGCTCTATCAATCTTTAACATTCAGTTCACCTAATATAAAATCTTTGTATTGTGTTGCTCTTCGATCCATATGTTCCAACACTGTGGGTAGTTTATTTAAATACTCGAAGTAATCCCGTTCAGGATCATCTGGCTTATAAAATCTAACACCCTGTGGATTATGCACATCAAGAATACCACTATCACCTAAAGCGATAACGGGCTTACATAGATTACGTGCAATATACTGCCACATACCGTCATAGAAAATACAGAATCTGGATGTATTAATATGATAGAATGCTTCACGTACGGGTGTACGATATGTTAACTCAACCATTTCATATCCTTTTGATTCAAGTATATCTATGGTGCGTTCCCAATCACTGTTTGTGAAGATTCGTTTCCATCCACGTGGTAAGTCTTTATTGAATAACGGGCGCCAGAATACTACCTTGTTCTCGACAGGGTTATGATTCCATACATCAGTACGATAAATCCATGATGGGATACCGTCAAGCACAGCAAGTGGGCTTCTCTGTCTCTGAAATCCACGATGTCTGAGTTTTCGTATCTCTTCATCAGTTGAGTTGAAAATATGGTTCATACGCACAGATTCTTTATCATAATAGAAGTTATGAATATATTCTGCTCGTTCAATGATTGTCTCGGGATCTTCGAAGTGGTGTAAATAATCTTCGCTATGTTCCCAATAGACATTCATAACAGTATAGGGGACGTCCTTTCCTGCTTTACGTTTCATATGAGTTAACATATGAACTGCATTTAAGCCAAAAAGAATATCCCCTACACCGATTGTACCTTTCCAATCAACCTCGTTTTTATCTGTGATTAAATAAGGATGATTTTTGTACGGATCATGATATAGTTCTAACATCTACTATAGGGCTTCGAGTCGTTCCATCAAACGATTCGCACGTGCGCCTACTTGACGTGCCCATAGTGAATCTAGACCTTCGGGTGCGGCACCTGCCCAGTTACCTTCAAGAATATTTTTATTGAAGTTCTTGAACTTAGTGAGACGTGGGCGCCCTAGATTGAATAGCATATTGACAAGCACTTCTTGTACTTCGCCAGGGAAACCTTCCCATGCTTCACCATATAATACAACACATTCACTGATTGCTGTGTCGAGGTCTTTTTCAAAACACTCTTTAACACGTTCTTCAGTTACTGGTGTACCGACTGGTTGACCATGTTCTGGATCAGACTCAAGTACTAAGTGCCCAACACCAAATGTTGGATATCCTAAATGGTCTTCGTAGATTTCATATACTACGCCTTCGTCTATCTTTAGTTGTTCGTAAACTGCTTCGCGGTTCATTCGTTTTCCTCTCTAATAAATGCATCTTTTGCTAGTATGTAGTCTTTTACAAAATCGGATCTTACAACATCTTGTGCAGTAAACTCTACTGTTTCGAAGTGTTTAATCTTATCAAGTATTTTCATAAATCTGAGAATACCTTGACGGTCACCTTGTTTTGCAAAATCAGATTGATAATAATCACCTGAGAACATAATCTTAGTATTAACACCAACACGTGTAATAATACTGTCTAGTTCGTGGAAGTTTAAGTTTTGCATTTCATCAACAATGATGATTGCATTGTCATATGTCATACCACGAATATGAGATGTTGAAACAAACTCAAGATTACCTTGATGTACAAGTTTATCATAAGCAGTAACATCTTCGAATAATGTACCACACATTGCTCTGTATGGTCCTGTATATGCGTCTAGTTTTTCTTCAACTGTTCCTGGTAAGAATCCAATCTCACGAGTAGGAACAACTGAACGACAAATAATCACTTTATCATATACAGATGATTTGTCTAATGTGTAAAGAAGTGCTAAGTATAATGCAGTAAATGTTTTACCAGTACCTGCTGTACCACTGAGTATCAATCCTTTGTCTTCAGTCTTCCACGCCTTATGCGCTTTTGCTTGACCTAACGTTAATGGATCAACTGTAATAAGATTATCGATGCGAAGTTTTTGTGGTGAAGTTTGCTGTTTCCGAACAGTCGTATTCATATTATACCTTGATATTAGTTTTAACTCTATCGCCAGATGCTTTGCTAATAGACTTGAGATGCGACTTCCATGAGTCTGGTGTCTTACTAACAATGTTACCCGTATGTGTCACCAACTTTGGTGGCTCACCATGATAACGTTCTAGATGTGGATTATCTTTTTTGAAATCATCGTACTCTGCAAGTTTCAGTTGCTTGTCAATGAGTTCACCCGTATTTGTGTCTTTAAATGAATATAGTGGCATATATTTTTGTTTACCTTTTTAAAAGAAAAGCCCCTAGTGGGGCTAATCTCTAGATAAGAATCACCCCCTACTACTGTAGATTGAAGTCAGATATTGCTTTGTCAATCTGCACCTGCTCTTTACATAAGCGACGTGCACGATGTTGCTTTCCTCTCCTTTCTAAGTTTGTAATGTATTGTCCAAGTTTTCGATATTTTTTGTTCATACGTTCAATGTCAGATTGAACCATAGGATCTCCTTTATTGTTCTTGGTACCATAACTAACTTGGGATTAAATCGGGTAAAGCCTCCTGTACTAGTTTGATTGTTAATCCCTTCACTGGGCTCTTTTTATTAACCATAGATACTAGTATCTCAGCATCTCTCGGATGGACCGATTCAAGCATATCAATAAACATACGCTCTCGTCGAATAGGATTTAAACGCTCACTTTCACGTAAGCCTTTAACAAAAAACTTAAACTGAAGATGTTGCTTAAGCAACGTAGAGGGATAAGACTCGGGTTTACTTGCTTCGTATGGGGGAGTGCCTTCGGGTAGATTCCACTGAATACGTTCGTCAAATGTTCCTTGAAGAACATCACGTAAAGGCATGAGTTTTTCGTATTTCTGTAGTACAGCAATCTTGTCTTTTCTCGATTTAGGTTTTACTACTTCATCAAGTATTTCAAAGATTTCATTTCGTTTTGCATAGTTTGCCATTGTTTATTCCATTTCCTGCGCATCGATGTATTGATTATACCAACTTACATTCACGTTGTCAAGTTTTTTTGTTGAACATATATGCCTGCCCTTCGTCTGAAACGATAACAACGTGGTCAAGCGGTGTATTGTCTAGCATATAGAATGCTTCTTCTAATGTATTTAGTATTGGCTTACCTTTCACATTAAATGATGTGTTAAGTAGCACACCATCAAATGCTGTAAGTATTTCGTGCATGAAACGATTGTCTTCACTCGTCACTGTCTGTAAACGAGCAGTACCATCAACATGCGTAACAGCCCTTAACTCTTCTATATATTCTTTTCTTGTATCGACTGCATAGTTCATATACTGAAGATTGTCATAGTCATTTGCAATGAAATATTTACGAGCATCTTCATATCTACATATAGGTGCAAATGGTCGATAAGGTTCACGTCTCTTAACTTTATTCACTAAGTCTTTTTTGTGCTCACCCTTGGGATCTGCTAGTATAGAACGGTTTCCTAGCGCACGTGCGCCTACTTCTATACCGCCCTGCACTAACCCTATTACTTTATCAGAACGTAGCACCTGAGCGATATCTGACCCGTTAACGACCGTGTTTGGATATGATTCGAGATAGTATGATAACTGGTCTCTATCAGTTAACTTTGGACCTGAGTATGTGATAGGTCTATGCCATTTAAGGAAGTTTTCTGCTTCACTCGAACGAGCCATATACTTACATATCATACCATGTGGTAACCCAACGTCTGTTGGATTAGGGGGTACAAAAAAGTTTATATGAGGATATTCATCGACTAGTCGTTTATTCAGAATAACGTTGAGAGCACACCCACCACTAAAGACGACGTTGTTGTCTAAGTTTTCGGCATACTCGGTAATGTATTTACCCATAAGTTCCATTGCTTCTGCGCAGAATGCATCCTGTATACCTTTTGCGATACTACACTCTGTCTCCCAATCGAAGTCTGTACGCAGAAACATTTGATATGGATTAAAAAGTTCAGGTGATTCCGACAACAAATCATTAACTTTGTTTTTGTTTTTTGGGTAATCATCTATGTAGAAGTTATAATATGTTTCAAAACCTTTATTGTATTCACCGATGTATGGAAATGCTAACTTGAATGCTTTAGTTCCTACATCATAGCCTGCAAGACTATCACCGTATGCGCTTGCGCCCATAACTTTGCCTGCAACATCAAGTAAGCAGTCAGTGCCGTGCATGATATTAGGGCATGTCCAATATGATGCATCGTTATAGCGTCTGCCTAGTGTGTATTTTGCTGATGATGCTATAGCCCATGAATGGTCTGTTATCCATTCAAAATGCTTCTCACGACCTTTTGCATGATAAACATGAAATAGCCCATCATCGCCACCACCATCCATAGTGATAACTAATGCTTTTTCGAAAGGGGATTGTGCATAGCCTGAAGCGGCATGTGCCCAGTGATGTTTAGTATGAACTAATATTTGTGCAGTATTGAAAACTTCATTGATTGCTTCTATAGATGCTAGTTCGCCACTATTTTCATCTAGGTCAATAAGTCTACGAATACTGCCACGAATCACCGCACAATATTGATTAGGTATGTCAAACTCTTTTTCAGCAATCTCTTGACATCTTCGAAGAATATCAACTTCTTCATCTCTTCGAAGGTGCCCTCGATAGTGTTTGATACCTGTTATTTTTTCTATTTCTATAGTATGAAATCGTTGTGCTTCATCATTCCAAAAACATACCGATGCGTCGTGACCCCAGTGACACGCAACAATGTTTCGCATTACAACTCCATTTTATTTAAGCCCAGTCAACATTCCCAGGCACATAGTTTTTAATCTTCGCTTTAATATCTTTTTCTAATGATGCGATAGATGTAGGCGGCTTACCTTTTTTCTTGACATAGAAGTAGTTTGCATCTTTAATGAAAGACCCACCTTTACCGGACTTCATGAGATTTGCATCGACACCAACTTTGTTAAATGCAAACACGATATCGCCATCCATATATTTCTTAAGCGACTTACCCATGTTAACGATATCAGCCATAGTTTGTTGTGCACCACGGTGTGTATTAACAAGGATTTCTGTAGGTACGGTACGAGCACGTTTTAAGTTCTGTGACTTCGCAACTTCAATATCATTGATAACCCATACAATATGTATATTAGATTTATCATAACCTAAGTCAGATGCTTGTCTGGTTATGTTCTGTAACTTACGTAAGTCTTTTAATGTCACATCAAAGATGATGTTAGGCTTACGGTCAGGATTCGCAGTAAGAATACTTGTGTAAAGTGATTTCTTTACTTTATTGTCGAGGTTAAGATAGTCGCCAATGATGCTGTGTAACTTACCAACATTCTCGGGATCTTTAAGATTACTTGCAAGTGCGCCTAAGTCAACACCCAGTTCGTCTTTGACTTTCTTACGAATAGCAGGTGTTTTTGCGGCAAGTGTTTTTAACTCATCAACATCAAAGACTTTACCTTCGATGCCAACTAGATTGTCTTTAACGAATCCTTTACCAGAACCTGCACCACCTGCCATGATGACAATGTTACCAAACTTAGGATATGCTTTCCCACCAAAGGTGATGAGTTTCTCCATTAATGCTTCAGCATTTTCTGAAAGCATTTCAGATTCACTCTCGGTAATGTATTGACTTAAACGTTTCATTGTAACCCTTTTCTATTAAAATATATAAAGGTATTTATACTTTTACTATTCCAAGTTTTCTAAGTATATTTCAATCTGACGTGTTTCTCTTCGAGCATCTTTAATACGCTCTAGGTCTTGATAGTATGCTCGACCATCGGCATATTTGAGACTTTCATTTACACCGTTGACATATTTTATATTACTTTCAACTCTTTGTTTCAACCAGACGATTTTGTCTTCAACTTCTTTGGCATATTTCAATACATCTTCAACATATTCTGCTTTGAAGAAACTGTTGTTAATGACGTTAACCAAACGACCATCATCAACTAACTGCATTAACATTCCACGACATTCATAATACTTATTCATAATCATTCTCCTTAAACCAAGTTGTAACCAATAGGGCTACCGTTCACGCTTCTTTCACCAGGCTGTCTGATATTCTCAACAGCGACAATGACACCGTTGCCTTCATCGTCTCTCAAGTGAACGTGTTGACCGTTGAAAACTTCATTTTCAACAACGTATTCTTGGATAGGATGCATTGCACCAAAGTTTGCAACGACGATTTGGCCTTTCTTGATAACTGGTTTGTTCATAATATATTCTCTCTCTAAATCAAATCAACAATGTAATAATAACATAACTACAGTGGATGTCAACACTTTTTTTAAACTTTTTTAAACTTTTTTTAATCAACTTCCCATTCTTCAACTTCATAGTTCTCTAAGCATTTTTCTTCGGCGTACTGCTTGGCTTCTTCTTCATTAGCGAAAGGAGCCATCAACATCTGCCCATTGACCCACAAGTAGTAAACACAATCTTTCATAACTATCTCTCCTCAATCAAACTAGAATGTAATAATAACATAACTATAGTGGATGTCAACACTTTTTTTAAAAAAGATTATTATTTTTTAATATGTTTAGAATGAATCTTACAGCCAATAAACTCGTTGTAGTATTCATCTGATAGTAGTACATCATGAGCGAACTGTTCTTTCGCTTCATAATACGAGCACTCGCCCTTGGTGATACAGAGACGCAATATTTCTCTATGATAGTTGTCGCCACCTTTGTTCTCAACTAATAGTTTCAACTCTTCGCTAGAACCATAATACTTTCGCCAATCAGATTCTTTCTTTACTACACGCTTTCTAGTCTTACCTTTTAATGGTGGTAATCTACGTGTAGACCAGAATAACTTCTTGCCTATGTATTTCTTGCCAGTGGATTTTTCTGTGATAAGATAGACGAACCCAACGTATTGTTTGAGTTCGTCTTCTGAGGGATCGTACACTTCGTTATTATAATGCCACATAAGTTCTCCTTTAGGATTATTTATGTAAACTTATAATATGTACCTTCATGTAGAATCACTACAGCGTCTAGCCCAGTATTATCTAATACATTTAAGGCTTCTTCTATAGAGTTGAGGATTGGCTTACCTTGCACATTAAAAGACGTATTGATTAATACACCATCAAATGCTTTAAGTATGTTATAAAAACGTTTGTTCTCTTCACCTACTATTTGAAGTCGTGCTGTATTGTCAAAGTGAGTAATCGAGGATAGTTGCGCCTGATACTCTTCTTTAACATGTGCGACAAACTGCATACAGTCCATGTGTTTGAAAGATGTAGTCTCAAAATACTTTTGTGCTTCTTCTTCAATACAAGCAGGTGCGAATGGTCTAAACCACTCTCGAAACTTCACAGTAGCATTTAACATATCTTTCATTTTGGGATTAGATGCGTTACATAATATAGAACGATTGCCTAATGCTCTTGGTCCCACTTCTAGATTGTCTTGACAGATACCAACAATAAGATTGTCGTTTAACATATCCGCAATATCTTGTACTGTTACTATCTCGTAATCACGTGCATCCAAATATGTTTGCATTTGATTATAATCGAGCAGTAACGGTCCTGCAAAGTTAAGATTGTATTTCTTTGTAGTATCGATATATTCTGCTAACATACCAACACTTAAGCCTACGTCATTACAGTTAGGTGGGATATACACATCCACATCAGGAAACGCCTTACGTATCTCTTCGTTTGCTAATATGTTAAGCGCAGTGCCACCAGTTATGATTAGATTGTTATCGTTGTCACGAATATGGTCTTCATATTCTGCCTTAAGTATGTCAACAATATCTTCTTGCAGTACTGTTTGTATAGCACGAGAATATTTAAAGTCCTCGCCAGGCTTATCGATTCTACCTGCTAGACCTATTCTATCATCAACGTTTATCTTAAGCATACGTAGTGGATGAATAGGCGAACGTTTAACAGGAACGAGAGTGAAGTCACAAACATCTCGAATCGTCTTTTTAATATTATCAACAAGTGGTCTGTCTTCTTTACCGTATGCTGATAACGCCATCATTTTGCCCGCAACATCTAAATCGTTCTCGGTATGCTCTAGTGATTTAAAAGCACGCCCGAACCATTCATATACAAAAGAATACATGTACTGTACACGATTCTGTGTATAAGTGATTTTACCGTTATCGATATCTACATAACGAAATGCAGTATCATCACCAACGCCATCCCAACATAGTACTGCTGTCTTTTCAAATGGTGACTGCATATAACCACACCATGCATGTAAGTCATGATGATTGACATTAGTAATGACTAGTTCACCTTCGAACAAATGACTAGACGAAAACTGAATCGGCTGTCTTTTCAATGCCTTTTCTTTTTCTGCCTTTGCAAGCCCAGAGTAGATATCACATTTATAAACAACTTTGTCAAAGTCATTATCGATATTATACCACATCTTCAAGTGTCGCAATACCTTACGATAACAGTTCTGTAGTATATTATCAGGATAGTCTTTGTGGTTGAAGTGTTTATGACCAAACATCTTCTCAAGTTCATATACAATGATTTGATCTGATTTAGGGTCATAAACACTTACGTTACAATCGTGACCTTCATATATGGCTATGATTGGTTTCATTGTGACTCAACTATTTCCCATGCGTCATCATCATGAGCTTCTCCACACATTGGACAATGCGAGGGTTTTTCATCGATGTTATAGACGATTAATGTTAACTCTGATTCACAATACTCACAAGTGATTTCGTATGCTAACTCATCCATTATGCGGCATTCTCCGTTACTTCTTCTTCCCAGCCCCATTCGCCTTCCATGCCGACAACTGAATATTCAGTCACTCGTTTCTCAAAGAAGTTATCATGAGATGCGCCATTCAGTACCCAGTCTAACCAAGGCATTGGATTATCTTTCTGATTAAACTTGGCTTTCATACCTAGTTGTAATAGACGACGATCCGCAATGTGTCGAATGTATTGTTTCACTTCTGCTTGTGTCATACCTTGTACTTCAAGCCCATTGAATGCTAACTCAATAAACTTATCTTCTAACTTAACAGCATTCTTCGCCATCTCATAGATTTTAGATTTAAGTTCATCGTTTACAATACGTGGATGTTCTTCGCAGAATGTACGGAACAACTTCGCATTACCTTGTACGTGTAATGATTCATCACGTATAGACCACTCAACGATTGTACCCATACCTTTCATCTTACCGAAACGTTGGAAGTTCAACAACATTACAAATGATGCGAATACAGACATACCTTCATTGAATACTGACTGTGCAAGTGCTAACGCAAGACCTGTGTTAGTCTTACACTCACCGTCTTTCATGAAGTCAATCTTATCTGCCATCTGCTTGTATTCTAAAAACTTATGGAAGTCTTCATCTGGTAGACCAAGTGTATCATTCAATAATGCATATGCACGTTGGTGTACTGCTTCACGTGCCGCAAACGATGATAACATGTTACGTACTTCATTGTTTTTAAAACGCGGAATCAGCAACTCGTGATAGTTCTCACCCACTTGCACATCTGACTGTGTGAACAAACGTAGTACGTGAGTGATGAACTCTTTCTCACTATCACTGAGTTTGGTCTTCCAGTCTTGTACATCTTCACTCAGTTCGGCTTCGTCTTCAATCCAGTGAACTTCTTCGTGCTTCTTAGATAGTTCAACTGCCCATGGGTATAAAAACGGCTTGTAAGTTTCTGAAAACTTTAATAGTGACATTTATATTTCCTATTTTTGTTATTATTCGGGTTCTTTTTCTTCTTCTACTATTACGCCATTATGAATCTCATAAAAACATTCTTCTGATTCTAAGTTTAATCCTTCATCTTCACAATCAGATAAGCCCCACAGACCTTCTTCTGCTAAGACTGCATCAACTTTATCACGTATTTCTGCTTCAACATCTTCATCATCAGTTTTAACATAAATCTCATAATCTTCTGCACAACCGTCATAGGTAGATACCATCTCCCATTCATAGTAATCGCACATTTCGATATATTCATCATCTTCAGAAGGCAGTAATACGTCGCCAAGTGTTTCAGCATCATAGTCTTCGAGCAGTTCTTCGACTGTATCATAACCTTGGTCTTTCAAGTATGTATCAATCTCTTCTTTAGTTTCAGGAACACCGATTCTAAACTCACCTGACCTCCAGTTAGTGGTGTAAGTAACACGTACTTCAACACCATCAACTTCACCAGTTAGGATTTCTGTCTCATCAACAGACTTTTTATAACGATTCGTAACAGCGTAATATTTCATAATCTAACCTTTTTGTTTAAACAACTCTTCATATAATGTTTCAATCTCATCATGCTCAGTACGAACTTCATTGATGTTCGCTTTATGATAAATGGTAGCAAGTTTACGAAGATGTTTCTTATCTATACCATGATTTTCATGCGTGACTTGAATGATGTCTTTAATCAAATCCTTTTCTGCATCCATTCTTGTCATACTATCTGATAGTTCTTTGATTGCACCAGCAATACGTTTCTTATCTTCGGGGCTACTAATCACACTCATTCTCATTATCTCCAGTTATGAGCCTACCCTTCGCAGGCTCTACATTCATTATCGTCGTTTTGACCGTCATTGTCAAGTATTACTTTATTTAAAAATGCCTGTAGTTCATCAAAACCACCGACATACGATCCCTCAAAATAAATCTGAGGAACAGTTTTGACTTTGCGACCTGTAACTTCTGCGGCTGTTTTACCGATTTCGTTCAAATCAACATAGTCAAATGGGATACCACGAAGAGTCAGTTCTTCTTTCGCCATTTCACAGAACGGGCAGTTTAGTTTACCATATACGATAGTACGAGTATCTTCTTGTAATGCTACACGTTCTACCTTGTCTGATACTGTCTCTGCTCGTGATTTTGCTTCTGTGCGCAAATAATATAAACCTTTAAGCCCTTCTTTCCATGCTTTTAAGTGTACTTTATTTACATACGATTTCTCTGCACCTGACGGGAAGAATACATTCACTGACTGACCTTGACAGATATACTTCTGTCTGTCTGCCGCATGTTGTACAACCCAGTTCTGGTCTAACTCTTGCGCAGTCTTAAAGATTGCCTTCTCGCCTTCAGATAGGAATGGCAAGTGCTGTACTGAACCTTTGTTAGTAATGATACTAGTCCAAGTACTTTCGTTGTTCTCACCTTTTTGCTCTAATAACGATTCAAGATACTTATTCTTCACTAAGAATGAACCTGCACGTGTACGGTGTGTGTACGCACAAGCCTTTAATGGCTCGATACTAGGTGATGTCGATAAAATAACACCACTTGATGCATTAGGTGCAATCGCAAGTAAGTGTGAGTTACGACGACCAGAACCTACACCATCTGGATATTCGCCACGTTCTTGTGCAAGTAGTTCTGTCTCTGCGACTGCTTGACTCTTGATATGCGAGAATACTACTTCGTTGATTTCTTTTGCTTTATCTGATTCCCATGCAACTCCGTGTTTCTGAAGTAGAGAGTGGAAACCCATCGCTCCGAGCCCAATCGAACGCTCACGCTCCGCTGAATATTTGGCACGAGAGATCGAATCGGGAGCATTCTTGACAAAGTAATCGAGTACATTATCCAACATACGCACAATATCACGTACAATAGTAGTATCTTTCCATTCATCATAATATTCCAAGTTAAGAGATGATAAACAACATACTGCTGTGCGGTCTGCATCAGTCGGTAAGTGTATCTCATTACATAAGTTAGAACCATTTATCTTCAGACCTAAGTCTTTCAATGGTTGGGGTAAATCATTGTTTGCTGTATCAATAAAGTTCAAGTATGGTTCGCCAGTACGGAAACGTGTCTCAATGATACGTTGCCACATCTTACGTGCATTCACTAGTTCTTTAACTTCATTATTATTAGGATCACGTAGTTCATAATCTGTGTTATTAACAACAGCAGTCATAAACTCGTCAGTCAAGTTGATTGCATTATGTAAGTTCAATGCTTTACGTTGTACGTCACCAGTCGGAATACGAATATTCAGAAACTCTACAATATCTGGATGATGTACGTCCATATAAGCGGCATACGAACCTTTACGAGTCTTACCTTGTTTGTATGCAATCATATCAGCATCTACTGTATGTAGAAATGGAATAGGACCTGGAGCAATATCTGATACTGTACGAATGTCAGACCAGTGCCCGCCTACGCCACCACCCATCACAGATAACCAACGTAACTCAGATGAGTGGTCGATTAGCCCTTCGAGTGTATCGGGTACGTATGTTAAAAAGCATGAAATAGGCATACCTTTGCCTTTTGTCTTTTTGCCTGGAGCATTAGACAATACAGGTGATGCGTACATGAACCATTTTTTACTCACATAATCATACAGACGTTGCGCTAGGTCTTCATCTAACTCATCATTGTATATTGACCATGCAGTAGAAGCACGAGCATACGCCTCTTGAGGAGATGCTTCACCGGCGCTCATATAGTAATCTCTGAGCATTCCAACAGCATAGTCTTCAAGTAAGGCATCGTGTTTCTTATTTATTTTTACTGCCATTTATAGTTTCTCTCTGTTTAAAGGGGATAATATATTCTACTCAGTTAAGTGCATATATTACATTAATATTGATTGAATGTCAACTATTGATTTTGTTGTTTATCTACAACTTTATCGTTTTTGTCGAGCCATTCTTCTGCTGTCGTTCCTTCTTCACTTTTTGTTGCTTCACGATAATACAGAATGATTTCTTTCTGCTGACGAATGTATCTACGAATCTCTTGCAGGTTGTATGCCATGTTCTCATACCCTTGCGGTGTGAGTGCCATGACTACAAAATCCCCACCGAGCATCGTTTCTATGCGCTTGGATTGTTCGTCAAAGTTATCTTTCGTGATAACAAAAAAGTCTACATTTTCTAATGATATCTCTTCCGGTAAAGGAGGTTGATATATTCTCAAAGGAATAGGTTTAGTAACGACCTTAACTTCAGCCGGTGGGACAGGTGTTTCTTTTTTGTCACCGAAAAAGTTAGGTAGTGATACACAACCACTCAAAAGTAATGATAATAGAATAGCAGATGTAATACGCTTTGTCAAGGGGTTGACAACACGAAATAAATGTGCTACCCTAATACTGTGGTGTGCGGAGGATAATATACTATTTTGCATCAGAAACTTCTCTGCTGTCTGCTTCTACAGTACGAAACACATCGTTGGTACCTTTGTTGATACGCTTCTCGATGAGCCCAGGTTTTCTGACTGCTAGTTTAGTAAGATTGTGTTTTTTGAATATTGATAGGTAACGGTCACGTTCTGCCGTTAGTTGTGCGTTTGCAGATGATAGTTTACCCATCTGCTCTTGTTGCTGTTTCATATTTTTTTCGAGCGAGACTAAAGCCTCTTGACTCTGTTGTACAGCAAGTCTTAACTTTTCTTCATTTGATTTGTAAATAACGATTTGAGTATTTAACTCTGAGACAACACGTTCATAGTCATTCACAACATAAGAATGATAAAAATACCCGCCTGCAATAACTGCAACGAGAACGGGCAACACTTTCAAGAATGCTAACATAACGAACCTCTATTTTACTTGTCTTTTTCTCTTACCGTTTACTTCTATATATGCACGTGTGAGGGGCTTTTTCTTCTTAGGTTTAATCCAATCGGCAGGATCATTAGGGCTAGTGCCCGCAACATTCGGACCTGTTGTCATTGTTGGTTCTTCGACAAACTGTTTGAATGATTTCATTTGATGAGTTCTCCGATTGTTACGAATATCTTTTTATTTGTTTTTACATGTATTGCTTCATATATATTAACACCTGCAACATCGCCAATAGGATATGCATCATCTAAGATACGAACTTGGTCTTTAGCATTGACCATTTCTTCTAATGATTCTGCTAGTAGTTTATCATTTTTGATACGATAAACTCCAGGTGATAACTGACCATCTTCGAGTATATACCACTTTGATTCTTCTTCTAAAAAATCAAGTATGTCTATATTACTTTCTTGGATTATTTTATTTATAGTTTTGTCGCTTGCACTGAAGTGTTCTTTTAATAAAAAGAGTGCGGCCGCATATGATGATAATGTT
>Ga0209771_1001253_pt1 | contig 16328 bp, 12 predicted proteins | sample SaaInl59LU_5_DNA_FD_184639 | JGI IMG/M metagenome (GOLD analysis project Ga0209771, IMG submission 184639) | Marine microbial communities from expanding oxygen minimum zones in the Saanich Inlet - ESP_59LU_5_DNA (SPAdes) (version 2) | ecosystem: Environmental > Aquatic > Marine > Intertidal zone... | reverse complement strand
AAACAACAATGTGTTTTTTATGCAATTCATTTTCGTAGGTGTGGATAAATCCTTTTGCCAGTGCGGTGCCAATTTTTTTGGAAATTAAATTATTTCCATATTTAAATTCACTATAGTCCTCGGGCTTAAAAGGTAATTTATCTTTGTTTTCTACATCATGTAGGTTATAATTTTTTTGCATACAAATAGAGTTCTTTAAATGAATTGTCATCGGTGACATGAAATGTAGAAAACCCATAGTTTTGAGCTCCTTGTACATCGGCAATAGGGTTGTCACCAATATGCATAATTTCTTTTGCTTTTATCGATTCGCTGTATAGTTCAGAAATATTAGTGTGAACAATACCAAAAAGCTTTTTATTAGGTTTTGAAAGATTTAGTTGGTCTGAATATATTTCAAAATTAAAATACTTCTTCAATTGAAGATTGTTTAGGATTTTTTTAATAGTTTTCCCTTCAATAAATCCCGTGTTGCTCAAAAGACTAATTGTCTTGTTTTTTTCTTTCAGAGTTTGTAAAATAGGAATTACTTTTTCGTTCAGAATTATTGGTGGATAGGAAAGAACTAAATTCTCCATCTCTTTGAATAATTGCTCACTATTAATTTTGCTGTAATCAATGGAATTTTCATTAAGAAGGTATAAAATCATCAAATACATTTCTTTGGTGTCAACATTAAAACCCACTGATTCATTTATTTGATTACACATTAAATCAACTTTTCGAAAAACATTTCCAATCTCTTTTAAAGAATGATTTGAAAAGTTATAATGTTGATGAAAAAATGATACTCTTTTATCTTTAAAAAGAGGGTTAGATTTGATAATTGTTAACCAGAGGTCGAATGAAAAATGTTTCAATGTATATATGTTTAGTTCGAAAAGTCATTTTTTAAAATGATGGATTATCCTTTTGTATAAAAACCTGGATATTTGATTAATGAGTTTAAAATTCAGTGTCAATCATAGTTCTTGTGTTTGGACTTTTTTCTTCTTTATTCATTTTATTGAATTTAGCAACCAACTTATTATAACTCAAGATTATTTTATTATGATTTTTCAAATTTATTTCATATTCATCATGCAAATCTTCGAAATTTTCAATTAATAATTTCCTTTTATTGATAATTTTAACACAATCATTGTATATTTCCGTTGTTGTTGCGTTAGAGCAATTCATATCTAAAGATATTTTTTCTAAGGAATCGACAGAGAATCTTAAAGCATCCATTTTGGTAATGAATTGGTCAAGTTTAGCTCCTTTTGAATCTTGTTCTTTTTTTAATTTGTTCATTTTTTCCAGAAGAATTTTTCCTGTAATATTATTTTGTAAATACATATCTCCGTATATTGCTGTAATTTCTTCATAACAATTTTGGATGTCTAAAAACTGCTCATAATATCCCTCATCATTCTCTTGTGGAAAAATAATTAAAGGTTCTTCAGATGATCCTTTTTCATCTGCCGAAGTACCTTTTTTTCCAATTGGAAATGTATTTGTTGACTCAATAAAAACATAACCATTTTTGTAATACCCCTCATCAGAAACTTTTAATCCAACAGCCATGTGTTTTTCCTTTGGATAAACAAAAAGACATGAATTGTAACCTTCTAGATTCAAAAGTTTGCAAAGTAGTAGAGATTTTTCATCGCAATCTCCTTTATAAGAACTCAATGTTTCGTATGGATATCGCACATCCTCAGCATACTCGTCATATGGAATAGATTGTACAAAGCCCACAATCATTTGAACAATGTCGTAATCGGTGCCAATGGTTCTATTTCTTAGGGTTTCCAATATGCCTTGCAACAGATAAAGATCTTTGTCGTCATTTAAGAAAACGTTATAAAAATCTTCTGTGGTTGGAGGAGTTTCATTTACATAATAGGAGAGTGTTCTAACGGCATTTTTGTAGCTATCAATTATTTTTTGATCAAAAGAAATTTCTACGCTGTATTTGTGTTTGTAAATTTCAAATTCAAAAAATCTGTCAATGTCTCCGTAGTTTCCTTCGAAATAGAGTGTTTCAGTTTCTTCTGTAAAATCGGTATTACAAATTATATCATAATCAGCAGGGTTTACACAGCTAAACAAACTGACAGAAACAATAACAACTAAAGAGTACTTTTTCATTTAGTAATTTTTAATCTAAACCTAAAATCTCCAATATGTTACCTGTCGGATCATTTTTTACCCTAAGTTTTATGTACCTTTTTTTATACGATTCAATTTGTTTTTTTTCTGATTCAGTTAGTTCATTTTCAATATCCATGTATTGAATTTCAGCAAAGTCATTGAATTTAACCTCAAGGTATTTCCAATCATCGTCTGAATATGAACTGTTTTCGAGCTCAATCTCATTGATGAAGTTTCCAAATTCAATGATGTAACTTTCTTTAGGAGAGGCACATGAGCTGATAATGAGAAGAGCAAAAAGTGATATTGTGATGTTTTTCATTTTCTAAATTTAGGAGAAATAGTATAATCTAAACGCAATATAATAGCAAAATATTCCAATTAGCTGATAAACTACTGAATTCCAGCTGAATTTTTTTTTAACGCCCTTTTTGAAACGTTTGTCACGATTTAAAAGCTTAGAAAATGACTTGATACTAAAGTATATACCTAACAATAAGAATGCTATAGATAGAATAATGAAAAATGACATAATAAAAATTTTTTATCAAAAGTATGAATATTTTTTGTTAGTTCAAGTAATAAGCATTATTTTTGCTTAATATTTTTAAAAATTTAAAACCTTGATTCAATGAATATTAAAACTATTTTCACATCTCCTGTTGGAGTTTTTCTTATATTAGTTACAATCATTTCCTTGTTTTCCTGTTCTTGCGGATCGGATTCAAACGATGAATTTAAAGATTTTTCATTGGATGATATAAATAACGAGGACCTTCTTTACATAGAAGGTTTTCATGCAGAATATTTTCCTATCGCTAATGTGGAAAAGCCCAAAGATAATCCAGCTGTTTTCGTGGATTTTAGCGATGGACTTACTGAATATTCATTAAACAACGATAACAATAAGGAAGTCTTTAAAATGCTTTTTAAAGTGTTTGCTGTTGAACCCGCAACTAAATATTTTGAGCTTCACAGTGATAAACTAATTCCTTACACTGGCTCTTCACACATGAGTCATTTCTCAGAAGATGGTCATAAAGATGAAAACGGAGAACTTTTTAGGTCCGCACCAATTGATAAGGCTATAAATGCCATTGTTGAAAGAGATAACGTTGGGGTTTTAATTACTGATGGTGAGTTGTGGGATGAGGTAAATCGTGAGGTTTCCCAAGAGACATGGGCCAGTAAAGCTTTTGAGAAATGGATGAATAAAGGAAATGAGCTTGCAATTGTATACACCGATTTTGAGGAGCAAAATAAGGGAGTAACTTATGACAAGCACATGTACGTTATGTTTTTTATACCATCAGCTGATAACCAACTATTATCAAGCTATCTGGAAGAGCTTGAAAGCGAAGACCTCGAATATAAAATTGAAAGATTTTCTACTAACACCAATGGTTTGTACAATAGAGATAGTTATCCCAATTCTGAAACTCCAGGTTCTAGTAAGGCAATTGAATATGAAGCTTTAAATGAAGATGAGTCTGGTAAAACAATGTTTTTAGCAGCCGACAACTCAGCTATGGAGTTTATTGATTTTACAGCACTTGGTTTAAGTTTTGACGAAGGTAGCGGGTTAATCTATTTTGTTAGAGATCTTGGAGATGAAAATACTGGTAAGCCAAAGAGCTACCCTTTACTTGAAAAATTATATTTTAAATTCTCTTCTTTACCCAATTATAAAGTAAATAACCTAAAAATAGTTGTACACGATGTTTTTGACGATTTTAAAAGCTACAAAGTAAACCAAATTGTAAGAAACAATTTGCCAGTAATTGAAAAAGCTACAGATGGTTCTGATAGCTTAAACGATGATAATTATTTAGTTTTTAAAGGAATGGCAACTATCGACTCTGAAGAACCCTACGATACTGCTAAAGTTACCGTTGAGGATACTGTAAACCGTTTTTTACCAATGTTAAAAAATGATTATAAGTTTAAAATGTCTGAATTCGATCCTGCAAGCAAGGGAATACAAGATTTTTTAATGCTAGACCAAAGTGCTGGAAAAATTAGTGAGGTGAATGACGATGGAGAATACGAAATTATCGTTAAATTTTCTGATTTGCTTAACGAATCAAATTCTCAGCTAAGCTCAGAAAGATACAATTTTGTAAGGGTGGATGTTGTAATAGATGATGTTGAACCTAAAACTATAAATAAAGAAGCGCTTACTTGGACCAAAATTGATGGCTCTGGAACAGACGATGCATTGTATCGCTCGCTAAAGAACATCATGAAAAAGGAAGATGTTAAACCACAAGGTGTGGTTTACAGCTACTACCTAAAATTTAACGCATTTAATCAATAAATTATTTCTAAACATATAAATACCAACCAACATGAAAACATATACTTTAAAAAAATCCATACTTTTAACTACCATACTTTGTTTAACCGCCTCTATTGCAGAGGCAAAGGGGACGATTGGTATTAAGGAAGTTAAATTGTTAATTACTTCAACTTATATTTTTGCTCTGATATTTATGGGTGTTGCAATACTGCTGGCTGCGGTCATTTCCAATCTTGTAAAGTATGAGGGAGGAAGTAATCCAAAAGATCCTGGAAAAAGAAGAATGTGGTTTTGGATATTTGCTGTTTTGGGACCTGTAGCTTTTTTCCTATACAACATACTTTCGGTAATACCAACCATCAAAAAAGGACCAGCTATTGATTTATTTGGTGTTACTCACATTATAGGAACTGCAATTATCCTTGTTGGCTACATTGTAATCGGCTTTGTTTTATCTAAAATGATGAAAAGAGGCAAGCTAGGAAATTGGTTTCCTTCTAAAGACAAATAATTTAAATAAATTTTATGGCAAGTACAGATAAATACTTCGTAATTGGTATTGGTGGCACAGGTATGAGATGCTTAGAAGCGTTTACTCACATGTGTGCTATGGGTATGTTCGACAACAAAGAAATTAACATACTTACGCTGGATACCGATTTTACTAACGGAAATAAACAGCGAACAGAAAATCTTATTGAAACATACAATAACATTAAGTCCACAGATGATAGCCCAAATGGCCATGTGAATAACAATTCGTTTTTTAGTGCTAAGCTAAATTTGTTTCAGTTTGTTACCGATTATAATTCATCAAACAAAAAAAGATTTACAGATATTACAAGCATCAAAACAGAGACAACTGAGCTTTCAGATAATAAACTTCTGGCCGATTTGTTTTTAGGAAAAGATGTTCAGGAATTTGATCTTTCTCACGGATACAGGGCGCAAACTCATTTGGGATCATACCTCATGTATCATGCTTTTTTAGAAACAGCTAAAAAGCTAAAATCCGGTAAAGATGTTCAACCTTCTGAAAGACAATTTGAAGCTTTTTTAAACCTTTTAACCAATGCAAAATCAGATGCTAAGGTTTTTGTTTTTGGATCTATTTTTGGTGGAACTGGCGCTTCTTCTATTCCTGTAATTCCAAAAGCATTAAATGATGCCATTAAAATTTACAACGATGGTAAGCTTTCTTTAGACAAAGGAGCTAAGTTTGGTGCTACATTACTTACAGAATACTTTAAGTTTAAAAAACCTGCAGATTCTCAAAAAGCTAATAGAGATAATGCGGTTATCGCAGATAGCTCATTTTTTACCCTAAATAGCCAGGCTGCTTTGCAGTTTTATCAAGATGATCCTACGGTACAGAGTACGTATAAAAAAATGTATCACATTGGTTGGCCAATTGATCCAGAAGATTTTTCTAAAGGTCAATCCGATTCAAAAACCATTACTGGTGGTGAGGCACAAAAAAACTCTTGTCATGTAACAGAATTTTTGTGTGGATGTGCTGCTTGGGATTTTTTCAATTCTGACAAAGGTCTTGAAGTTCAAAAAGCAGATTATTTGTATAAATCTGTGAGATATAAAGACGGTCAATTGGATTTTACTTTCAATGATTTTATTGGTGAAGCTGATAATGGTAAATTATTTGCTAGAAAATTTGGTGGCTTTATTGCGCTTATGCATTTAGTGCTAAGTAAAAATAAAGGAGCCGATGGTCAAAATGGTGTAGAAGGTTTATTGGGTAGAATAAAGGAAGCTACGCAAGCCTACACCTCGCTAGACACCCAGTATACTGAAAAATTGAATAAATATTTTCAGCTTTTTGGTTACTCTATTGAAAGTGGAGCATTTTCACCTGGATGGCTCTATCAAATTAAAGGAACAGTGAACGGGAAAATGGTAATGTCAGATGAAGCTTTTACTAGAAACCTTAAAGAGTTAAGTAAAATTGAACCTGGCAAGTTGTTTTCTGAACCAGAATATCAGTGGGATAAAACAATGATGGGAGATACGTATAGTCCATTTGTTAAATTGCTAAAAGAACAAGATACTGAGCCAAAAGATGAGCAAAATGTTTCCAGAACAAATGAGAAATTTATAGCTCACATTTACAATGCCATCAAGTTGTCGCCAAAGGAGACAATATAATTAAATTTAATATTTTATAGTATGTCAATAACATCTCTTGTAATAAAATCAAAAGACACTCCACCAGCTAAAGAGTATTCTTGGGAGTCTTTTTCAAACAATATAAACAACTTCACTAAAAACATCCAAACACAATCTGTGGGTGATGATGATTCTGAAGATCTTTCTAAACTTGGGTCTGTAATTTCTGGAATGCCAACTATTTTTGCTCGTTGCAACATGTTTAAGCTTTCGCTTGATAATGTGCAAGATGAAAATCAAGAAAACCATGGGTTAATGGCCTTCTATCAAAGTTTAATTAGCGAGTGGAGAGGTTTAATAACATGTGTAGCACTTAACCCAGACAAAATTCAGATTAGAAGAATAGATCTATCCTATTCAGGCGGTCAGAACTTTTTTAGTGTGGATGGAGCTGAACTTTATGAGCCTAAGGGATCTTTTGGGAACATGCTTTTTGAGAGAAAGCCACTTTGGTCTAATCTTAATGTAGATGATCCAGCTCCATTCATAGATGTTATCATTTATAAAAAATCTGATGGTACCAATATGGTAATTGGTGGTACCAATCCAGATAGTTTGTTTTTCACTTCCGCCAATTACAATATGGCTGGAGAAAAATCTGCCTATGTAAATGAAATTAAATCCGATAATAAGGTTGTTGGAAAGTTTGTTGATCCTATTAAATCCAAAGCTTTTGATCCTCAAAGCCTACATAAATTATACAGCTATGTAAAACATGTGCGTTCTAAAATGAATGAATTTACAGGTTTTTTCACTGCTCATAAAATTATTGAAGGTAACTATCACAACGATGTGATTACCAATTTTGATAATTGGATTGCAGAGATGGAGGCTTACTTAAAAGAAAAAGGAATAGCTCCTTACGAGCACGATGAAATTCCTCAAATAAGCCATTTCCAAACCCCGTACAGTATCTTTGGAAACTACTCTACTAGCATTTCTGCTTTAGATGGTGTTATTTACGATGGTGGTGTTGAAGGTGGTGTTACTTTTAATCCTAAAGAATTACTTCTTCCTAATACGGTTAAAATTGCTTGCGTAGATGACGATGGAAATACAGATTTCCTTAAAGATAAACCAGTACTATTGTTAAAAGCGGATGTTGAGGGAGAACAGGGTGAATTTCGCCATTTTATGCTTCCGCTTACTCCAAAGGGTATACAGGTTTTTGGTAAAAACTTAGGTGCGGTTCTTGGCCTTAACGACAATAATACATCAGTTAAGTCAAGAATGAAAGGACTATACAATAGCAATAATGGTGAATTAAGTGTAGAAATAAAGCTTTTCTCGCAAACTAAATCTATTGGAGAGTACAAAGCAAATTATAAAACTACCAATGACGACATTGTAGGTAAAGATTTATTAATATGGCCTAACTTCATAAGTCCAAAATGGAACAAGTACTTTTTATTTTCCGAAATGCCGCACAACAGTCCAAATTGGAGGGCTGTTCCGTTCTGTGTAGACAACAAGTCTGACCGGCAAGAAATGATTATGAGTGCTACTGATCCGTTAATGCCAGAATTATTAGCTGCTAATGGAAAAGAAACAGATCTCAATAAAGCAAAACTTATTATTGACTTTAATCCACAAAAGCTTAGCGGTAATAATTACGAATACGAAATTTATGAGAGTGTAAATCCTTTTAAAGGATTTCAAGTAATGCATCAAAACAGTCTTGTGGGGTATGCGGTTATTGAATATGGAACAGATCCAAAATCTCCAATTAAAGTTAGTAATGAAATGGGCGATTTAAGACCTGCTCATTTAGGTGTTGATTTCGGGAGTACCAACAGTGCCATTGCATTTAGGGTTGGCGATACAGTAAGTGCAGAAGGTTTTCAGTTTAAAAATAGAAGAGTTTCGCTTCTTGCACCTGAAGGGGATGAAAAAGACAACAACATTAAACCTGCTGGAGAGGATGAAGTTTTCTTTTTCCAGAACGATGAAATTCAGAGTAATCAGATAAAATCTGTTCTTTCACTTCATGATAAAAATAGAATGAAAGATGATAAGGGTCAAGCTGATCTAATTTCACTTGCAGGAGAATACGTTAAGGGTGGTTTTCCTTGTTTTGAAAAAAACCTTCCAATTGAAGATAGTACAGATAACTCCTATTTACTTAAGTTTAGATCTATAGGTCAGTCTACGCTTATTCATAACATGAAATGGAATACGGATGCTTCATCTAAAAAAATGGATGCTGCTCATAGGAGAGCATATTTAAAAAGCTTATTGTTACAAGTATACTCAGATCTTTTTGATAAAGGCCTATATGCTAGTAGCTTAAAATGGGCTTATCCTTCTGCAATGGGAGATAATTTAATTGGTGATTATAATTCTATTTGGCAAGAACTTAAATCTGTAAATCCACTTTCTGCAGGTCATGATTTAAATGTTATGGTAGGTCAGCCTAATTTTGATATCGAAGGAGGTGGAGCTGATGCATGGGGTGCAGGTTCATCTGCAGATGATTCTTCAGACGGTGGATGGGGTTCTAGCTCTTCTGCAGCGGATTCTTCAGACGGTGGATGGGGATCCTCCGATAACTCCGGTGGTGGTTGGGGAGGTGCTCCTGCAGCGCCACAGCAATCAGCTCAACCAGGAGGTTGGGGCAATGAAGAAAAACCAAAAATTCAGCAACAAAGAGAAATTTCCTTAGATGATAGTGCGATAACTTTCGATTTCCAAGAGATTCCTCTTGACATGGCGCTAACAGAATCATGTGCTGTAGCTAACTATCTTGCTGAATCTGGGAAAATCGCAACTCAAGGAGATTGCTTAACGCTCTGTTTTGATATAGGTGGTAGTACAACAGATATATTAGTTCTAGGTCAGATGATGGGGCCAAATGGAGCTGCCTTATCTATGGTAAAGCAGAGCTCCATTCGTTTTGCTGCACAGCGTGTAGCTCAAGCAACCAAATATTCTCCGAATTTCAAAAGAGTATTAATTGAAATACTTAACAAAAAAGGTGTTAAGGTTGAAGGGATTAATAATGGAGGCGCTAATAAATATACTGAAAACACTGCTCCATATTATTTTGAGCAATTAGTTGATAGATTAGACGAGAGTGAGTTTGATGATTTTTATAGAAAGCTAGGTACCGAGTGTAAGGAAATGGTATCGGTAAACCTATATGTTACCGGCTTAATTGTGTTTTATGCTGGTCAGATAGCTAAAAAAGTGAAAATGGAGATTGATAGATCTCCAAACAAAACGGTGCAATGGACAAATCCAAAAATTCAACTTCAGTTTACTGGAAAAGGTTCTAGAATTATGGATTGGTTAAAAGCCATTAATCCTAATGCTGATAAGAAATATTACATGGACATGTTCATTAATGGTTTTGGTGGTATGGAAGCGGCAAAACAACATCTAGGTGGACCTCCAATGTTCCAACCTCGTTCAGCTAGTGAAACTAGTGATGTTAAATATGAAGTAGCTAAAGGACTTGCCTTAGATACAGGTAAACTTTATATTCCTAAAACAGGCCAAAAACCATTGGAGGTAATTGGTGAAGATGGATTTGTTTTATTTACAGGCGGAAGCCAACATAAATTCACTTCTGATGATTCCATTACTACAGAACTAATGAGTGAAATTGGGAATTCATTTGCATTTAGACCTGAAAATCCACAAATGCCTTGTCCTCGCTTTATGCAATTTGCACACCTTTATTTTCAGGTTGCCACCCAGTTGTTTGGATTAAAAGCTACCCAACAAGATTTTATGGATGGTTTCCAACGCATGAATATAGCTGATTACATTAGATTGCTACCAGAATTTAAAGAGTCTCAGCGAAACAAAAAAGGCTTTGATTTTGTAGCTCCTATTATAATCCTTGAAGGAATGCAATTTTTTGAAAATGTGATTTTAGATAAAATATCTAATAAGTAGGTAACTTTAGTTTTTTGTAGTGTATGAAAGTTGAGATTGTTGTAAATATTAGTAGAACTAGCATTCAATTCTTTTATAGCCAAAATGGAAATTCATTTAAATCATTTAAATATGAGAACCAAGAGCAAATTCCGTTCTATGTTTTTTCGGATGGTGACGAGTTTCAAGTAGGAGATACTGCGAAATTGAAACACCAAAATCATTTACCAAATTGTTTTCACAACTATTTTGAGTTAATTAAAAAGCCAAATGAAAAATATTTGTTTTTGGATGGTGAAAAAAAACAGATTAAGCATTTATTAGTTCATACTTGTGAGACAGTATTAAATGCTCTATTGGACAAGTTGTTGATTTCAGAGCGTTTATCTGATTTAAAAACTTCTTTACGTTTAAACCTGTTATTTTCAAGTGACATTACTGATGATCAAATTAATTTCAGCGCTAATTTATTTAAAGAGCATGGTTACCTAAAAGCCAAATACATATACGGTAATTATCTTATTATAAATTATTTAGACAACAATAGAAAGATTGGGGCTTTTAAAGATTCTAAAAGTAATATGGGTTCTTTTAAAGGATACTTAACTATTGATGCTTTAGACAATAATTTATACATCGACTTTTTTAATGCTCTGGATAAAAAGTATCCAAAGATTGCAGATGTTGGAGAAGATTTAGCAAGCGACCCTAAGGTAAAACTTATTGCAAGAGAGTTATTTAAACAAACAGCCGATGTAACAGGATCTTTAACAACGGAAGAATCGGAGCTTCCGCATTTAATTTCATTAGCTAAAAAATTGGCTGATTCTACACAGGCAGAATTTAAAGTTAAAGTCACTCTTTCTGATGGAGCATCTAAGAATGTTAAAATTCGAATGTCTAAGATCAATAATAAGCTAGATTACCTTTCTAATTTCACTAAAGATGTAGATTTAGTAAATGTAATCGTCAAAAAATCTAAAATTGAAAATACAGATTTAGCCATTGTTATTAATAGCTCCATAAGGTCTGAAAATTTTGTAAGTAATTTAAGATCTTATTATAATAATGTTTACCATTCTAAAGAATATTTAATTGATGTTTTAGATTTGTTTAATGAACATAAAAAGGTAATTGAAAATGGTAATTTTTTAAGTGTTAATTCAGTTTCAGAAAACGATGAAAAAGGGATTGAAAAACCAAATAATATTGTAAAGCCAACAGCTCCAATAAAAACAGTACCTAAAAAAACAGTTTTCTCAAAACCTGCGCGACCTTCAGCTCCATCGCGACCACCAGCACCACCAGCACCACCAAAACCACCAAAACCACCAAAACCACCAAAACCATCATTTTCACCAAGATCAAATTCAACCGCGAAGAAAACCAATATTCAACTACCTTCACCTCCCTTAAGGCCACCAAAACCAGGTAAAGTGGTTAAAAATCCAGTTACAAAGATAATATCTCAGCCTGCTAGAAAAGCTAAATCAGGTTCCAAGCCACCGCCACCGCCACCGCCTCTACCAAAAAAATAAATAATAAAAGATACAATGAAAATTAATTTAGATAAAGAACCTTCATTCAATCTCGAAAAAGATGAAGTTTATTACTATTACTCAGTTAATGGGAAACAATATGGTCCATATTTGAAAAAAGATTTATTAACCAAAATTGATTCTAATACATTAGTTTGGAGAGAAGGGATAGAATGGATGAATGCCTCAAAATTAGAAGAGTTTAATAATCATTTTCAAAGTGAAGGTCCAGTAATTAAGGAATCAGATGTATCTATTTTAGACTCTGAAGTAGTTGAAGCTCTAGAACCAAACAATATAACTAATAGTCAAAAAATGTTTTCTTCCCCATTTTCTTTCAAAGGTAGAGTTAGAAGACTTGAGTATGGTATATCATTAATTATATACTATGTTGCAAGTTTGACATTATCCATAATTACCATTGACGCTCCAATTCTTGGTTTAGGATATATTCCAACCCTATGGTTCTTGTTTGCACAAGGCACAAAAAGATGTCATGATAGAGGAAATCCTGGATGGTGGCAAATTATTCCCTTTTATAGTTTTTGGATGATTTTTGCAGAAGGTGAAGCTCAAGATAATGAATATGGTAGTAGTCCTAAATAAGTATTAATAAATAAAATAACAGGTATGGCAATTAATTTAGAAAAAAAGCAAAAATTTGATTTAACAAAGAATTCTCCTGCTTTAAAAAATGTTTTTGTGGGTTTAGGCTGGGATCCAGCAGATGGTTATAATGAAGAAATTGACTGTGATGTTTCAGTATTCATGGTTGATAATACTTATAAAATTCCAGAGGAATCGTATTTTATTTTTTATAATAATCTAAAAAGTGGAGATGGTTCTGTTATTCATCAGGGTGATAATAGAACTGGTGAAGGGGAAGGAGATGATGAATGTGTCAATATTGGTTTACAAGAAGTTAATAATCAAGTAGAGCAAATGATTTTTGTAGTTACAATCGATGGAGCAGAAAAAAAAGGACAAGATTTTGGAAATTTAGATAATTCATTTATTAGAATTTGTAATATTGATAACGGTGAAGAATTATGCAGATTTACCTTAAACCAAGATTTTGAAGGTTATGACTCTGTTCAAATTGGTAGAATATATAGAGATGGTGATGATTGGGGTTTTGAAGCAATGGGTGAACCCTTTCAGGGAGGATTAGCAGCCCTAGTTGAACTTTACACATAATAAATTTTTAATATGTTATTTTTTTTTTTACATTTAAAAATTAACTTATTTAAAAATTTATTATTATGGGATTTGATTTAGAAAAAGGAAGTTCTTTTGATCTTACAAAAGAAGCTCCAGGTTTGAAAACGGCAGGTGTTGGACTTGGTTGGGTAACATCAGCTGATTTAGATGTATCCGCGTTTTGCCTTGCAGAAGATGGGCAAATTGCGAATGCTACAGATTTTGTTTACTATAAGAGCGTTAATCAACAAGTTCTTGAAGGTGAAGATGGTCCACGGCCTTACTCTACGGATGGAGCAGTTTACGGAGCAATTGATGTTCTTGAAGGCGAAGAAGATGAGGATGGAGGTGATGACGAAGATATGTGGATATATTTTGAATCAATATCGGATGCAGTTAAAGAAATAGTTGTTGTTGTTACTATTCACGATAAAGGAGTAACTTTTAGTGATGTATCAGGGGCTTATTGTCGAATATGGGATGCTGAAACAGAAAAAGAACTTTGTAGATATACGATGAGTGATGATTTTGGCAATGAAGACGCAGTAGTGATTGGCAAGTTTTCACGTGAAGGTTCGGGATGGTCTTTCACAGCTATAGGTGATGGGTACGCAGGAGGATTAGGTAAATTGGTATCTATATACGCTCACAAATTTTAATAAAATAGTTAAAGCAAATAATTATGGCAAATAAAGATGACGATAAATCAGGTTTTGATCTAGGCAAAGACGGAGATGCTGGTGCTGACAAAGGAGGTTTTGATCTAGGCAAAGACGGAGATGCTGGTGCTGACAAAGGAGGCTTTGATTTAGGTAAAGTGGGAGATGCTACTCCTGAAAGTAAAGGTGGTTTTGATTTAGGAAAAGATGAATCTTCTGTAGTAAAAAGTGATGATAATAAGTCAGCCTCAAAACAAAGCAAAAACAAGCCTGCTTCCGAAAAAACAGTTAGTTCTAAAGCGAAAGATCAAACTAGTGGTTCTGGTGCTATAGCCACATCAACTAGCTCTACTAAGTCAACTAAAGCTGATAAGGCTGCTGCAGAGAAGACTACAGCTAATAAGACAACTTCGAGTAAAGTTACAACTGATACTGTAACTGGTGGTGAATCTGGCGGTAAAGGAAAGTCTAAACTTGTTTTATTGATTGCTGCAGCTATTGCTTTAATTATTTACTTCATTATTCCTTCAGATAATCAAGTTACTGATAATCCTGATTTGGCCAGTTCTATTGAAATCGGTGATGACATGTCAAGTATAGACACTGATGGAGATGGCATGCCTGATGCTTTTGAAAATGATAATGGACTTGATCCATCTGATGCATCATCAGATAATGATGGAGATGGATTGTCTAATGTTGATGAAATGAATGCAGGAACTGATATCTCTAATTCCGATTCAGATGGAGATGGCATGTCTGATTCTTTTGAAAAAGACAATAATCTCAATCCATCTGATGCCACAGATGGATTAGCTGATAATGATGGAGATGGAATTTCAAACGCTGACGAAGCCAATGCAGGGACAGATTTAACAAATTCTGATGGTGACAGTCAGTCAGATGGGGCAGAGCTTGCATCAAATTCAGATCCTAATGATGTTTCTAGTACTAATGTAGGTTCTGATGATAATGATATTACTGATGCTAATATGAGTGTAGAATCTTCATCCAGATCCAGTGCTACAGATGTGAATCCTAGTGTTGCTGAAAAACCATCTTCAACTAAAATAACACTTAGCTCTGGTGATGATGTTTATTATTTTAAATCTGGTAGTTCGTTCATTAGAAAAAGTGATAAGCAGCTTAATAAATTGGCTAAAGAATTAATGTCAAATAAAACTAATGTTCAATTAATTGGGCACACAGATAATTCTGGTTCTGAATCTTTAAATTTAAGATTGTCTAATTCAAGGGCTGAAAACGTCTATAATTTCCTTATAAATAAAGGCGTTTCAAGTGCTCAAATTAGTTTTTCCGGAGAAGGAGAATCTTCTCCCAAATATTCTAATGATTCTGAAGAAAATAGAAGAAAAAATAGAAGAGTAGAAATTAAATATTAATTCTAATTACATGGAGGTAGCAATAGCAATTTTTTTAATAGTAATATGTTGTTTGATTATTTGGCGAGCCAGCGATGGTTTTGAAGCCGCATCGGAATATCTAGGTAGAAATATGACCGAAGGTGTAAGGGGCGCTACAATAAATGCTATTGGCAGCTCTATGCCTGAACTATTTACAACTCTTTTTTTTCTTATATGGTTGAATGATACCGATGGTTTTTCAGGGGGTATTGGAACAACAGCTGGAAGTGCCATTTTTAACGGAATGATTATTCCTGCAGTTGTTATATTTGCTGTTTTAATGATTGGTATCACAAAATCAATTACTGTTTCTAAAAAGGTCATTTTAAGAGATGGCCTATTTTTAATTGGTGCAGAATTAATACTTATTTTTTTAATTAGTGGTAAAACTTTAAATTGGTGGCATGGACTTATTCTTATGCTTACTTATGCTATTTACATGACCTACATGTTAACTTCAATGAAATCAATTGAAGGAGAAGAGGAAGAAGAGAAAGAAGATGAAGAAGAGGAAGGTGAAGAAATAGGAGTTATTAAAGGCTTATTTACATTAAATCTTGAGGCTGTATTTATTGGAAAAAAAGAAATCAAGACCACAAATGCATGGGTTTTACTATCTTTTTCTATGTTAGTTATTGGTGGTGCTTGCTTGTTACTTGTTTACTCTTGCGAGATGATTGGAAATGCGCTTGATATTCCTATTATGTTTGTTGCTGTTGTTCTAGCCTCAGCAGCTACAAGTGTCCCCGATACTATTATTTCTATGAGGGATGCTAAAAAGGGTAACTATAATGATGCAATTGCTAATGCTTTAGGAAGTAACATTTTCGATATTTGTTTTGCTCTAGGTTTTCCATTATTCCTTTATTGTATCATTTATGGTCCTATTAGTATGGATCCTTCTACTATAGAGTTTAGTAGTGAGTTGAGAATATTACTTCTTATTTTTACTGTAATATCTTTTTTTATCTATTATATCGGCTCTAAAATGGGTAAATTTAAAGCATTAATG
>Ga0209771_1001250_pt1 | contig 16345 bp, 16 predicted proteins | sample SaaInl59LU_5_DNA_FD_184639 | JGI IMG/M metagenome (GOLD analysis project Ga0209771, IMG submission 184639) | Marine microbial communities from expanding oxygen minimum zones in the Saanich Inlet - ESP_59LU_5_DNA (SPAdes) (version 2) | ecosystem: Environmental > Aquatic > Marine > Intertidal zone... | reverse complement strand
TCAGGCTAGTCAGCTCACCACGACTATTGATAATAGTAATGCCCTCCAGCTGAGTACGGGTAATATAGCTCTCTCACAAACATATGGTCATTGGTTTATGAGTAAATATAATGTGACCAATGCCAAGAAGAACTCTATCTTTTATGCCATGATAAATGGTGGTGTAGCCAAAAATTATATCGGGCAAAGTACGTTTACGGCGATAAGTGACACCCTGTACTACGGTGTGAGTATCCCTAGAGGTGGTCAATTATCAAATCCCGTTAATTTGGATGGACAGTATACTGCCAATGCTTTTGTAACCTACGGTTTCCCACTTGCGAAATTGAAAAGTAATCTGAATATGAACCTCAATACGGGTATCACTAATATTCCTTCAATGATTAATGATGAGGAGGTAAATACCTTTAATCATAACTACGGATTGGGCTTTGTGTTAAGTAGTAATATATCGGAGAACATTGACTTCACCATTAGCACGGAGAGTAATTACGTAGTGAGTAGCAACTCATTGAATAGCGATTTGGATAATCAATACCTCGTACAAACAAGCAAGATCAAGTACGATTGGATTATGCCATTGGGTATTACCTTCAGAACTCAATTACAGCACCAAGAGTACTTTGGGTTGAGTGATTTGCTCAATAATAGAGTGCTGCTTTGGACAGCAGGTATAGGAAAGCAAGTGTTTGAGAATAAGCGAGGAGAAGTGCAATTGAGCATGTATGATATACTCGGTCAGAATAATAACGTAGCTCAAAACTTTTACGATAGTTACTATGAGGAAACCAATGGTAACGTGCTTACTCGTTATGTAATGTTGTCGTTCTCTTACAATCTTAGAAAATTCAGAGAGAGCGAGCCTAAGGATGACTAGCTGTGCCCAAATTGGCGTATGCTGAGGCATCATCGCCGCTTATCACATCCGAGGTATTGGCATTTCCCGTTGCAAAATAGATGAGATTATTAGCTACTGTTCCCGTTGGGTCGGTAGAACCTTTGTCGGTGTTGTAAAACAAGGGTGCATTGGTATTTACAAAGGTGTTATTAGATACATTGATATTTTGTGATTTTTGGTAACCATTGGAAACACTAGTAGAAGTACACGGTACAGCTGCATTATCGCCACCACCTAGGAAGGTTATTCCGTTGTTCCATTTGGCTTGGCTCAATACCGTGATGCAATCTTGTATATAGTTGTTGGTAATGGTGTGGTCACTATCAGTGATGCGTATTCCGCCAGTTCCATCTATATTTTCTCCTATAAAATAATTGCTACTTACCGTAGCGTCTGAGCCGTGACGAAGTACCAAGGAGCCTCGGCATCGTCTGAAGGTGTTATTTTCATACGTATTCCCTTTGCTCTTATTGGTTATGATTTCATTTTCACCATCAGCCTCCACAAAATAGTTGTTGCTTACTACTACGTTGCTGTTCACGTTTTGGTATTCGCTTGTACCTATACGTATGGTCTCACTATCGCCGGAGTTACTTAAGGTTGGGTCTACTTTGGCATACTTATAAAAATAATTGTTGCTTATCGTATGGCCTACGTTGGCACATCTATCTGCCTCAGCATTGTATTGATACTCTGTAAGGATGAGTGCCCCTGCACTATTTTTATTCATAAACGTACAGTTGATTACGTTGTTATAGGTGCCATACAGCACTATCCAACGGTGCTTTGTTTTAGATCCTTCGGCTAAATCGTCTGCTACATCATCTGGTTCTATGGCTAGTCCGTCTATCACACAGTTTTGTATGCTACTGTGATTGGCGTAGTCGGTACCATTGCGAAATTGAATAAAATTACTTGCCCCATATCCGCCTTGCCAGTGAAAACCGTCTACTACCACATAGTCACCACCTATATTCATCCGTAGTCCTCCGGTGAATTTCACACCACCTGGAGTTTCAGGTCTGAAAGTAATAGGGTTGGCCGCTGTGCCATCTCCCACAAAATCAATGCGTTCATCGGTGTTATATGTGCCATCCGCCAATATTATTACATCGCCAGGAGCGTACGTCTGGTCTTCTAGTTGTTTTGGCGTGGTGATGTTATAGGTTGTTTGTGCTTGGGTATAAGCACCGATTAGAAGAGCAACATAGGTAAATAGGAATGTTGGGGATACCATGAACTTACTCATATCACAAAAGTAATGAAATTGCAGAATTGGTTAACCAGATGAATGGAGTTTACAGTGTTCACATCCATAAAAAAGGCTTTACCCAAATGTTTGAGCAAAGCCTAATTTTATATTCTTAAAGAAGTAGACTATGCCTTAGCGGCAACAGGTACTTTGGCACTGCGGCCCCAAGCTATAAACCCAAGTATCGCTGAGAATATTACGTTAGCCCCGATAGCAGGATATTCGCCACGCATCGTATGGAAGCCAGCAGCCATTATCATTACTGCTACTAAGCCTAATGCTGCATACACTGCAAGTTTAGGTTTGATTCTCAAAAGAGAAGGGAGTATAATCCCGATACCTCCAAGCAGTTCACTTACTCCAATAAATCGTATCATCATACTCGAGACATCATTTACCCAAGGCATAGATTCCGCAAGAGCTTTGATAGGCTGAAAAGTTTTGGATGCTCCAGCCATAATAAACATGGCTGCCATTAACGCTTGAGCAATCCATAAAAGGATATTAAGGATCTTATTGTTTTTTACTTTATCATTCATCATACAAATATGCACGCTTATTTTAATTCTGAAATTAATCTAGATTAAGAAATACGAGTGAATATGATTGTATATCTATGAGTAACACTTTTCTTTGCAAAGAGTGGATTTATTACACGTAGAAACACAATTGAAGAAACGCTGGTCGGTGGACTATAAGTGGGGAAGGAGGCAGGCCAATATTTGGGATTCGCAGACTAACTTTATCTATACTATCCCAAATTTTGATGATGTGCTTACCAAAATAGCGACGGTATTTCACTCACATAGTCATTATAAGGCTATTCGGAATTACGCCCTCAACAGATGGTACAACTTTCAAAGTTCTATAGCGGTAGAACAGATCTTCAATGAGCACAAACGAGTACGTAAGGTGCAATACTCAAAAGACCGCGAAAAAGACTTTTACATAGACGGCATTCCTTTTGACCTTAAAACGAGTGTTTATCCGGCGGGATATGATAAACCTGTGGATGTCGCAATATCGGACCCCACAGACCTAGCTAAATGGCTGTATGTCAACCAAAGTAAGCAAGCAAGATTTCACCAAGCAAACAGATTATTTTTGGTTTTGCACAAAAAGGATGGTGAACACTGGAAACTAAAGGCAGAATTGTCATGGATAAAACTACTTATAGACACATACCTAGATGACTATGATGAAACTAAGCTGATACAACTCAAACACAGTGTTGGTATAGTGAAAACAGATATTATCTTGGGCTGCAGGTAAGCCAAAATCCGCTTGTGAGTGATCGTTGATTCATACATTCTGGGCTATTATGGCTAAGTGTTAAAAAGTGTTTGTAAAGTAAAAATAAAAGGCCACTTTTGCAGCCCTGAAGGAACAAGGAGAACCTTCGGGATTAAAAATAATAACAAAATGGTAAAATTAAGACTTCGTAGACAAGGAAGAAAAGGAAAACCTTTCTACTACATTGTGGCGGCGGATGCAAGAGCTCCTAGGGATGGTCGATTTATTGAGAGAATTGGTTCGTATAATCCGAACACAAATCCAGCAACAATTGATCTTAACCTAGACGATGCGGTTCGTTGGTTAGGTAATGGTGCAGTACCTACTGACACCTGTAGAGCAATACTTTCTTACAAAGGTGCTTTGTACAAGCATCACCTGAACAAGGGTGTAACTAAGGGTGCATTAACGGAAGAGCAAGCAGCAGCTAAATTTGATGCGTGGATGCAAGAAAAGGCAGACAAGATAGCCTCAAAAGCAGAAGGACTAACTCAGTCGGCAGCGGAACAAGCGGCAGCAGCTCATAAACGTGAAGAAGAAATTCGTATCGCTCGTGAAAAAGCAATTGCTGAGAAAAATGCACCTGAAGGTGTGGCAGAAGATGCAGCGGATGCAGCGGCAGAAGGTGATGCACCTGAAGCTACTGATGAAGCAGCAGTGGAAGCAGCGGCAGAAGGTGATGCACCTGAAGCTACTGATGAAGCAGCAGTGGAAGCTCCAGCAGCAGAGGCAACTGAAGCACCTGAGGCTTCAGCAGAGGAAGCTACTGAAATCCCAGCAGAATAATATATACACTACGCTATGATAAATAAGGATAGTCTGATATCTATAGGATACATCAGTCGTCCACATAGCTATAAAGGTGAAGTCCAACTTAGGTTGGAACGCAAAATCGTCTCGCTAAAGCGAGACGATTTTGTTTTTATAGAGCTTGACGGTCAGTATATCCCTTTCAGAGTAGATAATCTGAAAGGCAAACCAGATGAGCCAGTGATTAAGTTTCGGTTTGTAGATACTTATGAATATGCTCAAGAGATTAGTGGTAGTGAACTATTTACCGATCAAGAAGTATTGCCCCTAGAGTCAGAGCTTACCTTCATAGGTTTTGAACTTATAGATAAAAAACTAGGAACCATAGGTAAGGTGCTCGATGTACAAGAAATGCCGCAACAGCTGATGCTCACGGTAGAGTATAATGGCGAGGAAAAATATATTCCCTTGGTAGAAGACTTTATCGACTACATATCAGAGGAAAATAAGGAAATTTGGCTACAACTCCCCGAGGGATTACTCGACTTATAATGCATAGAATAGATATCATATCGGTACAGCCGCGGCTAATGGAAAGTCCATTGAACCACAGTATTGTACAACGTGCTAAGGATAAAGGCATTGTAGAGATTGTACTACACGATCTCAAGGATTATGGCTTGGGTAAGTACAAGCAGGTGGATGATACCGTGTACGGTGGAGGAGCCGGAATGGTTATTCGCTGCGAGCCTGTATTTGATTGTATAGAAAAACTACAAAACGAACGAACGTATGATGAGATAATCTATATGTGTCCCGATGGCGTAGTTTATAATCAGAGTGAAGCCAACCAACTTTCGCTAAAGAAGAATATAATCATACTCTGTGGTCATTATAAAGGAATAGACCAACGCATACGTGATGAGATAATCACCAAAGAAATTAGTATAGGAGATTATGTACTGAGTGGGGGAGAGCTAGCGGCGGTAGTGGTAGCTGATAGTATTTGCAGATTGATACCCGGCGTAATTTCTGACGAGGAGAGTGCTCTTACTGATTCTTTTCAGGATGGTCTGTTAGCACCGCCCGTATATACGCGTCCAGCTGAGTATCGTGGCTTACAAGTGCCCGATGTGCTAAAGAACGGTCACTTTGCTAAGATTGCTGAATGGCGAGAAGAGCAAGCCCTCAAAATAACACAAGAACGAAGACCAGATTTATTGGAATAACCTCACCTGAATCTATATCTCAGGTTTTCTGAGATTTTATAGCTTATTAAGATTTCTATGTGAGACAATTAGTAACTCTCACTCACTGTAAGCTCCATTGCTTCAATGAATAAGAGATCGCGGTCTATAGGAACTACCCCGATTTGTTCACACACAATGCCACCTGCTAAGTTAGATAGTGCAGCGGTGATTTCATTACTTACGCCAGCAGCTACACACAGTGCTGCAACGGATAGTACAGAGTCTCCAGCACCGCTTACGTCCACAATCTTTCGTGGATGAGCAGGAAGATGTACCGTTTCATGAGCAGTATCTATAAGTACACCATCTTCGGACAATGTGGTCATTATACGTTCCGCATTTAATTTTTTGCGTACTACTTGAGCTACCTTTTTTATATCGTCTAAACCTAGTTTGTCGATGATATTTTCGGCCTCAGTAATCTCTTTCTTATTGGGCTTAAATAGAGTAACTCCCTGGTACTCATAAAAATTATGAAACTTAGGGTCCACCACCATAGGTACGTTCCCTTTTTTGCAAAGCGTAATCACACGTGCAATAAGCGATGGAGTAAGCAGTCCTTTGTTATAGTCCTGAAAGATAAGTACGTCTATCTCCGTAATAAGACTCTTCACAGCCTCATATACCAAGTCTTCTACCGATTCTTCTATAGGTTCAGTATCCTCTTCGTCTACACGAAGCAGCTGATGATTGTTGCCGATTATGCGTGTTTTTACCGTGGTGCGTCGGCTATAATCATTGATTAAGGCGTGGGTCAGGAGGCCCTCTTTGCTACATAGTTCTTTTAGAATGTTACCGTCGGCATCATTGCCTTTTACACTGCAAATAATAGGTTCCGCTCCAAGCGATTTTAAGTTGAGAGCCACATTAGCGGCACCACCGAGTCGTTGCTCTTTATTACGCAAGTTTACAATGGGTACCGGTGCTTCAGGACTAATACGAGTGACACTTCCAGAGAAGTAAGCATCTACCATTATATCTCCAAGTACCAATATCTTGGTATTTTCAAACTGCTGAAAGAGCTGGCCTATGTTCATAGGCTCAAAACTTCCTTCATTCTTTTTGCCGCCTCGCGGAGTTCAGCTTCACTATTGGCATAGCTTATACGGATATGATCGTTCATACCGAAAGCAACACCTGGCACGGTACTTACGAGTCCTTGCTCCAGTATATACATACTCAAGTCCAGACTATCTTTTATAAGTACACCATTTAGCGTTTTGCCAAAGAAATGCGATACACGGGGGAATAAGTAATAGGCCCCTTTGGGTTGGTCTAGTTCCATTCCTTCTATCTCACCCAAAAGTTCACGCATCATTTCTCTTCGTTGCTTATACACCTCTACCATTTCATAGGTAGGTTTTAGGTCGCTATTTAGTGCTGCGGCGGATGCCCACTGTGCGATACTATTTGCTCCACTGGTAAATTGACCTTGTAAGACATCACATTTTTTGATAATAGCTGCAGGTCCTGCCATCCATCCTATCCGCCATCCCGTCATAGCAAATCCTTTGGATACACCATTTACTATGACTACTTGGTCTCTTATTTCTTCAAATTGAGATATACTTTCGTGTTTTTCCTCAAAAACCAGATGCTCATAAATCTCATCGCTGATTACCGTTATTTGAGGGTGCTTAGCAACGATGCCAGCCATTTTGGATAATTGTTCTTTGCTTAGCATAGAACCCGCTGGGTTGTTTGGGCTACTAAATAGGATTACCTTAGTGCGAGGAGTGATGCTTTGCTCTAATACGTCTAAATCTAAGGCAAATCCTTCTTCAAATTTGGATGGGATGTATACACACTTCCCACCACTATATTCAGCCATAGCAGAGTAACTCACCCAGTAGGGAAGAGGAATGAGGACTTCGTCACCTTCCTGTATAAGACATTGCATCAGATTCATAATACACTGTTTAGCACCATTACTTACCATTACCTCATTGGCAGCGTATTTTATTTTGTAGTCTCTAGCTAGCTTATCACATATAGCTTTTTTCAACTCAGGTATTCCACCTACTGGAGTGTACTTGGTCTTACCATCGTTTATCGCTTGGATAGCCGCTTCTTTGATGTGATTTGGCGTGTCGAAATCTGGCTCACCAAGACTCAGACTAATTACATCCTTTCCTAAGTCTTTAAACTCTCTTGCTTTTTTGGCCATCCCGATCGTTAGGGACTCCTCAACTCTGTTAATTCTGTCGCTGAAATTCATTTTAAAAAGCGAAGTTATTACTTTTAAATGGGTGAAATAATTGAATACAAAATAATTTTTAGAATACTTTTAAACAACAGTGATTATATCCCCAATTCTTCCTTTCTAAGTCTTAGTATTTTGGCTACATCAACCTTTTTATTTACTTAGCTATTATCCACAGTTAACAGCACATATGTCTTACCTTTTTGCTTGAATAAGATCTCTTGACCTACCTTTAAGTCTACGCCACTATTGCTAATTGGACTTAGGTTAGGATTCATAACGCCAGGTATAATAAGTGGTATGGATTTCGCTGAACTATTGTGAAGGGTAAATGAAACGTACTCGTTGTCGGTTTGCTTTGGGGCATCTGCCTTATAACTTATGTAACTAAGTTTTACTTTGGTATTTGTAGGGTTGGTGATTTTAAGTTGCTGAGATTTGTTAAGTGTGAGTTCGATTTTTGCAAGCTTGTTTATGCCGAATCCGCCGGTTGAAGTATCTGTAGCTGTGCTGTAGATAGACGCTCGAAGCTCCTGCATCGACTTGTTGTGCAACATTATTCGCGAATAGTCATGGTTGTCCCTCGTAGGAACAGTGACAGTACTTTGAGGTGTGATATGAATTTTTTGATAGCTGCTGCAAGATGCAAACAGTCCAATAAAGCAGAATATTGTTAATTTATTCATGTGTGTAAAAGTAATGAAGTGTATTGACTTTTGATTGCTTGGCTATAAGTCGTTTATTTGTTTCATAATACAAATGGTCATAGTATCTACCAATATATCTAAGCCTAAAACAATTGTTTGGAACGGGAAGGAGGAGCAGACGGGGATTTTCAAAAAGCCGGTTAATGGTATTTTCTTGGGAAATGAAGATGTAGTAGGAGATGCTGTAGTAGACAGAAAATACCATGGAGGCAAAGACAAAGCATGCTACTTATTCACTGCCGATATATACGACGCTTGGAAAAAAAAATTTCCAGAGGCTGATTGGTCTTTGGGGATGTTTGGTGAAAATCTAACAGTTGCTGGGTTAGATGAGCGTAAGATCTACATCGGAGATCAGTATGAAATTGGAAAGACATTAGTTGAGGTGTCTGAGCCTCGTGAACCGTGTTACAAACTCGGAGTGCGTTTTGGGACACAGCAAGTTTTAAAACCATTTATCAATCAGCCTCATTGTGGTGTGTATGTTCGTGTATTGCGAAATGGAGAGGTGAGAAAAGGAGATAAGATGGTATTGTTAAAACGAGTGCAAAGTGAATTTTCGATGGCACGCATTTATTGGTTGAGGTATCACTCAAACAAATTAAATATAGTAGAGCTAGAACAAGCAATTCAACTTAAACCGTTAGCTAAAAGTGCTAAACACGGTTTATCTAAAAGGTTGGCAATCTTGACCTCTTAACAAAATAAGCACCGTAACTTGTACGATGCTTATGTAGAAACAACTAACGTCTAATTACAAAATTTAATTAAGGGGAAATAAAAAAATCTTCATCATTCAGTATGTTGCGATAGAGGTAGGTAATGACTAACCCCTATGATTAAATAGAGTCACCTGTTCTTTTATGCGAATGAAACCGTTACTTTTCTCTCCGTAGCAAAGCTTATTCCTAATTGCTCCACGCGTAATAAAAATGAATGTAGGGCCAATGGAGGTATGGTGTCTGTATCAAGTGTTTTCTCATCTATCCACAAGGGGTTATGGCTTCCTTTGAGATTCTTTTCTTCCAATACTTCATTCAGTAGCCTATTCAAAACTTCCTTTGTAGATTCTTTAGATTGATGTGCTGTATTACAGCATGGCACGGATAGTTTCATACATTATATTCTTGGTTCCGTACAAAGGTTGACTCTTTAATACATAAATTTATATTTATTTTTGTTATGCATAACATAAGCAACGTTTATGAATTATACACTTAATCAACTTCGGATTTTTCACACAGTGGCAGAAATGGGTAGCATTACATTAGCTGCCGAAAAGCTCAATCTCTCGCAACCTGCGGTTTCTATGCAGCTAAAAAAGTTACAGACACAGTTTGAAATTCCATTGACAGAAATTTTAGGTAGAAAGGTGTTTATTACAGACTTTGGGAAAAAAGTGGCAGAGGATTGTGCTATTATAATGGCCAATGCCGATAGAATAGAAGAAACAGTAAGCAGCTATAAAGGATTAGTAACTGGTAAACTCAAAATCTCCATTGTGTCTACAGCTAAGTATGTGTTGCCTTTTTTCTTAGAAGGATACATGAAAAAATACTCAGGAGTGGAGCTTGATATAGACGTTACCAATAAGGGCAAGGTAGTCAAGAGTTTGGAAGAGAATCTGTGTGATTTCGCTATGGTGTCGGTACTGCCTAATTCTATAAATCTAAATGCTACGAGTCTGATGCAGAATGAACTCAACTTGGTATGCAGTAGCAAGATGCCCACTGTTACAAGCCCCCAAGAGCTAAGTGATAAATTGCTGATATTCAGGGAAAATGGATCCGCTACGCGAGCAGCTATGGAGGCCTATCTCCAACTTCATAAGGTGAAAGGCTATAAAAAGATGGTGCTTGTATCTAACGAAGCGGTAAAACAGGCGGTAATTGCTGGATTAGGATATAGTATTATGCCACACATTGGGCTTATGACGGAGCTGCAAATTGGTTCTATCAAAATCAACTCATTATCCGATTTGCCCTTGCGTACGATTTGGAATTTGGTGTATGATAAGCAAAAACGACTTTCTCCTGCTGCCAAAGCACTAATTGCTTATCTAGAAGAAGAAAAAGATAGTATTTTAGCTGAATCTTTTGCCAAGTTTTACTCCTAGGTTTGGAGTATGTACAATCTAGCTAAAGTATTCTTCTGTTCGGGTTAGGTTACAAGGTTGTAAGTTGCAATACGGTAACTTGTGAATTATAGCTTATCATGAAGTCCAAGTTTGTGTACAAGCCACATTTCAAATACTGGGTCTAGCAATTGTATGCTATTGCCCTATCGTTCTACTATTTCGGCATTTTGCAATGCTTCTATACTCCGCAATACGGTGGCAGATGAGCCTAGATTATATTTGGATATTACGGCTGTAGATGTGATTCCTTTGTCTCCGTTTCCCATAAGAGCAATGAGTGTTTTGCGTTGTTTGTGTCAATGGCTCAAATTGATGTATAAACCGCCATTCATTGTTCTGTATGATGGAGTTTACGGTGTTTTGTATATGCTCATCATTTAATGCAACAACAGCATAAACCTTATTCTTATCTCTCCCAAAAGGTGGGGGTAACTTACCATGTTGTTAGTTGCAATGTTGTGGGATGGTGAGTTAGGGGTTTTCCTACTTCACCAACCCAGCTCTCTTCAGCAACGCATCTGGCTCTGCATCTCTACCTCTAAATCGTTTATAAAGAATAGATGGATGTTCTGTACCACCAGCAGATAAGATGTTCTTTTGGAAGCTCTTGGCTGTGGCTTTATTAAATATACCCTTTTCTTTAAATGCTTCAAAAGCATCTGCATCCAGCACTTCGGCCCACTTGTAGCTGTAGTATCCGCTGCTGTATCCTCCTTGGAAAATGTGCGAGAAACTCGTACTCGTGCACGTCTCCGCGACCCCAGGATAAAAGTCTAGGCCTTTTATAGCTTCTGTCTCCATTTCCTTAATACTTTTTAGCTTTTGGCTTTCAGCATTTAAGCTATGAAAACCCATATCAATTTTACCCAAACTCACTTGCCTCACAGTACCCATTCCGGCCATAAAGTTAGACGAGTCTTTTATCTTTTGAATGTATTCCTCTGGTATAGCTTCTCCTGTTTCGTAGTGCTTGGCAAATAGGTCTAAACAGTCTTTCTCGTAGCACCAGTTTTCCATTAGTTGGCTGGGTAGCTCTACAAAATCCCAGAAAACACTTGTACCACTCAAGCTTGAGTACGTGCCAGCTGCTAGCATTCCGTGCAATGCGTGCCCAAACTCGTGAAAGAGCGTCGTCACCTCATTAAATGTAAGTAGCGAAGGCTTTGTGTCCGTAGGCTTAGTAAAGTTGCATACAATGCTCACGTGAGGGCGTTGGTCTTTACCGTTTTCTATTTTCTGACTTCGGAAACTTGTCATCCAAGCACCTTGGCGTTTGCCCGGGCGTGGGAAGTAATCGGCATAGAATACAGCAAGGTGCTCACCATTTTCATCTTTGACCTCGTAGGTGATTACATCTTCGTGGTATTTGTCTATGTCGGTACGTTTATGAAATGTGATTCCAAATAGTTTTTCGGCCGTTAGGAACACGCCTTGTTCTACTTTCTCTAGCTGAAAGTAAGGGCGGAGCAGCTCATCGTCTATCGCAAATTTCTCTTTCTTCAGTTTCTCGGAGTAGTAACCCGAATCCCACTTTTGCAATTGGTCTATGCCGTCTATCTTTTTGGCATAAGCTTCCAGTTCTTCGAACTCCTTTTTAGCAAAAGGCAAAGCCTTTTCTTGAATGTTGTTGAGGAAGTCGTACACGTTGCTCGGAGATTGTGCCATACGCTCTTCCAGTACATAGTGAGCGTGACTCTCGTATCCGAGTAATTGTGCACGTTCGGCACGTAGCTTTACAAGTTCTTGTATGATTGTCTCGTTGTTGTTCTCATTATCTTGAAATCCTTTACTTCCGAAGGCTCTGTGCATCTTCTGACGTAAGTCTCTGCGGGTGCTGTAGGTCATAAACGGAAGGTAACTCGGATAGTCTAGGGTAAATAACCAGTTGTTAGATGAGTCGTTAGACTCATCTTTAGACTTAGATTTATCCTTAAACTTAGACTTATAAGCTACGGCTGCAGCTTCTCTTATCCCGTCTGGTAGTCCGTCTAGGTCCTCGTTGTTGGTCAGGTGCATTTGGAATGCATTACTTTCCTTCAGTACATTTTCGCCGAAGGTGAGAGAGAGTTGTGATTTTTTGGTGTCAATGGCCTTCAGTTTTTCTTTGTCAGCTACGTTCAAGTTCGCCCCATTTCTCGCGAATCCTTTGTAGCTCTTTTCTAGTAATGTTTTTTGCTCGATCGTCAACCCATCAAAACCACCATCATAAACGGCTTTTACCTTGGCAAATAAAGCGGCATTCATAGCTACTTCATTGCCGTGAGCGGTGAGTAGCGGCGATATTTCTTGTGCTATAGCTTGCATCTCATCACTCGTTTCGGCACTGTTTAGGTTAAAAAATGCAGAAGTCACCTTGCCAAGCAATTCACCACTTTTTTCTATTGCTTCTATTACATTTTCGAATGTAGGTGGAGCAGCATTATTCACTATGGCATTTACTTCGGCCTTGGCATCTTCTATACCTTGTAGTACAGCAGGTACATAGTTGTCTATATTTATTTGGCTAAAAGGTATCGTGCCAAATGGTGTGGTGTATTGTTCGAAAAATGGATTCATGGAGCGGCGAAGTTAAAGAATTAAACGTGTGTTATTTTTGTTCGTATAAAGAAATAATATATGACATTCACAAAAGAATTTTAAACAGCACTGAGCCGATTACCAGACAAAGAAAAAGATAAAATGGTTTTACGGTTATTGAGAAACTACCAAGGGTAAAAGTTGGAAACTGTGTACATACATAGTAGCTAGAGCATGCAAAATACTGCTAATGATTGCCAAAATGCATGAAGATGAATGGCTGGATTATAAACAAGGCCTGCACGAACTAAGGTTGTTATTTGCTCACACACATCGATTAATGGAAACAGCCATCTATCACGGATTGGACGTAAATTGGCTCATTCAAGGTGAATGGCCAGAAAATATTGCAGAAGTTCATAAAGAGTTACGAGGTAGAGGATATCTCAAATAGTTTTTGAATAGAAAAAATGTCACCTATCTAATCGTAAAGACTAGCAACTAAGACATAATGTCCTAAAAACCAAAAGATTAAAACGAGTTTTGAGACTTTTTGTCTCAAAACTTACGTTGGATTCCTAATTGCAATGTAAGTTGTAGAATCGAAAGTTAATTGGAGTTTAACATTCATAGCGATTAACTCTTCACTAAAGATTAGCATATAATGGATACTAAAAACTTTACCATAAAAAGCCAAGAGGCGATTCAAAAAGCACAGGAACTAGCCATGATAGGTCAGCAACAAGCTATAGAAACGGGGCACATTTTAAAGGCTCTATTTGTTGTAGACGAGGATATTGTTGCTTATGCATTGAAAAAAGTAAATGCCAATACACAACGGATTACCCAGGCACTAGATGGAATACTCTATAGCTACCCTAAAGTGAGCGGTGCTGGAAGTCAATACCTGAGCAACGCTAGCCAACAAACTATTATTAAAGCCAATTCTTATCTCAAAGATTTTGACGATGAGTTTGTGACTATCGAACATATTTTTCTTGCCCTCATAGAAGGCAGTGACCAAGTAGCCAATCTGCTCAAAGATGCTGGTGTGGCTAAGAAAGATGTGATGAGGGCTTTCAAAGAATTGAGGGGAGGAAGCAGAGCCACGAGTAGCAGTGCCGAGGGCCAGTATAATTCACTGGGTAAATATGCTCGCAACTTGAATAATGAAGCCAAAAGTGGCAAGCTAGACCCTGTGATCGGCAGAGACGAGGAGATACGAAGAGTGTTGCAAATACTGAGTAGACGAACCAAAAACAATCCTATACTAGTAGGCGAGCCAGGGGTAGGAAAAACTGCCATAGCCGAAGGACTAGCCCATCGCGTAATAAGCGGTGATGTGCCCGAAAACCTAAAAAGCAAACAAATCTATAGCCTAGATATGGGTTCACTCATAGCAGGTGCAAAGTATAAAGGCGAGTTTGAAGAACGACTAAAAGCCGTAATCAAGGAAGTGACGAATGCCGATGGTGAGATTGTACTCTTCATAGACGAGATACATACGCTTGTAGGTGCAGGAGGAAGTGGAGAAGGAGCAATGGACGCTGCCAATATTCTCAAGCCGGCCCTAGCACGTGGTGAACTGAAAGCCATTGGGGCGACCACACTCGCCGAGTACCAAAAATATATAGAAAAGGATAAGGCTTTGGAACGTCGTTTCCAAACGGTACTGGTAGACGAGCCAAGCCAAGAAGATGCTATATCAATACTTAGAGGAATAAAAGAAAAGTATGAGGTACATCACAAGGTGCGTATCAAAGACGAGGCGGTTATTGCCGCAGTAGAGTTATCGCAACGCTATATTTCAGATAGATTTTTGCCTGATAAGGCGATAGACCTAATGGATGAGTCGGCGGCAAAACTGCGACTAGAGATAGATTCTGTTCCCGAAGAACTGGATGAGATAGAACGCCGTATCATGCAACTGGAGATAGAGCGTGAAGCCATAAAACGGGAGAAAGACGAAAAGAAACTATCGCTGCTATCCGAAGAAATAGCCAACCTATCCGAAGAACGTAATCAGCTAAAAGCCAAATGGCAAGAAGAAAAAGCCGTAGTAGACGGAATACAAAATAAGAAAAAGGAGATAGAATCGCTGCGTATGCAGGCCGACCAAGCCGAGCGTGCAGGTGATTTTGGTAAAGTAGCGGAGATACGCTACGGCAAGATAAAAACAACCGAAGAAGAACTGGATAAACTCAAAGCCGAATTGCTCGAAAAGCAAGAGAACAGTAGCTTGGTAAAAGAAGAAGTAACAAGCGAAGATATAGCCGAAGTGGTGAGCAAATGGACGGGTATTCCAGTGCAAAGTATGCTCCAAAGCGAACGCGAAAAATTGCTAAACTTAGAAACAGAATTACATAATAGAGTAGTAGGGCAGGAGGACGCCATAGGAGTCATATCCGATGCCATACGCAGAAGCAGAGCAGGACTATCAGACCCCGATAAGCCAATTGGTTCCTTTATATTCTTGGGTACTACGGGAGTAGGAAAAACAGAATTGGCCAAAGCTCTAGCGGAGTATCTATTCAATAAAGAGGATGCACTCGTGCGTATAGATATGAGTGAGTATCAAGAGAAACATACCGTAAGCAGACTCGTAGGAGCTCCTCCAGGATACGTGGGGTACGATGAAGGTGGGCAGCTTACAGAGGCCGTCCGAAGAAAGCCGTATTCGGTCATATTGCTAGACGAAATAGAAAAGGCTCACCCTGATGTGTTTAATATCTTACTGCAAGTATTAGACGACGGCAGACTTACAGATAACAAAGGCCGTGTAGCCAATTTTAAGAATACCATTGTGATAATGACGAGTAATATTGGTAGTCATTTGATTCAAGAGCGATTTGCCGAGGTAAATGATACCAATGGCGAGCAGATAGAAGCGAAAACCAAGTTGGAGGTGTTCGAATTGCTCAAAAAATCTATTCGTCCAGAGTTTCTCAATCGCATAGACGAGATTATGATGTTCAAACCACTTACTCGCGAAAACATACGCGGTATCGTAGATATCCAATTCCGTAGTTTACAAAAAATGCTCGAACACCAAGGTGTGGAGATTACATCAAGCAGCGAAGCACTGGATTGGCTAGGTGAGATAGGTTACGACCCACAGTTTGGTGCACGACCGCTCAAGCGAGCTATGCAGCGTGAGGTACTCAATCCACTATCTAAAGATATTTTATCTGGTAAAATATCGGCAAATAGTGTCATCAAAATGGATGTAAAAAACAAGCAGTTTGTGTTTGAGAATGTGGCTTCAACAGACTAATAGTCATTAGTACTATCAATTTATGACGAATTGATGAGTCTTCAACAACGTTGTATTCGTAATT
>Ga0209771_1001246_pt1 | contig 16382 bp, 18 predicted proteins | sample SaaInl59LU_5_DNA_FD_184639 | JGI IMG/M metagenome (GOLD analysis project Ga0209771, IMG submission 184639) | Marine microbial communities from expanding oxygen minimum zones in the Saanich Inlet - ESP_59LU_5_DNA (SPAdes) (version 2) | ecosystem: Environmental > Aquatic > Marine > Intertidal zone... | reverse complement strand
TGTGTTGTCCAAACCAATTTCGATAGCGTTTTGGGGTATAAACGGGACTCTTGGATTCAACGATGAATAAACGGTTGTTCGCATCCTTAAACTCAATTTGATAGATGATTCCTCTAGGAATTACTAGGTAATCCCCGTACTTAAATTCTATATTCCCCAAATTGGTTCTCAGCTTTCCTGAGCCTTCATGAATGAATAGAACTTCGTCAGAATCCGTATTTTTATAAAAATAACTTGTCAAGGATTTTTTAGGAGCTGCCAAGCTAATCTGGCAATCGTTGTTTACTAAAACACATGTTCGGCTTTCTAAATAGTCATTTGTTGGCGCCACATTAAATCCTTCAAGTTTCAAGGATTTCATGTTTTTAGACACTGCTATTTTTGGCTTAACATCGTAAGATTTTAAGATTTCCTTGACCTGTGTTGGACGTTGTGTATGATACATCAACGTTGACATGCCATCAAATCCAATGGTACCAAACAATTCTTCATAATAAAAATTATCATTTGTGTCTTTAAAAATGGTGTGTCGCTTAGGTGGGATTTTTCCTAACGTATGATATCTAGGCATAATGAGTGATTAAAATTTAAAAAACTGTATTAAAAATAACTAATAAGAACAAAGCTAAAAATAATTTAATTTACTTATTTGTTTATCAGTATAACAGTTTTTAAATAAGAATTTTTATATGTATTTTTGTTTAAATAAAGTGTTTTATTCTTTTTAAGGATAATTTTAAAACCATTAATATAAATTTTTTCTAGATGCTTGAAAAACTCAACAAAATCGATATTGAAATATTAAGTCTGTTACAACAGAACAGTAACCGTACTATAAAAAACATTGCGGATCACTTAGGAATGACAACCACACCAGTTTTTGACCGTATTAAAAAATTAGAAAAAAGAGGCTTTATTAGTAAATATGCAGCGATTTTGAATTCAAAAAAATTGGGGCTAAAATTGACTGTGTTTGCTGGGGTTACTCTTAAAAACCATACGCGTAGTTATTTAGAAAAATTTGTCAAAACTATTAATGGATTCCCCGAAGTGGTAGAGTGTCACCGTGTGTCGGGTAATTTTGATTATTTACTGAAATTAGTGTTGGTTGATATAGAAGATTACGAACAATTTATTCTAACCAAACTCTCTCTTATTACCGATTTAAGCAACGTACAAAGTTATGTGGCACTATCTCAAAGTAAATCGACCAATGAGGTGAATTTGGAGCATTTGATGTGAGGATTTAGGGTTTCTTAATGTGGGGTTTTTTTAGGAAAAAAGTTATTGGTAGTGAATATGGAACAATAACAGGTTGTCCAAATTGTTCACCAGGAATCATAAAAGGTAATTGACGAATTATCCGAACCGCCTCTGCCTCAAAAAGTGGATGAGCTGCTCTAGCTTTCACTTCTGTGACTTTACCTACTTTGTTTATTTTAAAAATGACATGAATTTTTTGGTTGCCATAAAATGAAGTACCCCTAATAGCGGATATATTAAATTTATTCTTGACAAATTTACTAATTTTAATACTCATACATTTTCTAGAGTCTTTTTGTCTCTCATAGTTTTCGCATCCTGGATAGGTTGGAGCTTTCTCAAAATGACCATAAGGGATGTCGATTAGATGACCTCCGTTTTTATTTTTCCCATTTTTAAACCTAATGGATTCAATTTCAGTACCATTAACATCAAAATGTTTCCACTTTTTTATAGGTATATTGGCTTTGAATTCTCCAATCCATTCCAACTGTCCGTTTTCATAATATTGAGATTCTTCTCCTTCTTTTTACCTATTATTAATTTTCCAATCAATTTAAGTTGATTGTTTGAATGGAACTGCTTGTAGAAGCCATGTTTTAAAACATTGTAATATTCAACTTCCCACTCTATAGAGCCATTGTGAAAATATTTAATCCATTTACCATGTAGTTGCCAATCCCTGTAATTGGAAGATATTTTAATAATACCATTTTTATAATACTCTTTAAAATAGCCGTTTTCTAATTGATTTTCAAACCTTAGTTCTCCAGATTCATAATATTTTTTTTGTAAATACAATCCGTCTATTTTAGATAATTCAAAACTTAGAGAACCATTTTTAAAATAGCATTTGGTTTCTTTATTTTTGTTATCATTCGTAAAACTGTATTCTTTCCGAAGATTGCCATTTGGGTAAAAATCTTTCCATTGCCCAACTCTTTCACCATTTTTGTGCTGACCAATAGTTTCGATCTGACCATTGTCATAATAGGTTATGTGTGGACCGTCATCTTGAGCAATGCATAATTGAACTAAAAATAATAAGAATACAGAAATAATAGGTTTCATTATGTTGATTTTAGGGGATAAAAACTTTACTAATATAATTTTTTTTTAATTAATAAATAGTTTTGAATAAAATTTCAAACTATTAATTTGGAAACAATATAGTAGTCATTTGATTCTTTCTCTCAAAAACTCTCCCTCAATACAATTAAACTTGCTTTATGTCCTGTAGTCAACAACCACTCACCAGAACCGATGAGGTTGTCACTTTCATTATACACCTTTAATTGAGCGGTGTTAGGGCTGGAACTTCCCTCGTTAAGGGCGAAAAACTCAATAGTATTTAAGCCTTCTTTTAACTCAATGTCAATAATATAGGCCGAATTTCGAAGGGTAATATTCGGATGAATAATGGCTTTATTGAGCATTAATTTAATCCGATCGCCGTCTTCATATTCATGATCTCTACACAGGATGCGAATGTATTTGGATTTGGTTTTAATATCGCCTAAATAGTAATCGCGATCATATTTTGACACATTTTTTCGATTCTCATTAAACTGTTGTTTAACTTCCCAAGTCGGGTCCACCACATCACGCGTTTGAGTGATGCCATATTTTTTCTTAGCGAACCCATCAATTGGTTGGATGCCCATGGTAATTTCAAATCCTTTATCGGTCAACCCTTTAATAGGTGAGAGGGTCAAAGGAAATTGATCGGACAACGGATTGCGTTCTAAGGCTAAAGCTTTGATTCGAAATGTTTCTCGATTGGTGTCTAGCTGGGAATACACGGCTTGTTGCATTCCAACAAATAACAGTAACAGTATTAAACTTCGATTCATAAAACGTGATCACACTTCTTAAGTTGTAAAGATATTAATTTGATTGTTAACTTTAATCTAAACTATCAAATATAAAAACAAGCGTTCAATAAGTGTTCCAAAATTATTGAAGTCACTTTTGTGATTTATTTTTTAAATTAAACCCATCCTTTTCATACCTTTAAACTTTCTATATTTATTTTTATTGCAAGCACATCTCACATCTTTAAAACAGCAGCTATTAGGAGATCTTTACGACAGTGCTCTTGTAAGAACTTTGTATGCAACGGATGCCTCTGTGTACAGAGAGCTGCCTTATGCAGTCGCCATTCCAAAAACAACAGACGATATCAAATGCTTGATTGAATTTGCGACTGCAAATGCATTGTCCATTATTCCTCGTGCTGCAGGAACGTCTTTAGCAGGTCAATGTGTGGGCGATGGAATTGTGGTAGATGTGTCCAAATACATGAACGCCATCTTAGAAATCAATACACAAGAACAATGGGTTCGGGTACAACCTGGTGTGGTTCGAGATGAGTTGAATGCATTTTTGAAACCTTATGGTTTCTTTTTTGGACCTAATACATCCACCGCCAATCGCTGTACGATGGGAGGGATGGTCGGAAATAATTCTTGTGGTTCTACTTCCATCGAGTATGGATCCACACGTGATCATACCTTAGCAGTTAAAGCTATATTAAGTGATGGAAGTGCTGTTGAATTTTCCAATCTTAATAATGAAGAATTTATATCAAAAACAAAAGGAGCTTCTTTAGAAGCGTCACTTTATAAACATATTTATTCAGAACTTGATAACCCAGTCATTCGATCCCAGATAGAATCGGGCTATCCAAAAGCATCCATTTCACGGCGTAATACGGGCTATGCCGTAGATGCTTTGATGCAAACCAGTGTATTTGAGGAATCTAAGGAAGATTTTAATTTTTCTAAATTGCTTTGTGGATCGGAGGGAACTTTGGCATTTACAACAGAACTAAAACTTCAAATCGTGCCCTTACCAAAACCATTTCAAGTGGTTTTAAACGCGCATTTCAATTCCATAACAGAAAGCCTTCAAGCGACCTTAGTAGCCATGAAACAAGCACCTTCTGCTTGTGAATTGATGGATAAAACTATTTTGGATTGTACCAAAGATAATATCACTCAGCAAAAAAATAGATTTTTTGTCGAAGGCGATCCAAAAGCAATCCTTATGGTGGAATTTAGAGGGGATACTATAGAGGAAGCCAAACAACAAGCAAAAGTCTTAGAAACAAACCTTAAAACGCTTCAGTTGGGTTATGCCTATAAATTAGTTGAAGGGGAGGATTGCAATAAGGTATGGGACTTGAGAAAAGCGGGCTTGGGACTGTTAGCGAATATTCCTGGAGATGCTAAAGCCGTCGCTTGCATAGAAGATACGGCTGTAGCTTTGGAAGACTTACCGCTTTATATTGAAGCGTTTACAGCCCTTATGAAGTCTTACCATCAAAAAGCGGTGTATTATGCTCATGCTGGGGCGGGGGAGTTACATCTTAGACCGATATTAAACCTAAAATCATCGACAGATGTTGAATTGTTTCGAGCCATAAGTGAAGCTTCCGCTAAATTGGTGAAATCATTTAAGGGTGCGCTGAGTGGCGAACATGGCGATGGTCGAGTTCGATCGGAATTTATTCCGTTAGTTTTAGGAGAAGATAATTATCAACTTCTTAAACGAATAAAATTAACTTGGGATCCTAATTCTATTTTTAACCCAGGAAAAATTGTAAATGCTGTACCCATGGACACCGCCTTGCGCTACGAAGCAGACGCATCTATTCCAAAAGTAGAAACCCTTTATAATTTTGAATCTACAGGGGGAATTTTAAACACAGTCGAAAAATGCAATGGCTCTGGAGATTGTCGAAAATTAAGTTTTGCTGGAGGCACCATGTGTCCAAGCTATAGAGCTACAATGGAAGAGAAAGATTCTACTCGGGGTCGTGCGAATGTATTGAGGGAGTTTTTAACCCAAAACACCAAAGAGAATCCTTTTAATCATCCCGAAATTAAGGAAGCGATGGATCTATGTGTATCGTGTAAAGCCTGCAAATCCGAATGTCCCTCCAATGTTGATATGTCAAGTTTAAAAGCAGAATTTTTATACCAGTATCAAAAAACAAATCCGATTTCACTTCTAAGTAAACTTATTGCACACAATGCTAAAGTCAACTCAATTGCCCATCGATTTGCGGGTGTTTATAATTTTATAGGGAAAAGCACTTGGTTTAAATCACTTATAGGGGTGCATCCCAAACGATCACTTCCTAACTTACAGTCTAAAACCTTACGCAAATGGTTTTCGGGTGTTCATCAGGAAAATCATTCAAGAAGTGTTTATTTATTTTGTGATGAATATACCAATCATTACGATGTAGAAATCGGTAAAAAAACAATTTTACTCCTAAATAAATTAGGTTATAAAGTGTTGATGCCCGAACATCCAGAAAGTGCTCGTGCCTATATCTCAAAAGGGTTTTTAGACCAAGCAAAAAGTATAGCCATAAAAAATGTAAACACTTTCAGTGCTTTGGTTTCTAAAGACATGCCTTTGGTAGGAATTGAACCTTCTGCCATTTTAGGGTTCAGGGATGAATACCCAAATCTTGTTGATGAGAAGTTGAAATCCAATGCTGAAAATTTAGCTAAAAATGTGTTTACGATTGAGGAATTTCTAGCGAATGAAATGAACGCTCATAAAATTGATGTTTCAAAATTTACTAGTACATCAGAAATCGTACATTACCACGGACATTGCCATCAAAAAGCACTGTCTTCCAATTCCTATGCCGAAATTATTTTAAGTTTTCCGGCAAATTTCAAAGTTGAAACCATAGATTCTGGATGTTGCGGAATGGCTGGATCCTTTGGTTATGAAAAAGAACATTATAAATTGAGTCAACAAATAGGAGAGGACCGGTTGTTTCCATCATTGAGAAGGTTGGATACAAATACGATCGTATCAGCATCAGGAACAAGTTGCAGACATCAAATAAAAGATGGAGTAAATAAAGCAGCCCTGCATCCTATTGAGGTTCTGTATAATGCATTAATTTAGCATCTATGAGCTATTTAGAAAGTGTCGGGTTTTTTGGAGCCTTTTTAACGGGAATTGTTATTGGTCTTTTTGGAGGGGGTGGCTCCATTCTAGCGGTTCCGATATTTGTATATCTATTTAAATTAAACCCTGTCATCGCAACTAGTTATTCCATGTTTGTGGTTGGAGTGTCTGCAGCTATTGGAACTCTTGTAAATATAAAGAAGAAGTTAATTGAATACAAAACTGCTCTAATATTTACACTCCCTGCATTGATTTCTGTATCCCTCACACGCCGATTTTTAATTCCAAACATCCCAGAAACTCTTTTGTCTTTTAAGTATTTTGACATCACTAAAGAAATGGGATTGATGCTGTTTTTTAGTGCTATTATAATTTTATCCTCTGTTCTTATGATGAAGCCTAGTACAGATGTTACTGTAAAAGGAAACACTGAAAAGAATTATGGTTTATTAATTTTTATTGGTCTTGGAGTTGGGGTTTTAACAGGACTGCTAGGAGCTGGAGGCGGTTTTATTATTGTACCTGCATTGGTTTTGTTTGCAAGATTAAATATCAAACAAGCTGTTGCAACGTCTTTAGTTATAATTACCTTTAATTCGCTCATTGGGTTTGGATCCGATATGTCTCTACTTGTCATAAAATGGGATTTTCTAATCCTCTTTACAGCTCTTTCTATTGTTGGAATTTTTGTAGGGACATATATTTCTGGTTTTGTACGCGAATCAACCCTGAAATCCAATTTTGCACGCTTTATGATTGTCATGGCGGCGGTTATTATTTTTAAAGAATTATTTTCTTGAGTTGTAACATTTATATTTGTTTAACGTCAAATAAATAAACCTACTTTATAATGAAACAAGACAATCAAACCATCGTATTAATGCATCTTTCACAATTAGCAACTCCCATAATTGCATTTGGGAGTATAATAATACCTCTTATCATATGGATTACCCAAAAAGAAAAAATTAAAGACTTAGATGCACATGGAAAAATGATTCTTAATTTTCAGTTTAGCATCTTGATTTACAGTTTTGTCTGTATCCCCTTGATTTTTGTAGGCGTGGGCATTTTAGGACTTTTAGTGATTTTAATAGTGTCAATTGTATACCCTATTAAAAGTGCGATTCGATCCAGTAATCAACAAACTCCTGAATACCCTTTCTGTATCCATTTTTTAAAATAATAGTGCACACTGTTGGGACTCGTTATCATTAAATGAACAAGCTGCGATGTTGTTTCAATTTTTTAATTACCTTTGTGCTTCGAATACGTTGAACAACTATGAGTCCAAAAGTTTTACTTAACAACAAGGAAGTAAACATCATTCTACATCGATTGGCTTGTCAACTCATTGAAAAACATACCGACTTTTCTAATACCGTTTTAATTGGTTTACAACCAAGAGGTGTCTTTTTAGCTGAACGTATAAAGGCTCTTTTACAGACACAATACAAGCTCCCCGAAGTGCGGTTAGGGTTGTTGGACATCACTTTTTATAGAGATGACTTTAGACGTTCTGATAAAGTTCTTGAAGCAAACTCTACCGAAATTGATTTTTTGATTGAAAATAAACGCGTAGTTTTTATTGATGATGTGTTATATACAGGGCGAAGTATACGCGCAGCTTTAACCGCGATCCAATCGTTTGGGCGTCCAAGTGAAATTGAATTGCTAACTCTCATAGACAGACGTTTTAGCAGACATTTACCCATTCAGCCAGATTATAGAGGTCGACAAGTAGATGCTATTAATGATGAAAAAGTATTGGTAAACTGGAAAGAAACCAGCGGTGAAGACGCCGTTTATTTGATAAAAAATTAAACTATGAGCGAACTGAGTGTAGATCATTTATTAGGAATAAAATATCTCAACAACGACGATATTAACCTTATTTTTGACACTGCCGATCATTTTAAGAAAGTGATCAATCGTCCCATAAAAAAAGTACCTTCCCTTAGAGATATTACAATTGCTAACTTGTTTTTTGAAAATTCAACCCGAACAAAACTTTCTTTTGAACTGGCTCAAAAACGCCTGTCTGCTGATGTGATTAACTTCTCTTCTGGGCAATCTTCTGTGAGTAAAGGAGAAACGTTGGTGGATACAGTCAATAACATTCTTTCTATGAAGGTTGATATGGTTGTCATGCGTCACCCAAACCCTGGAGCTGCTACATTCTTATCGAAACATATTGATGCAAAAATCATCAATGCCGGTGACGGCGCACACGAACACCCAACACAAGCGCTGTTAGATACCTATTCAATTCGTGAGAAGTATGACGAAGTGAAAGGAAAAAAAATAGTCATTGTTGGAGATATCTTACACAGTAGGGTTGCTTTATCAAATATCTTTGCTTTGCAATTACAAGGAGCAGAAGTGATGGTTTGTGGTCCAAAAACGCTCATCCCAAAGTACATCGACAAACTTGGAGTTAAAGTTGAAACTAACTTACGTAAAGCTCTTGAATGGTGTGATATAGCAAATATGTTACGCGTTCAAAATGAACGTATGGAAATCAGTTATTTTCCTACGACAAGAGAATATACACAGCAGTATGGTGTTACCAAAGAATTGTTAGAATCTTTAGATAAAGAAATTACCATTATGCACCCTGGCCCTATCAATAGAGGGGTCGAAATCACTAGTGAAGTGGCTGATTCTGATCAAGCCATTATTTTAAACCAAGTAGAAAATGGGGTCGCTATTAGAATGGCAGTGATGTACCTTTTAGCATCAAAAATAAAATAATTAAGATGATTATAGAACTGCATAATTCGACTGCAATAATTAACCAAGACAAGACGAGTCTTTCTGAGTTTTTAAAGAAGTTTTCAGTTCTTCATGAACGTTTTAAGGACAACGATATTATTTTTCAACTTAAGGACATCACCATTACGTCTTTAGATGAATTAGTATCGATTTCTGAAATGCACCGTCAATTAAATCATGCTTTTGTAGTGGTTAATTCACAATTAAATCAAGATGATTTTGAAGACGATTTTATCGTAGTTCCTACACTTCAAGAAGCACATGATTATATAGAAATGGAACTCATTCAACGAGATTTAGGATTTTAAAACCATAGCTTTTGAAACTTTCCATCCTCGGTTGCTACAGTGCAACACCCCGTATTATTGCCCACACAACTTCACAAGTTTTAGAAACAAGGGGCCATTTATTTTTAATTGATTGTGGTGAAGGAACACAGGTGGAATTAAGACGACATAAAATCAAATTCAACCAGATTAAACATGTTTTTATTTCTCATTTGCATGGAGACCACTATTTTGGATTGGTTGGGTTGATTTCTACTTTTCGGTTGCTAACACGTGAAACAGATTTACATATTTACGGCCCCAAAGGGTTGAAAGAATTGATTACACTCCAGATGAAACTTTCAGATTCATGGACCAATTTTAAATTGATTTTTCATGTACTATCTTCTAAAACATCAGAACTCATTTATGAAGATGAAAAAGTATCGGTACACACTATTCCTTTAGATCACCGCATATACACCAATGGGTTTTTATTTAAAGAAAAACCTTTTGAACGTAAATTAAATATTCAAAAAGCAGAAGCATTAAATATAGACAAAGCGTATTTTAGAAAGCTTAAACAAGGCGATGATGTTGTCAATGAAGAAGGAACAATCATTCCGAATGCAGAAGTGACTTTTGAAGGGCATCAGCCAAAGAGTTATGCGTTTTGTAGTGACACAGCTTATAAAGAGGATATCATACCAGTTATTAAGGATGTTGATGTATTGTATCACGAATCTACATTTATGGATGCTCATGAATATTTATGTGCTAAAACCAAACATTCAACAGCCAGACAAGCCGCTACTATAGCACTCAAAGCCAATGTTAAACAATTAATCTTAGGACATTACTCTACGCGTTACGGAGGATTAGAAGGATTTAAAACAGAGGCAGCAACCGTTTTCAAAAACGTATTACTCGCTGATGACGGGAAAGAATTTAACTTTTAGAATTTCTCAAATACTCCTAAGCCAAACAAAGCAAAATCATATTTAACCGGATCATTAGAATCTAATTTTCTCAAGGATACATCTAATTCAGCTAGTGCTCTAGCATCATTTTGAACGCGCTTTAACAATCCTAGTTTCCGAGCTACATTTCCTGAATGCACATCCAAAGGACAAGAGAGCTGAGAAGGGGAGAGCTGTGTCCACAATCCAAAATCGACCTTAGTATCATTTGGCCGTACCATCCATCTCAAAAACATATTAATGCGCTTAGCAGCCGATTTTTTAAGGGGATCACTAATGTGTTTCTGTGTGCTTTGGAGATGGTCAATTTCAAAAAAGTGTTGTTTTAATTGGTGAATAGCTCCTTGTAAACTATCGGTTTCTGCATGGGTGTTAAAAATACCCTCCAAACCATTGTGATTCGTGTATATGTGTTTTAAACTCTCTATAAATTGAATACAATCCAAGCCATTAAAAGTACGGTGTACAAAAGATTTCAGGGGCTCTAAATCATTTGGCTGGTGTTGCATTACAAATTGATAAGGTGCATCATCCATCAAAGTCATTAACCGATTAGCATTGTTAATGATGCTTTTTCGGTTGCCCCAAGCAATGGTTGCTGTGAGGAAACTTGAAATTTCAACATCTTCTTTTAATGAATAGCGGTGTGGGATTTGAAGGGGATCAGATCCAATAAAATCAGGGGTGTTGTATTGAACAACTTTAGCGTCCAAAAACTCCTTAAGTTCAGAAAAATTTAGCTTTGACACTCTAAATTGTTTTTACAAGTCCGTCACTCATAGTAATTTTACGATCTGCCATTTCTGCTAATTCATGATTATGCGTAACAATCACAAATGTTTGTCCGAAGCGATCTCTTAATTTAAAAAACAACTTATGCAATTGTTCTGCGGATTCACTGTCTAAATTTCCTGACGGTTCATCAGCAAAAATAACCGAAGGACTGTTAATTAAAGCCCGTGCTACTGCGACCCGTTGTTGTTCTCCTCCAGAAAGCTCGTTTGGTTTATGATTGCTTCGTTCTTCTAACCCTAAAAATTGCAGTAATTCGAGCGCCTTTGTTTCTGCTTCTTTTTGAGGAGTTCCTTTAATGAAAGCAGGAATACAGATGTTTTCAAGGGCTGTAAACTCTGGAAGTAATTGATGAAATTGAAAAATAAATCCTAATTGTTCATTTCTAAATTTAGCCAAAGCTGTGTCTGATAGTGATTGTACATCAACTCCATTAATTTGAAGTTGACTTTCTGAGTTTTCAGAATAAAAATCTAAAGTACCTAAAATCTGTAATAAAGTTGTTTTTCCAGCTCCAGAAGCCCCAACAACTGAAACAATTTCTCCTTTACCAATAGTTAAATCAACTCCTTTTAAAACATGAAGTTCATCGTAATATTTGTGTATATCCTTAGCAATAATCATATTGTGAAATTAAGTTTTATAGTTTTTATGTGCAATATTTCAGGCTAATTTTAATTAATTCTTTACTAACTTTGATGCATAATCAATTTGATATGAAGCGAGCTATTTTTGCGGGAGGGTGCTTTTGGTGTACCGAAGCCGTATTTAAACGACTCAAAGGAGTAGAAAATGTAAAATCTGGATATACTGGAGGGTTTATCAAGAATCCTGCCTATCGCGAAGTCTGTCAAGGACGAACAGGGCATACCGAAGGAATTCGATTGGATTATAATGAGTCTCTAATTTCTTATATCGATTTATTAGAGGTGTTTTTTGCAACCCATGATCCCACAACACTCAACCGTCAAGCGAATGATGTAGGCACGCAATACCGTTCGGCCATTTTTTATACCGAAGACGAACAATTTGAAACTGCTACACAATTCATTAAATCTCTTGAGGATGCAAAAATTTTTGAAAATCCTATTGTTTCAGAATTAAAGCCGTTAGAAGTATTTTATGACGCAGAGGACGATCATGATAGCTACTACGACCTGAACCGAGATCAGCCTTATTGCACGTATTTAATCGATCCGAAAATTAAAAAACTAACAACTTATTTCAAGACGTTGTTAAAGTAAAATTCCCTTCTTAAAACCAATAGATTATGAACTTAAATAATAAATCAAAAACAACTAAATTTTTACTTGGATTGTGTTTTGATGCGTTAGGATATGTTTCTTTTATCTTTCCTTTTTTTGATGTATTATGGGCTCCTTTGTCAGCTTATTTAATGACTCAACTGTATGATGGTAAAAAAGGAAAAATAGCAGGAGTAGTTGTATTTATTGAAGAAGCACTTCCTGTATTAGATGTGATACCTACTTTTACTATTATGTGGATTTACAGCTATTATTTTGAGGCGAAGAGTTCTGAAAAAAGTAATTAATCCTTTAAAAAACGCCCCAACCCAAAACGGCGAATCATTTTCTTTTCAAAATTCCAGAAAAACTGAAACTGTCCAAAAATCCATCCGATTACCACTAATAAAACTTGATAGAAAAATAGACTGATTGTAATGAATAATATCCAATAAAAGACAGGATATAAGTTTTCTTGAGTAATTCCTAACCATTTAATAATTGGGCGTCCAACAAGTACAGAAGAGGAGCCGGTAATGGCAAATACAATAAAAATTCGAATGAGTTCCCAGCGTGCATTAACAATCCATTTGGATTCTAATTTCGAAATGGCAAGCATTACTATTTTTAATAACACATAAAAAAGAACCACAGCAACAGGAATAGTTATATAAAGTTCAGTTAATGGGAGCAAAGAGGTAATCTTGAAAGCACTATATCCTAAAGAAACGAGTCCGATAAGCGGAAACAAAAGTTGCCAGTTTTGTTTGATTTCCCACGCTGCTTTAAATGCTTTCATACTTCTAATTTGAACCAAATATACTATAACTTAAAAAACCTTAACGAATCTGCTAAGGTTTTTTATAAAATGAATTAATTTTATTAATTACTTCAATATAGAAATAATTTGAGATGCTAATTCAGAACCAATACGATCTTGTGCCTGGTTAGTTGCAGCTCCAATATGTGGTGTTAACGATATTTTAGGATTCATTAATAATTGAACTGCGGGCGTTGGCTCATTTTCAAAAGTATCTAACCCAGCGAATGCTAGTTTGTTAGATTCAAGCGCTGCAACTAGAGCAACTTCATTGACCACACCACCACGAGCAGCATTGATCAATCCAGATCCATCTTTCATCAACGCTAATTCAGCTTCGCCAATCACAAATTCTTTTTGTGCTGGTACATGTAAAGTAATAAAATCAGATTCTTTTAAAACCGTTTCTTTAGAAACAGTTTCAATTTCAAAATCGACTGTTTGACCGTCGTGAAAGGATAAAGAGAGTGACGTCTTTTCTAAAAACGGATCAAAAGCAATTACTTTCATTCCGAGACCTAAAGCCATTTTTGCTGTGGCTTGACCAATTCTTCCAAATCCAATAACTCCTAAAGTTTTACCACGTAACTCAGTACCTTTGGCGTACGCTTTCTTAAGGTTTTTGAATTTTGAATCGCCTTCTAGAGGCATCGTTCTGTTTGAATCGTATAAAAAACGAACTCCTGAAAATAGATGTGCGAATACCAACTCGGCAACTGATTCTGAAGAAGCTGCAGGGGTATTTATAACACTCAATCCTTTTCCACGAGCATACTCAACATCAATGTTGTCCATTCCAACGCCACCTCTTCCGATAATTTTCAGGTTAGGGCAGGCGTCAATAAGATCTTGTCTTACCGTTGTTGCACTTCGTACAAGAAGCGCTACAATATTTTCAGTGTTGATAAAATTTTCTAATTGTTCTTGAGCTACAGTGGTTGTAAGGACTTCAAATCCTGCTGTAGTTAAATCATCGATTCCACTTTGTGAAATTCCGTCGTTTGCTAATATTTTCATTGTTTATGCTTTTCGTTCTAATTCACTCATTACGTCTACTAATGTTGCAACACTTTCTAAAGGCAGTGCATTGTACATGGAAGCTCTGTAGCCTCCAACACTTCTATGTCCATTTAGTCCATTAATTCCTGCTTCTTTCCACATTGAATCGAAGGCATCTTTTAACTTGTCATCTGTTAAAGAAAAAGTAGCATTCATTGAAGAACGGTCTTGAGTTGCTGCAAATCCTTTGAATAATGGATTTAAATCAATTTCAGAATACATTAAACGTGCTTTTTTGAAATTTTCCTTTTCAATAGCTTCGATACCACCAAGACTTTTAAGCCATTCAAGAGTAAGCATAGAAGTATAGACAGCAAATACAGGGGGAGTATTGAACATACTGTCTTTATCAGCATGAACTTTATAATTCATCATTGATGGAATTTGTCTTGTTACTTTTCCAAGAACATCTTCTTTAACAACGATTAAAGTTGTTCCTGCAGGGCCCATATTCTTTTGAGCGCCAGCATATATTAAATCAAATTTTGAGAAATCAAGAGTACGAGAAAAAATATCGCTGCTCATGTCACAAACTAAAGGTACATTTGTGGTTGGAAATGATTTCATTTGTGTGCCAAAAATCGTATTGTTGGATGTACAGTGGAAGTAATCCACATCTGAAGGTACTTTGTAACCTTTAGGGATATAATTGAAATTAGCTTCTTTAGAAGACCCTACTTCAATAATATCACCATAAATTTTGGCCTCTTTAATCGCTTTGTCACTCCAAGTTCCTGTATTTAGATATGCAGCACGGCTTTCTAACAGGTTTAAAGCCACTGCTAAAAACTGAGAACTTGCACCTCCTTGAAGAAATAAGGCTTTGTAACCTTTACCTTCCAAATCTAATAGTTCAAGCGCCAATGCACTCGCATTTTCCATCACATCCATAAATGCTTTACTACGGTGTGATATTTCGACTAATGAAAGTCCATCATCGAAATTTAATACTGCTTGTGCTGATTTCTCTAAAACTTCTTGGGGAAGGACACAGGGTCCTGCGCTAAAATTATGTTTTTTCATTTGAAATTGGTTGTGTGTACAAAGTGCAAATTAATGTTAAATTTTTCAAGCTGTAAAGGTCTGAATTAATTAAAGATAATTATATATGAAAATGCTAATATTATGTTATATTTTTAATAAAAAATCAACAGTATCAACGCCATCCGCATAATCCTCTAATTGGGGAGTTTGTGTACTTCCAAAAGGAAGGTGGTCTTCAGACAGTTGATTAGAAACAATACATTGTATTTTATCGGCATCAACGTTTAATTGTTTCTGTAAGGATTCAAGGCTGTCATAATGTTCGTAAAAAAGCGTTGCAATAGGGGAGGCGTAGCTTTCATCTTCCTGAATCATTAGGAATCCGTTTTCTAATATTTTAAATTCACTCATCAAATACACCGCCTTGTTATAATCATAATTATTAGCATACTTAGCGCCATTAATGATAGGATTCCAGTGGTACATAGCTTCAAAGAAAGCGTCAAAGTTATAATCTTTAGGTACAAACAATTTAGAAACACTGCGGCATCCTAAGCCGTAATATTGAAAAATATCATTGGAAAGTTTTAACAACTCTTCCTTTGTTTCATCACCCGTTAATATGGCAAGCGAATTTCTATTCTTTCGTATGATAGATGGTTTGTCCTTAAAGTAAAATTCAAAATAACGAGCAGTATTATCGCTTCCTGTGGCAATTACGGCGTCAAACCCTTCCAGTTTTTGTTCTAAAAAAGTCACTTTACCTTTAAGTTCTGGAGCTACTTTTGTTAAATAGAGGGTTAGAAAAGGCAAAAGGTGTTTGTCGTTAGAAGATTGTTTGACACTAATTTCATGATTGCAAATCAATGCACACAAAAAATCATGGAATCCTACCAAAGGAATGTTACCCGCCATAACGATGGCCACCTTTTTTGGTGAAACTGATTCAATCGGATAGTTTGCCACCCAAGAATTTAATTTCTCAAACGTCAGTAGTTTTGCCCAACTTTCAATGGCAAATAAAATATTAGCCTCAGAAAACCAACCATTATGTTCTTTAGATAGTTTTATTTGGTGCTTAAATCCATCAAAAAATAAATCATTAAAAAGTACAGATTCGTTTTTTAACGTTGATTTTGTAGAGAATTGACTTAAAAATCGTCCCAATTCACTTAATGCTTTAATTGTATTTGTTTTGTGATCCATTATTTGTTTAACCGCATTTTTGGAGTTATTTTTGCATGCAAATTTAAGTAATATA
>Ga0209771_1001244_pt1 | contig 16401 bp, 18 predicted proteins | sample SaaInl59LU_5_DNA_FD_184639 | JGI IMG/M metagenome (GOLD analysis project Ga0209771, IMG submission 184639) | Marine microbial communities from expanding oxygen minimum zones in the Saanich Inlet - ESP_59LU_5_DNA (SPAdes) (version 2) | ecosystem: Environmental > Aquatic > Marine > Intertidal zone... | reverse complement strand
ACATTTGAAATCCATAGTGGCATGGTGGGAGTGCCATCGTTGGTAAATCTCCAACGTTCCATGCTGAAACCATAAGTCTACGAGAATCCGGATTTGTTTTTAGTTCTTCAATTAGATTTGCAATTTGGTCTTTAGTTCTCTCTACTATAATAGGATTACCGCCATTCAATTTCTCAACATAATATTCAGTCCAATCTCTCCATTGCTTACCGTAGATAGGACCTAATTCTCCCCACTTCTTAGCAAACTTATCGCTGTTTTTAATGTTATCAATAAATTCTTTTTGTGATAATGCATGGTCATGAGGTGGATTGCATTCAATATCTGCATATCGTTTATAAGCATCACCATTCCAAATGTTACAACCATTGTCAACTAAATATTTAATGTTTGTATCTCCTTTAAGAAACCATTTCAATTCAGTCATCATTGTCTTAACTGCCATTCTCTTGGTAGTTAACAAAGGAAATCCATCCTTCATACTATGCCTGATCTGGCGACCAAAAACAGAATGAGTTCCTGTTCCAGTACGATCTGATTTTATTGTTGAGTTTTCTAATAGAGTTCCAAGCAGCGCTCGATATTGTTCTTCAATTCTATTTGGCATTCTTTTCTTTTTTCTTTTCTTGTCTTAGTGTTTTGATCAGTAAATGTACTAAATATACATTACCAATAACGGACACCATCGATATAGTTGATGTTAATATTATTGCTATTTCCATATATTAAATTTCTAGGCATATTCCCCAGCTTCCCCAAGCTAGGATAAATTCATAATATCCATTTAAGGATTTATCAAATGTGATTTTAATGGTAGGTATGATCAAGAATTGACCAATCTGAATGTACCATCCTATTTTTGGTAGTTTCATAGTTATAATGTATTAATAATTATACAAAAGTATCAACTATTGTTTCATAGATAACTCAATTTCATCTTTAATTAACTTACAGTATCTATAAAGCTCTGCGGCTTCAAAGGCCTTAAGGGCCCATCCCATTTCTTCTACTGTACCTATTCTTAACCAATCTAAAAAATCATCTTCATCTTCGAAGTGTTCTATTAAAACCGTAGGGTTAATTAGATCAATATACATTCTTTCTAGTTCGTCCGGATCCATTATAGATATTTTAACCAAGCCCAAAATCTTCGGTTCTTAAGGTATTTATAATTATTTTCATTCGCATACGCTTCTCTTTCAAAAGAGATATTGTAGTAAGCTTTCTTTCCATAGAAGAACAGTTTTATAAACCATTCAGTAATATACAAAACATAAAAGGGAATGATTAAAAGTTCTTCCTGTTGTTTAATGTGGATGGATTCATGATTAACGATTCTTTTAGCTCTTCCTTTATATTTTTCTCTAAGGATCACAAATGGCCAAAGAGTAATTCCGCCAATATTCATAAACCAGCTAATACTATTTAAGAATTTATCACTATATTTAACAATAGGAGTTTTCATTCTATTTAATTTTGTTTTGTCGAGATACCTGATTGCTCTCCATTTCTTTTAATAACTTATATTTTAATTCTTCGAACTGAATATCTGTATGAGTACTGTTAATACACTCAAACTGTATCTCAGTTTCTCCTGGTGTATAGTTCTTAAGAACAAGTAAATTATATTCATCCATGATTGGCGACTCCTGGAAGTCTAAAAACACGTTTGATACTTCATCTTCGGTTTTATCATGGGGCATTCTAACTATTAAAATTGGTGTCATTCTTATAATATTTAATTTAAAATTATATTAAGAAAATGTAAATTGTTTCAAATGTTAAATACATCATCGTCTCCTTCAAGATCTATACTATCGTCTTGAAATCTTATCAAAGCTTCTTGTAACTCATGAACTCTCCATTCATGATCGAATACTTCTTCAATGCTTACTTTACCGTTCTTATGTAATTTTTTAAATTTAGAAAGATCTTTTTTTGCTATGCTTAACATGCGAGTGATCTCTTTTACACCTGTGTTTACAGATTCTATTGAAATTTTATTAGATTTAATTTCTTTTTCTATTATCTCAAATTGGATACGAGGAAATAGGTCACAAAATTTACTTAAAAGTTGTTTCATAATGATATGAATTATGTTATGTTTATAATTGCACTATAAAAATTATATATCTGAGTCTTGTGCTTATAAATGAAAAAAGGCCCTAATAAAAATTAGAGCCTTTTTTAGATTAAGTCCTATTCTTAGATAGTACCTGGTCTTAGCGTGTCGATTGACTTTGCTAATAAGACAGAATCTCTTACACTCAATCTTCCAGAGTTCTGAGCTAATTGAGCCGCTTGGATCAATACGTTAACTGCAGCAGCCTCGTCGATGTTTGTAATTTCTTCAAATACTGGTGATAATTGTTGTTCAGCAGTTTCTTGAGTTTCAGCAGTTGCTGTGTTTTCTAGTGACATAATTTTTGTTTTTAAATTTATATTTGTTAACTAATACGAATATTATACTCGTGTTTTTTAAAAAGTTTACTAATTGTTTAATATTTTATCTAAATCTTTTATACATTTCAAAGCTTCACGGTATATTGTGTCATCTTTGATAGATATAATCTCACTTCGATAAACTACTTTATTAGTTTGTTTATTTGTAACTCGACATCTTAGAATATATCGAGGTTTAATTCTTAATATAGGTTGTAGGTGTTTAACATTCCAGATCTGTGCCCTTGCTTCACCTGCAGCAGCAGCTGAGGTTTTTATACTTGCGGTCACATGGTAGTCTTTATTTTCGTTTTCATAGAAAGATTGAACTTCCTTAACGTTGTTAGTAATTAAATAAAGACGATATGCTGTTTGATAGGTAGATGCAAGCACAGTTTTCAGCGCACTTGCATCTATCTTTTTTGTTATGTAAGGTTCTTGTAGGTTAAACTTCACCCGGTTGTATTTTATCCGTTCTTTGAACTAAACCTAATCCGCCTAATCCATTGTCCGGTTGTGTTATTCTTTTTCTAGTAGGTGACACTGTTCTAGATTCTTTAACTTGAGCTGTTAAACCTGCTGGTTTAACTTCTTCATCTAATCCATCAGAAAGAGTTACATCAAAATCATTAATAAGTTCTTTTTCTTCTGATATAGAATTAATCTCATCTGCTAATGCAGCCCATTCCTGTATTTCATCAGCATCTGCTCCTAATATCGATTTACCAGATGCAACATTCGCATATTCAGCCGGTTTATCTAAAGAGCTCTCTACTATTTCACTTTTTTTTTCTCAGAAGTAACATTAATATCAGAAGCAATATCTTCTAAATTAGTTGGAGATAATTCACCAACCTCAGATTCTGGTTTAATATAATCTACTAGTGATTTAATAAATCCTAAAGCAACTAATGGTAAGATTGCTCCAGATACTGCAGCTAATAATCTTTTTTGTTCTAAAGGTTCCCATTCTACTAGGTTAAATAATTCAACCCAACCATAATAGTTATCTAAGTTAATAAATGCGTAGTACATGTTACCTTGCATCTGCATTGCGGTTATAGTGATAAATAGGGCCCATACTAGGGACTTGTTCATTTTATCTAAAGTTATTAATGCCGCTAGCGATGCTGCCGCTCCTAATTCAAATCCAATTGCTAGGGTTATTGCTAACCATTTTGGGTTAGATAGTTCGAAGAAATCTACAACGTGAATTGTTGATACTACACTCACTAAAATGTATAGTGAAACGAAAGTTCCAATAATGAAACCGTTAACTAATTTACTCTTGTTCATATTATTTAGATTCTAATTCATCGATTAAACGCTCGATCTCGTTTTGGCGTTGAACGTCTAACATTTTTCTATCAGTTCCTTGAATCATTCTCTTCTCAGCTTTTAAACCTTCAATTCTAATATCTAGTTTAGTTGGAAGTGTTTCTATAGTTGCTTTTAATTCAGCAGCGTTAGCATGTTCAATTTTAAGTTCTTTTTTAACTCTTGTTAATTCAGAGTCTACTCCGCATGATTTAAAGTATACTAATACTAATAAAATAGTAATTACCTTAGATCCGTGTTTTGCAAAAAATGCATTGATTTTATTCATAATTCTAATATTTGTTTAAGTTTTATGTTATTTATATATCTCGATTTAAATAATAAACTTATTTAGTTAGTTATACGTTAAAATTCAAGATTGTTTATTTTATCCACAATATAGATATCCATATACTCCTTCAGCCTTTCCTTCAGTATCAAATGCACAATCTTCCATACATTTACCTACTGTATACGATGTGATAGTTTGTCTTTCTTCATACTGTGGAATTCCATCTTCAAATCCAATTATTACCCATTCGGTTGGTTGTTTCATAACATATCCTGGTGTATCTGAAGAACATACTAAATCCCCTACAAGAACAAGTCCATTTTGATCACATACTTTCATACCCGTTAATCCACCTTCACGTGAATCTCCAATAGATGCTACTCTCCAAATAGTTTTAATATCCCTATCAGTTACTGGTATTTTATTTCCTAGTGAATCTCTGTAGTGATGCGGTTTTTCTGAAGTATCTTTTCCGTTTGGTAAAAATTTATCTAATGGGCTATCCTTTATAGTAAAATCAAGACCTTGCCATAATATACCTACGATAGCAGTATCTTGTGCTGACGATGCTTTAACTAATTCGTTGTTTTCATCTAACTTAACCAAATCTCCAACTTCTATTTGTGTATCATTTCTTTTAATATACGTATGGGATGCTGTGAAAGTTGGCGTAAATTCACTGTCTTTGTTGCTAGGGCCTTCGCTAATAGTTGCACCGTTATCGCTGTCATATGTGACGTCATCATATCGCCCTGCATAACTCTCTGCTATAGTTCGAAAATCAGTTCTAAAATCATCAAATCTTTGATCTCCGAATTTTACTTCGGGTTTAAATCTAAGTTGTCTATATCCATTCTCGTCTAATACAGGGGCATCACTAAGATCTAACTCAAAATCAAATATAGTACTTGCAAGTCCACCTGCAATTGTTGCGCCTCCTTCAATGTCCATATCACCTCTAAACTTCGCGTTACCATCTGGATCTATATAGAAATTCTTAGCATTAATAGCACCAGCGTCTAGGTTAATACCCATACCTGCGAAAGAATACGTATCCCAAAGTGTTGAACTCGAAGTAACATCAGTTGCTGTCATTTCTTCTTCAGTTAATCCTGCACCTGTACCTGATGCCAAAGACTGGGCAGAAACCGGCATTGCAAAATCGCCGCTCACTAATCTTCCTGTTGTTATCTTTCCACCGGATATTGTCGTTGTCGTTGTTAAGAATTGACTAACATCTGGTGCCGGACCTTGAGGTCCTGTAGCACCTTGAATAGATTTAGCAAACGTTTGTGTTTTAGTAAAACTAAAGATTACACCATTAAATCTTTTCCCGGTAATGGTGTATGTTATAGAGGCTGTGTTTTTTGTCATCGATTGATGGTCTCCAACCATCGCAAAATTTGAAAATTGACGTATAACCCCTGTTCCAATATCAGTTGGCGATGCAGTTACTTTCCATGTAGATTTTTCAGTACCAACTCCATCATATAATATCTCACTAACACCTTCATATACTCGGATTGAGGTTCCCGATCCGAGATATTCAACAACTCCGGCGCTAGTTGTAGGTAAAGTATGTGCTTCATTACTAAGAATTACAGTCATACCATCAGTTCCATCAGCTCCCTTAGCACCATTAGCACCTGGTGTTCCTGGTTTAATTCCAGACATTGTTATTTGGTCTCTTGCTAAAATAGCTGATGTTTTACTGCCCTCTCTTATTTCTACCTCAATAGTGTCGGGCATATTGCTATAACTCGATTGAGGTGTATATGTATATTTTCGAGATGTACCGTGTTGTACTGATACGTCATTTTTATAGAAATTATAATACACCGTCCCAGTGGTGTTAAATACAGTTGCTTCAATTTGTGTACTGGTTGGTAATGGATCTGTTCCAGATGGATCATATGCAAATGCTTGACTCGGTGTTGCTAAAGAAACTGATCTAGCGCTTACTCCAGCTGAACCAGCTGAACCTTGAGCACCTGGAAGGCCTGCAGCACCCTGTGCTCCTTTAGTTCCAGTAGTTCCCTGTGCCCCACGTGGTCCGGTTCCACCGCCAGATCCTTGTGACCCTGTTAATCCTATCGGTCCTGCTGGTCCTGCCGGCCCTGCTGTAAAACTAACTTCTCCGTTAAATGCTACTTGACCGTTTTTTATTGAGAATGGAGTTAATAATGTACCATTTGCATCTTCACTAGATACTTTAAAACTATCTGCTGTAAATGCTATTGCACTTCCATTTTCGTCTGCTCCTAATTTCATACCCGCAACGACTGGAACACCATTACTATCACTACTTACTTCTAATGTATATTGTGCGTTTACTTTACCAGTAAGAGCATTTATATCTGCTGATTGCTGGGTAGTTACTCCAGCGGTTTCCTCTCCTAGGGCTGCTATTAAACTTGTTGTTGAGGTAACAGTAGCTTGATTTGCAGTTGCAACTGCACTGTCTATTGTTGTTTTAAGGGCTGAACTTGCGCTAACACCAGTGATAGATCCATCTGTAGGATTTATTGTATATTCTGCTTCTAGCGTATCTACTCTACTGGCTGCTGCTGTATTTAATGTTGTTAGTGTTTGTTCAACAGTACCTATAGCTGCATTAGTTGCAACAAGATCGGTTGAGACGCTAGTTTCTATCGAATCTATTCTGCTTCCAAGGGCAGCGTCTGCTGTCGCGATCGTTGTTTCAACCGTGCTTATATCGGCATTAGTTGCAACAAGATTGGTTGAAACTCCTGCTTCTAAAGTATCTATTCTACCTGCAAGGGCTTCGTCTGCTGTTGCTAGTGTTACTTCAGCTGTACCTATAGCTGCATTAGTTGCAACAAGATTGGTTGAAACACTAGTTTCTATCGTATCTATTCTAGCTGCAAGGGCTTCGTCTGCTGTTGCGAATGCTATTTCAGCCGTGCTAATATCTGCATTAGTTGCAACAAGATTGGTTGAAACTCCGGCTTCTAAAGTATCTATTCTGCTTCCAAGAGCGAGGTCTGCTGTTGCTAGTGTTGTTTCAGCCGTACCTATAGCTGCATTAGTTGCAACAAGCTCGGTTGAGACTTCAGCTTCTAAAGTATCTATTCTGCTTGCAAGAGCAACATCAGCATTCGCAAATGCTGTTTCAACTGTGTTTATATCGGCATTGGTTGCAACAAGATTGGTTGAAACTCCTGCTTCTAAAGTATCTATTCTACCTGCGAGGGCGAGGTCTGCTGTTGCTAGTGTGTATTCAGCTGTACCTATAACTGCATTGGTTGCAACAAGCTCGGTTGAGACTTCAGCTTCTAAAGTATCTATTCTACTTGCAAGAGCTGCGTCTGCCGTTGCGAATGTTGTTTCAGCCGTACCTATAGCTGCGTTGGTTGCAACAAGCTCGGTTGAAACTCCGGCTTCTAAAGTATCTATTCTACCTGCAAGGGCTTCGTCTGCTGTTGCGAATGTTGTTTCAGCCGTATTTATAGCTGCGTTAGTTGCAACAAGATCGGTTGAGACTTCAGCTTCTAAAGTATCTATTCTGCTTGCAAGAGCGGAATCTTCGTCCGCATATGCAGTTTCTACAGAACTTAAATTAGCTTCATTTGCAGCACTTTCTGTTGAAATTTCAGCTGTCAAAGTTTCAATTCTCTGTAACATAGCGCTATCCTTGTCAACCAGCGCTGTCATATCAGTTTCTATACTGGCAGTTACTAATAATTCATCAGAACTAAGCTGTGCAATTAAAGAACTTGCTTGGTTTACTACTGCAACGTCAGCATCCGCAAATGCGGTTTCAATTGAACCTATATCTGCCTGGGTTACAGCGCCGTCAGCCGTAAAACTTGCAGCTAACTCATCTATTCTGGTTGCTAAAGCAGCATCTTCGGTCGCTCGTGTTGTTTCAGCCGTATTTATAGCTGCGTTGGTTGCAACAAAATCGGTTGAAACTCCGGCTTTTAAAGTATCTATTCTACCTGCAAGGGCTTCGTCTGCTGTTGCATATGCAGTTTCTACAGAACTCAAATTAGCTTCTGTTGTAGCACTTTCTGTTGAAATTTTAGCTGTTAGAGATTCAATTCTCTGTAACATGGCAGTGTCCTCATCAACCCGTGCTGTCATATCTGTTTCTATACTAGCGATTACTAATAATTCATCGGAACTAAGTTGTGCAATTAAAGAACTTGCTTGGTTTACTACGGCAACATCTGCATCCGCAAATGCGGTTTCAATTGAACCTATATCTGCTTGAGTTACTGCACCATCAGCCGTAAAACTTGCAGCTAAATCATCTATTCTGGTTGCTAAAGCAGCCTCTTTTGTTGCAAGTGTAGTTTCAACTGTATTGATATTAGCATTAGATGCTGCGATATCTGTTGAAATTGTTGCAGTTAAATTATTTATTCTATTTGAAATAGCAGTATCTGCATTAGCCAGTACTGTTATATCTGATGAAATTCCTGCATTTGTTTGTACTATTTCATTACTAATTTCCGCAGTTAGTGCTCTTGTTTCTGAAATAACAACTGAATCGGCAGACACTGTTGTTTGAAGTAATGATGTTATATTGGCAGATGCTATTGCGCTTTCGGATGAAATCTCAGCCAGTAGCGATTCTTCTAATTCGATTAGTGCAGCGTCTGTTGTTGCTATTGCAGTTATGCTTTCGTTTAAGCTTATATTTGTATTTGTTAATTCAGTAGATACTGTTGCATTTAATATTTTCGCTTCTTGTAGTATCGCTTCGTCAGCATCTGCTAAAAACACAGAGATTGATTCTAATCCTGCTGCTGTTTCAGAACTGGTAGTACTAAATGCTGCTTCAACTGAAGTTGATAACTGTGCAAAGGCCTCACTTGAAGTAACTAATGCGTTAACATCTTGTCGAATATTCGCTTCCGCACTCGTGATGCCATCACTTAACGTTGCAGAAACACTGTCTATTTTTTGATCTAAAACAAAGTTACCATCTGATATTTCACCATTTAGGTAAGCTTGTAAACCATTTACTCTAGTCTCAATTGAACCCTTAACCTGAATAAATTCAGCAGATGTTGCATCCGTAATTGAATTAAGATACGCATCAGTCTCTGAAATAAGATTGTTTATGGATTGGTTTGTATCACTAAGAGTAGTGGAAACTAAATCGGTGATCGCGTTAGCTTCTGTAATCTCCGAAGTTAATCTTTTTCTTATAGCATCTAACTCAGCTTCTACTTCTTCCTCTATATCTTTAATTTTTGTATTTGTTGATGCTATATTATCTTCAACAGATGCTTTATTTTCGTTGATTTCATTTTCAATTGAATTAGTGTTATCATCTAATATTGTTTCTGCTTGAGATTGTATTATGTTCGTTAAACTAAGAGACGCTAACATAGCATCAATGATACTTGTAACTTCATCTTCTGATATCGCATTGGAATCAATTATAGATCCATTTACACTTAATTTACCATCAACGATACTAATACTATTTTCTCCTAAATAAAGAGTACTATTACTTAAATAAATATCTCTAAATTTATTTGTAGCAGATCCTAAATCGTATGCTATATCTACGTCTGGTATTAAACTACTAACAACAGTACCTCCTACAACATTAGATGAACCTCCTCCAGTAGTTGGAATCCATACATAATCTCCAACTTCAGCACCTTTATCAATATACGTAACGTCGCTTGCTATTACTTTATGTAGTTTTAAAACTTTATCTACATCATTTATTAGATCTAATTCTCCATCAGATCCCGATCCCATTACCAAATAACCATTAAGTGTTTTCCCAATTAAACTTAAATTGGAATCCATTTCATCGTGCTTCAGTGCTCTTTTTAGAACCTTTCGATAGTTTGGTGTATATTTACCATTTTCGTCCTTGTTAAAATAGTCTCTAGAATTTCCTTGTTGCATTTTAATACTTTATTTTTAAATATATCGTATTATATTTATCTTAATTATAATGTATAAAATACAAAAGGTCTATATTTTCATATAGACCTTTATTTATTTGCTTTTTGATTCTGTGATTTAAATTTAGAAGAGGGGTTTGATTTAGAATGTTTTGTCTTACGACCTTTAACTCGTTTTCTCCACATTTTAAAACTAGATTCTTTCATGTTAGATCTCATTATCTTTCTAACATCATTTTCCTTTATACCGAATTGAAATTCAATAGCTTCAAAAGGAGTTCGATCCTCCCATGCCATTTCTATAATTCTATCGATTTGTTCTTCTGTCATTTACTTCAAATCTCTTTTAATATCTTTCTTTACTACTTCTAAATATTTTGCCCTCTTTTCATCAGATACAAAAGGTACTGACCAAAATTGTTTTGTTTTTCTCCATCTATTAATGTTCCAACCAAATACAAATGTATATACTCCCATTACTAAACGAAGTTTCACTGAGTTTAAATAGAGAGTCAACACGGGTAAGGAAGGTGCTCCGTGTGTAATATAAGTTCTAACTTTTTTATCACTTAAAAATGGCTGAGGATATGCGTATGCACCAACTAACGGTACAAACTTATATGCAAACCCTGGTGTAAATACCTCATCGAAAAAGATTTCCATCCTTGGCGTTAATCTAAACCACCATACTGGAGATACAAAATAAATACGATCTGACCATGTAACCATATCCTGGTACCCTTTGATTAGATCTGCCCTTGATCTTGTAAAATCATCTGAATAGAGATCCGCTATCTTTGTTTCTTCTCCTTCGACATCCAATTCTTTTACAATAGTCTTATAAATACCATTATAACAGAATGATTTCTGATCAGGGTGCGCTATCACTATTAAATTTTTCATGCTTATTTATTGTTAAATTTATTAATTTTATCAGGTGTTAGTTCCTTTAAAAATTCAACGAATAATTTAATACAGGATTTAACATCTTTCTTATGGGCCATTTCCACAGTAGTGTGCATATATTTTAATGGAGTTGCTAAGATCGCTGTCGGTGTATTCTCCATAAAGAATGCTACCGTATCATTACCCATTGATCCAACCGTTAATTGAACCGGTATCTTTTTGTCCTTTGCAATTTCCCTTAACATCTTATTAATACCTCTGTGATTTTGCGAAGTATACTCTAGACATGGACCCGCACCGCCTTTATTATCTCCATCTTTTGCTTTGTCTATTTTTGGAGTATTAGTATTATGACAAACATCATGTACTAGTGCAAGATCTGCTTGTAAGTGTTTAGCAATCTTTTTGGCACCATGTAGGCCAACTTCTTCTTGGACTGAATTTACTACATATAAATCATAAGGTAATTCTATTCCTTTTTCTACGATCTCTCTAAGTGCTTCAGCGATGATATATCCACCTATCTTATTATCTAATGATCTACCAACATAATAGTCTCCCATCTCGTGGAATTGATCGTCAAATGTAATTAAGTTTCCAACTTCAACGCCAGCTTTATTGACTGCTTTTTTATCTTTTAATCCAGTATCAACCCATAATTCATGTTGATCATATCCTGTTTCGACATATGATTTTCTAGTATGAATTGCAGGCCATCCGAAAACTCCCTTAACTTTAGTTCCACTATGGGTATGTATCATGACAGTTTTAGAAGGGGCAATCATATTATCAGATCCACCATGTCTTTTAACTCTAATCATTCCATCTGCTTCGATGTTTGTAATAATCCAAGCAATCTCGTCACAGTGTGCTTCAATAACTACTTTAGTTGAGTTTTCTGTTTTAGATCTTTTAATACCATAGCTTGTTCCATACGCATCAGTGTGTATTACATCAGTAAATTTCTCAATGTAATCTCTCCAGATGGATTGACCTTCTTCCTCCTGTCCAACAGGGGCGTATGCATTTAAATAATTGTATAAAAATTTCTTGTTTTCTTTCATATTAATCTTCTTTATTTCCTGTCAATTGATATGCTTCCCATAATTTATCTTGGGCTTCACTAATTAAATCTTTTATTTTTGTTTCTATTTTGGCAACTGGGTGCTGCTGTAAATGATCATCTATCATTGACATAACTACATGTAACCTATCTAACATTTCATGATAATGAAATTTATCTAGCTCTACCTTTTTAGAAGTTTGTTTCTGTTGATTTGTTTTTTTCATGATATTCGGTAATTTTTGCAACTGCTTCTTCTGCAGTATCTACAACTCTAAATAAATCAAAATCATTTTGGCTTATTGCACCATGTTCCCATAAAGTATTTTGCATCCAATCAATTAATCCTTCCCAGTATTTTTTACCAACAAGAACTATTGGATATTTTACATTATGTCCGCATTGTGCAAGAGTAATGGCCTCAAATAACTCATCTAAAGTGCCGACGCCGCCTGGAAATATCACAAATGCCTGTGAGTATTTGAGGAACATTACCTTGCGAGTAAAGAAATATCTATTCTCTACTCCTAAATCTACATATTCATTCATGCTTGCTTCGAACGGTAATTCAATACCTACTCCGATAGATTTTCCACCCGCATTATGCGCTCCTTTGTTAGCAGCTTCCATAATTCCCGGTCCTCCTCCTGTAATAACTCCGTAGCCAGCTTCAACCAATAATCTACCGATCTTTTCTGCTTCTTTATATATTGGATTTGTTGAAAGAGTTCTAGCACTTCCAAAAACAGAAACGCAAGATCCTAATTCATTAAATGTATCGAATCCCTTTGTGAATTCTCCTTGTATTCTTAAAATCTGCCACGCATCTTCCGCTTTATTTATCATCTGGATATTTTTCTTTAAATAGTTTTAATCTTCTTTGGAATTCTTTAAAATAATATTTAATGTCATCTACTGTTAACTTAAATATTTGTGGAATTGAATCTTCTTCATTTGCAATCCAAATTTCAACACCATCTGGTTTTTGACCACTTCTTTCCCAGTATGCAATAAAGTATGAAGAACCTTGTACAAAATAATCTTGCACCCATTCTTCACGCTTTGGTCTTCTTGAATTTTTATAATCAATTACTAATACACTACCATCTGTCATTTCTGAAATATTATCGACAGTACCTGCATATCCTTGTTTAGACCATAAGAAATTCTCAGCAGCGATAACCTTTTTAACTCTATCAAAAAATTGACTTGAATTAAAATAGAATTTCATGAACATCTCCCATCCGCTTGCTAACCATATTGCTCCATTTTCTTCAGTAGCATATTGATTAACTTCCTCATCAGTTGAGGCTTGTCTTCTAAGCTCTTCTAATCTTTCTTTCTTAGTACCATCAGTTGCTTTATACAACTCCACCAGGCGGTGCATGATAGTACCTCGATTCATTGAAAGTTCGCTTATTCTTTTTGCTTCAGCTTCTCCAACTCTCTTTCTCCACTTTTCTAAACCTGCAGTTTTATCGCTAGTTTCTCCAAGAACTGTTGTGATTGATGGATATGTTCCTATAATAGTTCCATCTTCCGACGTCACTTGGTAGTGTCTAAGGCCGTGCTTCTCAACACGTACGATAGATTCCATTAAATAAATAAGTTAACAAGTTGGACAATACCATAGACGGCCGCGCCAACCAAACCTAAGAATAAAAGGTTTCTGATGAAAGAATACATGTTAAAGTCGTCATTTTCCGGATATAAAACTACCAAGTACGATTCTGAACTTAATTTACTTATTTCAGGAAAAGCATCATTTGATAAACCATACTTAATTAAGATCTTATTAATAGGTCCTAATTGCTGGAATACGTAAGACTGTTGTACAACCTCAGGTTGATTGAGAAATTCTTCTTTTAAATTGATAACTGTATAAATTCTACCGATCCAATCTACTCGAAGGTTTTCTTTTTCTAATTCTGCTTTAATTGACTTTACGGCTCTGTAATATTTTATTGTGAACAACGCTTCAATAAAGAAGTTTGGCCAGTACATTAGTATTTTCTTCATATTAATTATATACTGATTTTACGTTTTGTTTATTATGCAAATAAGTTACTTAGGAAAGATTTAACTTTACTTGATTTAACATCACTTGAGTTTATAATCGCTCGACCTTCTTGTGATTCCCAATCTCGATCTTCTCTAACAGCATCGTTTGTTTTTAATGTACCTCTCAATACATGAACTGGCACTCCAGATTCTGCTGCAATATAACACATTGCATTTAGATCTTTTGGAAAACAATGTCCTCCGAATCCTCTATCACCATCAGGCCCTGGAACCATCCAATGCGAATTTCCTAATCTTGGATCTAATATTGCAAGATCTTTAGCAACATTATAATTAATATCATTCTCCTCGCAAATATCATAGATTTCATTTGCAAAACTAACTTTAACTGAAAGGAATGTGTTAGTAATATATTTACACATTTCAGCCTCTTTAGAATTAACAACCGGGATATTCGCGTTTGGAAATACTTTTCTAAATATAGCAACAACGTCTGTTGCTGGATAACTATCGCAAGTTCCTATAATAATTCTATTTTGATTTTTAAAATCATTAACAGCGTTCGCTTCAGTTAAGAATTCAGGATTGAATATAACTTCACTATATGAAACAATACCATTAAGATATTCAGTAGTACCCGGAGGGACTGTTGATTTAATAATTAAAGTTGGATTAGAACCTACATCGGCAGCTAATTCATCAATTTCAAGTATTACTTCTTCTACAATTGAAATCGAAGCTTCACCTGTTCTAGCATCCATTGGAGTTGGAACACATACAAAAATAATATCTGCGTTCTTTACAACGCCTTCTAGATCAGTGTTTGACTTACTATCATTATATTTGTCATATAAAAATAATTCATAATGTTCTTTAAAACCTTGTTTGATTGCTCCTCCGACAAAACCTTGTCCAATAATACCTATTTTCTTCATAATATTGTTTTAATTTATATATGTTATATTAAAAAAAATAAAATAGTTTCATGAAAAACTATGTACAATTACCAGTCTTTGGTATGTTGTTGCCCGTCTACCCATGAAAACATTCGAGTGTCTTCGACATCATGTAATACTACAGTCTTACTGTTAATTTCCCAGTTATAAAAGTATTCATATCCGAAACATGCGATATCTGGTTCAATTATTGAAATGATTTTGTCTGAAAATGTTTTACATCCGTGTGCCCATGTTAGGCTTTTATAAACCGATAATATTTCCATAACGGTTCTAGATCCGGGTGCAGATCCATACACTGTACAATCAAATAAAGTATTATTAGATTGAGTTGGTTTTAATCCAGTTAAAAAAGTATGTGTTGGTAACAATTTGTCTCTAACTACATTAAAAGATCTGATAGGTTTTGCATCAACATCACAGTAAATTCCACCATAATCTCTTAACAATAACATTCTAATTCTATCAGCGATAAATGCCCACTTGTATATTTCCGGATTCTTTACATAGTTTTGTAAAAAAGGATCGTCTTTATATACTTCTGTAAATACTTCGTTTCCCCAAAGATGATGCTCCCAGTCTGGGTGCATGTCTTTCATTTCACGAACAAATTGTTTACAATGTTCTGGCATTTCTCCTCCACCTAACCAAATTTGGTGGATTATCTTTGGTATTTTAATTTCGTCCATTCTTGTTTACTTTTCCTGTTGATTTTCGTATTGTTGTATTTGTTCTAACTGGTCTTGTGTTTGTTCTAACCGGCCTAACGTTATTTGGAATATTGTTAATTGGTCTTGTGTTAGTTCTCATAGGTGGTTTTACATCAGATCTTCTGATAGGTGTTCTAATAGTTCTAACATTATTTGGAATTATTGTCCTTGTGTTTTTAACATCCTTCGACAATACTCTAGTCCTATTAGGTCTGGTTCTAATAACTCCAGTTGGTGTATTAGTCCTTGTTGATCTTGATCTAGGTGAAAAGCTATTTCTTCTACTATTTACATTAGATCTTCTCCAGTGATACGGTACGTAATTGTTATTATTCCATCCATAATATCCGTAGTTGCCATAATATCCATAATGAGCATTACCCAACCAAGGTGACCAGTTGCTACCCCAATAGTCATATCGATTTCTTGGATTCCACATCCAGTTATTGTTCCAGTGATTCATTCCTCCCCAATTTGAATTCCATCGAGAGCCAGATAAAAAACCATGTGATGGTCTACAGAAATAAGGTGAATAGCTAAAATCAGTCCAGTCGTTTAAATCATGAAAACCGTGATGTCTACAGTGAATCCAATTTCCACCAAACGATAATCCTAAGTCCCATGGATCTAGAGTTGCAAACGCCTGATGCGTTGTTTTAATGATAATCGATTGAACTTCAACAGGTTGTTGATACTTTGATTGAACCTGCATAGTTCCTATTCTAAAGTCTAGAGACTTACAACCAAGCATCAATACTGCTAGGATTCCTATAGCAATTGTCTTTAATGCTATGCT